>Ga0265320_10000450_pt1 | contig 32290 bp, 26 predicted proteins | sample 4827metaG_FD_202087 | JGI IMG/M metagenome (GOLD analysis project Ga0265320, IMG submission 202087) | Rhizosphere microbial communities from Carex aquatilis grown in University of Washington, Seatle, WA, United States - 4-8-27 metaG | ecosystem: Host-associated > Plants > Roots > Rhizosphere >... | reverse complement strand
TGGTCGATGTCGTCGGCGCCGAGGCCGTGCGTGAGTGCGTCGAGAGCTCGGTGAATGGTGCGCGCCGGGTACCAGGTCGCCGCGGCGATCCCGAGGGTCGGCTGGTCGAGACGAAAGAATGCACGGTCCGCTGGATCGAGCATCTCGAACGCGGACTTGATCCGCGCCATTCCATGCTCCTTCAGGTACCAGCCCAAGAAATCGCGAATCGCCCTGCCTTTGACGTTGCCGAGGTTCTCGTCGGTCACGCGATCGTCTCTCGCTTCAAGGCTACCACGCACGGACGAATCACGCCGTTCGCGGGCGCCGCGTGAAACGCCCGAGCGCACGCGCCGGGTTCAAATGCAAGCAGCGACGTAGTTGCAGCCGCAATGAGGCTCCGTGAACGGGCCCGATCCGGCGCCCGCCGGCAGAACGAACACGTCGTCGCAGCAGCCCGGGAAGTCGGAGAAGGGCGTGATGCAACGTCCACACGAGTCGCCCTTCATGCAAGGGTCACCGGGGCTCAGTTGGCCGCCGCTTCCGCCGGAAGACGTGCCGGTGCTCCCGCCGCTGCCGGTGGAAATCGCGTCGCACGCCGTCCCCCCGGCGTTCATTTCATATCCGGGCGAACAGGCGAACGCGCATTCGTTCTTTGCGCAGACGGAGAACGCGTTCGCGGGAATGGCGAGCGCGCAGCGGGCACAATCGGTCGGACCGCACCCGACGCTTGGGTCCGGCGGCACGCATCGCCCTCCCTTCACACCAGGCACCGGGCAACGTTTGAGTCCTGAAGCGCAGATCGGTGACGCGTCGGCGGCATCCGGCGGACCACTGTCCGTCACCGTCGTGCTCCCGCCGCTCCCCGCATCGATCGCGACGGGGCCAGCGTCATTTCGAGTGTTCCCGCCGGCGCTCGGCATTGCGTCAGCGGTCGAGGCGAGTCCGCCGCTACCGCCGCCGCCCGATGCGGCCTTGACCGGCTCCGCGACGTAGTTGCCGTCGATACCGAGAATGTTCGTGCACGAGGCGACGATCGCGCCGCACGCGACGACCACGACGAGCACGCGCACGCTCATGACCGCGGGAGCCTAGCCCCTTCGTTTCGGCGAGTCGTGCCGTCGTCGTTGCTCGAAATGCCTTTTTGCGGCCCTTCGGCGGCGAAGAAACACCCGAACGCCGAAAGTTCGACTCCGGTTAGAAATCGGCGACTCCCGACGCCCGGGCTTGCGCGTCGATTGGTTGAGGCAAATCGGGACTCTCGGCCCGCCGGCATGAGTGTCGGCCGAGTGCGCTTCGTCGACGGCGAGCGCGTGTGGCTCTCGAGATCGCATGCTGGCGCGAACCGATCGAGGCGTTAAGATTCGGTGGTTCTGGAGGTAATCATGATCGTCAAACTCGCCGCTGTCATCGCTCTGAGCTCGTGTGCCGCCTTCGGGTGTCAGTCGTCGCGTTCCAGCGACGCTGCGCCGGCCGCCGCTGCAGCGGCTCCCGCGCCCGCGGTTCATCAAGTGACCATCGCGCAGGTCGCAGGGTTCGTGAAGGACAAGAACGCCGTTATTTTCGACGCGAACGGGAGCGATACGCGTTCCGAGTACGGCGTCATTCCGGGTGCCGTGTTGCTGACGAGCCACGACGACTACCCGCTCAGCGAGTTGCCGGCGGACAAATCGGAGAAGCTCGTCTTCTATTGCGGAGGAACCGCGTGCCGGGCGTCCGACGCCGCCGCAGCCCGCGCGAGCTCCGCCGGTCACACCGACGTGAACATTCTTCGCGACGGCATCACCGGTTGGAAGCGCGCCGGTCAGCCCACCGATACGCCGCGGTCCTGAACGCGTCGCCGGATCGAGCGTAAGTGGCGGTCATTTCAACGGCCGCCACGTGAATTGATCGACGAGCACCGGTTTCGAGTCGTTTGCGAGTGGGTCGACCAAGCCGAGGCACCAGCCGTCGATCGCGCTGCCATCTGCGCGCACGCGTAGCCGCACGAAGTGTTTGAACCCGGGATGATCGAGCGCCGTGAACGCCTGGGTGCGCTCCAGGCCGAACAACGTGAGCGCGGCGATGTACGCGCCGAACACGAACGCGCCGCTGAATGCTGCGACGGTGAGCGCGACCAGCGCGACGAGCCAACGCTCGGAGGCGAGGCCGGCGGCATGAAAGACCGGGCGCGAAGCGTAGAACACGATGAACGGCGTCGGCGCGGTGAGGAGACCCGCGAGCGTCGAGAGCAGGAGCACACGCGGGTTTCGTCTCATGCCGCCCAAGAATCCGTAGCTGATGGCGAACAGCAGCACCGTCGCGCCGAGCGCGGCGAGATCGCCGGCGCGCGCGCCGCGAGAGCCGAGGAGAAGGATCGACGGCGCGAACACCACGGCGAGCAAGAGGTGCGGCAAGAACCCCGCGCGCCCGAGCGCGATGCGGATCGGGACGCTCGGCAAGAGCGCGCGCGACTGCCGGATGTCGGGCCATTCGACGTCCGCCGGGCGACCCGGGTGGAACGCGGCGGGGTGAAGAAACGCGCCGCCGCCGCCCGCGGTGACGTGCAACGTCGGTCCCTCCTGTTCGCGGCGATAGTGATGAATGTCGCCCGAGAGAATGAGGTGCGGGCGCGAACCGAGACGAAGCCCGAGCGATTCGAGCATTCCCGTTCCCGAAGGGCTCGGCTCGCCGAATGCGTAGACGGGATCCGGAAGAAAAACCCACGGCGAAATGCCGAGGTGGTTATTGAGCCACGATTCGAAATAATGGGCCTGTCGCGAGTCGATCTTCTTCAGCTGACGATCGGCGGCGATGAGCCCGATCGACGGTGCGACGTGCAAGGCGAAGTAGCTCGCGTTCTGGACGCGCACGTATCCCTCGAGCTCGAGTGACCTCGGCTTCGACACGTGGCCGCCGATCACGAACTGGCGCGCGAAGTCTGCGTATTGACCGAAGCGCGTCTTTCTCGCGTCGCGAGTCGCCGCCGCCGTTCCGGACGCGTGATGCGCACCGGGCCTTCGGAACATGCGCGCAAATCCGTCGAGGCCGTCATACCAGTCGTGGTTCCCCGGAATCCCGAGGAGCACGCGGAGACGATCGCGCGGTCGTTCGATGAGCACTTGATTGAACGGCACCACGACCCGGCTCTTGATTTCCTCTGCCGTCGCCACCGGATACGCCGTGTCGCCTCCGAAGAACAGGATGTCGCCGCGCGGCGTCGCGATGCGCTGATCGGCCTGTGCCGGATCCGGGAGCACGTACTCGGCGAAGATCAACCGCGCGACGGCGCGGCTCACGGACACGTCGTCGCCGGTGTCCGCGACGTAGTCGACCCACAGATCCCGTCCGAGGCATTCGGTGAGCGTCGACGCCGACTTCGTCGCGCCGAGCGCCGCGGCGATGCGCTGCACGAGCTCGCGAGGGTCGTCCGGCGTCATCCAGTCGCGCGAATCGATGTCCTCGGTCGCGATCGCACTCGCGGCGAGATGCCTCGAGTGTCCCCAGAACGAGCGAACGCCGTACCAGGCGACGCCGCGCGGCTTCTCGCCACCGCGCGTGAAGCTCCACCGAGGAGGGCCCGCTCCGAGCCGTTCTGGCGCCATCGGGGGTTCCGACCGGCGTGGTCCGGCCGTCGCCGCCGTTGCGGCCGCCGGGTGCGCCGGTTCGACGCTCTGCTCGTCTCGGACCGGCGCGGGCATGGGGTGAGAGCATTACCACAAAGCGCTCCGGCCCCCTCGAACGGCAAGAGCCGACATCCGTCTCGAAGACGGATGCCGGCTCTGTTCATGCCGCAGTTATTGCGGGTCGCGTTACTGGTTCGCGTTATCGGGCGAGGGTGTCGCTTCGTCCGGCGCGCCGCGATTCCACTGGTGCGGCTTGAACGCCGCCATCTCGGTTGCGTCGATCTTGCCGTCACCGTTCGTGTCGGCGGCCTTGAGGTGCTCCCAGCGCTTGGCCCCGACTTCGCTCTCGGTGAGCACGCCGTCGCCGTTCGCGTCGAGGTGCTTGAACCACATGCCGCGGAATTTCTCGCGAGCGGCAGCGCGTTCGTCGGGGCTCACCGTGCCGTCACCGTTCGTGTCGATCATCGCCTTCATTTTTGCGCGCATCGCCTCGTGTGCGGCTTTCATCTCGTCGCGCGTGAGATATCCATCGCCGTTGGTGTCGGCGCTCTTCAAGTGGTCGCGCATTCCTTCCGGCAAGTCCGCGAGAGCGACCTTGCCATCGCCGTCCTTGTCCCAACGTTTGAAGAAGCCTTCGAGGTCGCGATGATGGTGCCCATGTCCGAAGCCGTGGTGATCGCCTCGTGCCGCTCCGCCGTCTGCGCCCGTCGCTTGCGTCACTGCTTCCGGCGCTGCCGCGGTGTCAGTCGGTTGCGATTGCGCGCCCGGCTCACTTCCACTCGCCGAACTACACCCGGCCGCGGCGATCGCGGCCCCGAACAGAACGGGAAGGAGGGCTCGGCTTACCAACTTGGACTTCATGACTTGGTTTCCTTTGTGAGAGTCGCTGATTCGACGCGACCTCGAAACGGCTCCCTACGGCGGCGTCAGGGCCGCCACCCGCTCTTCTCCTTCGATTGCTAACCCGGCAATTCCATGCGTATTAGGATGCTTCAGCCCCATCGGGGTGCCCCCGCCCCAGGGCCGTAGGGATTGCTTTTCGATTGTCGTCAAAACCTTCGAGATGATGCGCCTGGCAGAAAGTAACGCGCGTTGGAACACCTCGCGGAGGCCGTAAGGGAGATCGTCAATGGCGACGCCAAGGCCTTTCGGAAAATCGTCGTCGCGACGAGCCCCCGTCTCGTGCGACTTGCGGCCAGGATCATGGGCAGCGTCGAGGACGGCGAAGATGTCGTGCAGGAGGCGTACGTGAAGGCTTATCGCGCCATCGCGGACGGCCGTTTCGATGGAAGGAGCCGACTCGAGACGTGGCTCTACCGAATCGTCACCAATACCGCGATCGACGCGCTCCGGGGCGGTACCCGTCGTCCACGGAGCACCGACACGATTCCCGAACCTTCCTGGGACGGCGCCGCGGCCGCCGAAGCGCGGGTCGCCTTGCGCGAGCTCGAAACGCTCCTCGCCGAGCTCCCTCCCGACCAGCGTGCGGCCATCGTGCTAAAGAGCGTCGAAGGGCTGAGCGCCGCCGAGATCGCCGAGATCATGGACACGAGCGAAGGCGCCGTCGAGCAGCGCCTCGTCCGTGCTCGTACTGCACTCAAACAACGGAACCGGAACCATGATTGAGCCTAAGGACGATCTTGATCTCGAGTTGTCTCGCCTCCAGGGCGCGACGGAGGCGCTTCACGCGACGCGCGGTTTCAACGACCGCGTGCTCGCCGCCATCGACGCGCTGCACGTCCCGGAGTGGGGTGACGGGATCTTGAAATTCGGCAAGGCCATCTTGGTTGTCGCAGCGCTGTCGGCGGTCGCCGCGACCGTGGTGGGGATCCGGAGCCAGCGGGCGGAGACGGAAGCGCTCGCGAGCACGTACGGCATGGAGGACTTCGACTGGTGAAAGGGGCGAGCGTCAAAGCTCTCGCGACCTTGCTCGGAGTGTTCGCCCTCGGTGCGGTAGCCGGCGCGGGCGGCGTGTTCGCGTACACCCGTCACGAAGTCGAAGAGTTCGCGTCGCAACCGGGCGCGCGTATGCAGAGTCGCATTCACGGCCTCGCGCGTGCGTTGGATCTCACCGACGCGCAGCGAGACCAGATCAAGGCGATCTTCGATCGGCATCGCGCCGATCGCCGCGCGCTCTTCGGCGACGTCATGGAGAAGTGCGGCGAGCCGATCCGAAAGCAGAAGGCCGCGCAGGACAGCGAGATTCGTGCGGTGCTCAGTCCCGCTCAGCAGCAGAAGTTCGACGCGCTCTCTTCGAAACAGGACGAGCGACTCTTTCGCGCCGGGGACGGCCCTCCGCCTCCCTGAGCAGCTCAGCCGCCGCTCTCCGGTTTGCCGCCGAGGCCGTGCTCTTCCATCTTCGCGTAGAGCTGCGCCCGGGCAATGCCGAGCTGTCGTGCGGCTTCGGAACGATTGCCGCGCGCGCGCTCGAGGGCGCGCTGAATCATGGTGCGCTCGAGCTCGGCGACGGCCTCGTGGAGCGTCTTTCCCGACGCGGCCTCGGCGGGTCGAGATTCCTTGGTTCGCAAGGCGTCCGGCAAATGCGCCACGTCGATGATCTCGCCGCCGGAAAGGACGCTCGCTCGCTCGATGACGTGAATGAGCTCGCGCACATTGCCCGGAAAATCGTAACCGAGCAGGTGCTCCATGGCGCGTTCCGAGACGGCGCGCGCCGTCGTTCGCCGGATGGCGTGCGCGACGAGAAGCGGGATATCGCTCCGTCGCGTGCGGAGGGGCGGCACGTCTATTTCGACGACGGCGAGTCGATAGTACAGATCCTCTCGGAGCACGCAGCCCGCCTCGTTCGGGCGAACCGGCTTGCTCGTCGCGCTGACGACGCGCGCGGCCGCCTTCAGCGGCTCTTGTCCCCCGACGCGTTCGTAGGTGCCGTCTTGCAGGACGCGGAGTAACTTCGTTTGAAGCGCGGCGTCGAGATCGCCGATTTCGTCCAGGAAGAGCGTCCCATCGCGAGCGAGCTCGAGGCGCCCGAGCCGCCGTGATTGCGCCCCGGTGAACGAGCCCTTCTCGTGACCGAAGAGCTCGCTCTCGAGCAAGGTCGCCGGAAGCGCGGCGAGGTTCACCGCGACGAACGGCTGGCCTCTTCGCGGCGAATATTCGTGGACGGCGCGGGCCACCAGCTCTTTGCCGACGCCGGTCTCGCCGGTGATGAGCACCGGTGCGTTCGACGCGGCTGCCCTCCCGATGAGCTTCCACGTCGCGAGCATCGCGGCGCTGGTGCCGATGAGGCCGCCGCCGCCCTCGGGTTTCGGCGGAAGCGGCGCAAGGCGCGACGCGACGTCGCGTTGAGATAGCGCGCGCTCGACGGCGGAGAGCAGGGTGGGGAGATCGAACGGCTTCGTCACGTAGTCGAACGCCCCGTCGCGCATCGCGCGGATCGTCCGCTCACTGTCGCCGTACGCCGTCGCGATGATCACCGGGACGTCGAAGCGACCGCCCTGCTTGAGCTCACTCAAGAAGTCGAGCCCGTCGCCGTCCTTGAGACGAATGTCGAGCAAGATGCAATCGACGGGCTCGGCGATGAGCGCGGCGCGCGCTTCTTCGAGGCTCGCGCTCGGAACCGCTCGGCACCCGAGGCGCTCCACCGCGCCGACCAGGCCTTCGCGAAGGCCGCGCTCGTCTTCCACGATCAGGACGACTTTGCTCGTCACGCCGGAAGCCCCGCGGCCGCGGATCGCTCGCCGGGCTTCGCGCCGGCGCCGAACGCCTCGTCTCTCGCGCCGGCGGGTGGAAAGGTGAGCTCGAAGCGAGTCGAAGAGCTCCGCCGGAAGTACGACGCGTCGCCGCCGTGCGCCCTCGCGATCGCCCGCGACAGCGCGAGGCCGAGGCCGGTTCCGTCGGGCTTCGTGGTGAAGAAGGGCTCGAAGAGCGACAGCGCGTGCTCCTCCGGAACGCCGCTGCCGTGGTCCTCGATCGCGACGACTACACGGTTCAGCGTGGCTTCGACGCGCACTTTCACCGCTTCTCCTCGCGGCGAGGCCTCGACGGCGTTGCGGAGCAGGTTGTCGATCGCGCGGGTCACCGAATCCGCGTTGGCCTCGACGTTGGCGTCACCGGCGACGTCGAACGACACCCCGCGCTCCTCGGCCCAGGGCGTCAAGCTCTCGGCGCGATCGCGAACGAGCGCGCCGAGGGCGAACGAATGCCGCGGCCCGGAGGCACGACCCGCGACGACAAGCAGATCCGCGACCAGCCGATCGAGCCGGCCAATCTCCGACGTGGCGTGCGAGATCGCCCTTTGTGCGGACTCGGGGAGCGACACCTCGGCCGCGGCGAGATCGAGCCGGAGCTTGATCGACGCGAGCGGATTTCTCACCTCGTGCGCGACGCCGGCGGCCACACGCCCGAGCGCGACGAGCCGCTCCTGCTTCGCGAGCTCCCTCTCGAGCCGCTCCTCTTCGTTGCGCGATTGAGCCAGGCTCTCGGCGAGGCGGGCGACGCCTTCCGCGACGGAGGACAGCTCTTGCATCCGCAGGCGAGGAATGGGGGCCGATAGGTCCGTCGCGAGCGCCGCGAGCGCGGTGCGGAGCGCCGCGGCACTCCGCTGAACCGTGACGATGGCGTAGACGGTCGTCGCGACGAGCCCGGCCGTCGCGAGCGCCAAGAGCATCACGATCCATTGCCACGTACGCAGCGACGGAACGGGGCGAACCAAATAACCCGCCCACGCGGCATCTCCGTCGGGGAGCGCGCGGGAGGCGACCACCAGCGTGGACGAGTCGAGCGCCACGTCGAGCGCGGCCGGCTGCCGGGTCTCGCGGCTCTCGCCGATTGCCCGACGGATCGCGGGCACCCACGCGCTCGGGATGGAACGAGGCGCGCGTGCCTCGTTCCAGGTTCCACCGCGCATCCCGATGATGGCCGACACCGGTGGCTCGGTGACCGTGTGGGGGTCGATCGTGAGCTCGGCGACCTCTTCGAGTACCGCTTCTCGCGCTCGCTCCACGCGATTGCGCGTGGTCGTCGAGAGCAGGTGCACGAGCGCGGCCAACGACAGCCCCGACACGAGGACTCCCAAGACGAGGATGGTGAGCAGTCGGTGGCGGATGCCCTTGGTCTTAGCCACTCGCCCGTCGACCAGCAAGGAAGGTGCCGCGGCAAAACACCCCCGGCGGTGGTGCTTCGATGCGGCAATTCTGCAAGTGAAGTCCGGCCGTTCCTGTCGGATGTCGTTCGAAATTCCGACACCTGTCGCCGGGGAAGACAGGTCGTCGACGGATCTATTGCCGAAACGTCGAAGAGTCGTCGTGGTGAAACCTGGCACGGAAATCGCTCACGGGGACCGAAGTCGCTCGATTAAACGGAGCACATGAACCGTCTCCTTCCCCTCGAAATTCTCCTCCTTTTGGGAATGGTCGGAGCGCCGTCGATCGCGTCCGCGGATGAACCCGCGCCGCGTGTCTTGCACTTAGACGACGCCGTTCGAATCGCGCACGACCATCAGCCGTCGGTGCTCAACGCGCGAGCGCTCACGAACGCCGCCGCGGGTCGGATCACCGAAGCGCGCGCCGCGTATCTTCCGCAAGTGACGGGAACGGCGCTCGCCGAACGGGTGCACTCGCGCTCGGTGTCGTCGACGTCGGCAACATCACCGACGACCGGCACCGCTGGAGCCGGAACCACGGGCACCACGGGGATTGGCGGAAGCGGCGCCATCCCGACATACGACGTCTTTTCGGTGGGGCTCAACGCGAGCCAGCTCATCTGGGACTTCGGCACGACGATCAATCGGACGCGAGCAGCGACCGCCGGGCGCGACGCGCAAGAGGCCGCGGAGCACACGACGGAACTCCAGATCGCGCTCCAGGTGCGGCGCGCGTTCTTCCAGGCGCACGCGCAGCACGCGCTCGTGAAGGTCGGCGAGGAGTCGGTCCAGAACTTCGAGCGTCACCTCGGGCAGATCACCGGGTTCGTCGAGCAAGGCATCCGCCCGGAAATCGATCTCGCTCAGGCAAGAACGGATCTCGCCAACTCGAAGGTGACGCTCATCAATGCGCGGAACGGCTACTCGATCGCCAAGGCGCAATTGAACCAAGCCATGGGCGTCGTGGGTCCGACGGACTACGACGTCGCGGACGAAGACATCGGGGTGTTGCCCGGCGAAGACGGGCCTTCGACGGATCTCGCGAAGACTGCGCTCGATACGCGCCCGGAGATCGTCACGCTCCGTCGTCAACAGCGCGCCGCGCAGCTCACGTTGACCGCCGTGAAGGGTGCCTATGGGCCGACGCTCTCCGCCGTCGGCGCCATCTCCGAAGCCGGCGTCCAGCTCGACGCGCTCGGGACCAACTGGAACGTCGGTCTCGTGCTTTCCTGGCCGCTCTTTCAGGGTGGCCTCACGACCGGTCAGGTGCGTGAAGCGCAAGGCAATCTCGACGCGGCCGGCGCTCAGATCGCGCAAGAGGAGCTCGCGGTGCGCCTCGAAGTCGAACAAGGACTTCTCGACGTGCAATCGGCGAAGGTCGTGATTTCAGCGGCGCGCGAGGCGCTCACGAACGCCAAAGAGCAGCTCCGCCTCGCCGAAGGGCGTTACGAATCCGGAGTGGGGAGCATCATCGAGCTCGGGGACGCGCAGGTCGCAGCGGCGAACGCCGCCGCGCAAGACGTCCAGGCCGAGTACTCTCTCGCGAGCGCTCGCGCCGAACTTCTGTCAGCACTTGGAAGGTAAGAGCATGCAGGCTTCCCACGAACGTCAGCGGACGGAAACGCCCGAATCGAGTCCTCCGGTCGCGTCGAAAGGTCGAGCGCCGCGTCCTGCGCTCCCGATCTTCGTCGTACTCGTCATCGGTGTGATCGGCGGCGTCCTTTGGTTTCGTCACTCGGCGTCTTCACACGCATCGGCGACTGGGCCTGCCGGCGCCGGGTCCGCGTCGGCGGAGGGTCGCGCGACGCCGGTCATCGTCGCGCCGGTTCAACGAACGGACGTTCCCGTCTTTCTCGAGGGCCTCGGCAACGCGACGCCGCTTGCGACGGTGACGGTGCGAAGTCAGGTCGACGGCCGACTCGACAAGGTGAACTTTCGCGAAGGCCAGACGGTAAAAAAGGGAGAAAGCCTCGCCCAAATCGACCAGCGTCCGTTCATCATCGCGCTCCATCAAGCTCAAGCAGCGCTCGCTCGCGATACCGCGCAGTCGAAGAACGCCGCGCTCAATCTCGGTCGCTACACGAACCTGCGAACCCAGAACCTGATCCCACAACAGCAGGTGGACGATCAGCAAAACACGGCCGATCAAGCCACTGCCTCGATCGCCGCCGACGCCGCCGCCGTAGACAACGCTCGCCTTCAGCTCGACTACGCGCAGATCCGGTCGCCGCTCGACGGCGTCACCGGCGTCCGGCTCATCGATCCGGGAAACATCGTTCACGCGAGCGATCCGGGCGGCATCGTCGTCGTCACCCAACTCGATCCCATGGCCGTGCTGTTCACGCTACCAGAGGGCGACTTGCCGAAAGTGTCGAAGGAGCTCGCTGCGGGTCCGCTCACCGTCGAAGCCTACACGCGCGACGAGGGCATGCGGGTCGGCGTGGGCAAGCTCCAGCTCATCGACAACGAAGTGAATCAAGCGACGGCGACCATCCGGCTCAAGGCGATTTTTCCGAACCCCGACAAGGTGCTGTGGCCGAACGCGTTCCTGAAGATACGCTTGCTCCTCGAGACCCGAAAAGGCGTCCTCGCGGTGCCCGCGCAAGCGGTTCAGCACGGCCCCGACGGGCCGTTCGTCTACGTCGTGGGCGCCGACAAGAAAGTCACGGTCGCCAACGTAAAGGTCGCCGACACACAAGACGACAAGATCATCCTGGCGTCGGGTGCCTCCGAAGGCGATTCGATCGTCATCGAAGGGCAGAGCCAGCTTCGCCCCGGCGCGAAGGTGATTCCTCGCGCGGCCGATGCTGCGAAGCCAGCGAGCACGAGTGGGGCGCCACGCAAGCACAGCGACAATCCGTCGGGTGAGTCCGCGCCGGGCGGGGCGACTCGGTGAGTATTTCCGAACCGTTCATCCGGCGTCCGGTCGCCACCACCTTGCTCATGGTCGGGCTGCTCCTGGCCGGGCTCGTGGGTTTCCATTTTCTTCCCATCTCCGCGCTTCCAGAGGTCGACTACCCGACGATCGTCGTTTCGACGGCGCTCCCCGGCGCGAGCGCCGAAACGATGGCCTCTGCCGTCACCACGCCCCTCGAGCGGCAGTTCGGCCAGATGCCGTCGCTCGCGCAGATGACGTCGGTGTCGAGCTTCGGCAACTCACAGGTGACGCTTCAGTTCACGCTCGATCGTAACATCGACGCCGCCGAGCAAGACGTCCAAGCGGCCATCAACGCCGCGTCGAGTCTGTTGCCGAAAACGCTGCCGACGCCGCCGAGCTACAGCAAACAGAACCCGGCCGACACGCCGATCCTCACGCTCAGCATCAGCTCCGACACCTTGCCGCTCAGTCAAGTCGACGACTACGCCGACTCGATCCTCGCGCAAAAGCTGTCTCAGGTTTCGGGAGTCGGTCTCGTGACCTTGAGCGGTGGTCAGAAGCCCGCGGTGCGCATCCAGGTCGACCCGGAATCCCTCGCGGGAACCGGACTCACACTCGACGATGTCCGTCAGACGCTCACGCTCGCAAGCGTCAATCAGCCGAAGGGCACGCTCGACGGGCCGCGGCTCGACTACACCATTGCTGCCGACGATCAGCTGCTCAAGGCAGCCTCCTTCAGGCCGCTGGTCATCGCGTACAAGAACGGCGCCGCCGTACGTCTATCGGACGTCGCGAAGGTGCTCGACGGCGTCGAGAACGACGAGCTCGCCGGCTGGGCGAACAAGGACCGCGCGATCATCTTGAACATTCAGCGGCAGCCCGGTGCGAACGTCATCGAGGTTGCGCGGCGCGTGAATGCGCTCTTGCCGCAGCTCCAGGCGTCGCTCCCTCAGGGTATCGCGGTGCACGTAATGACCGACCGTACCGAGACGGTGCGAGCGTCCGTGGAGGACGTGGAGTTCACGCTGCTGCTCACGATCGGATTGGTCGTCGGCGTCATCTTCGTCTTTCTTCGGAACATTCGCGCCACGGCCATTCCGAGCGTCGCGGTTCCGCTCTCTCTCGTGGCGACCTTCGGGGTCATGTACCTCGTTGGTTACAGCCTCGACAATCTGTCGCTGATGGCGCTGACGATCTCGACGGGCTTCGTCGTCGACGACGCGATCGTCATGATCGAAAACGTCGCGCGCTACATCGAGGAAGGCGACTCGCCGTTCGAAGCGGCGTTGAAGGGCAGTAAGCAAATCGGGTTCACCATCGTGTCGCTGACGGTCTCGCTCGTCGCGGTGCTCATCCCGTTGCTGTTCATGGGCGGCGTCATCGGACGGCTGTTCCGCGAGTTCGCGGTCACGCTCAGCGTCGCGATCGGCATGTCGGCGATCCTGTCGCTCACCCTCACGCCGATGATGTGCGCGTACCTGCTCAAACCCGAACCGCCGCCCGAGAAGCGGGGTTGGTTCGTCCGTGCTTCGGAAAACGTCTTCGAAGGTGCGGTGAAGTTTTACGACAGAGGCCTGAAGGTCGTCCTCGCGCATCAGCGAACGACGCTCTTCGTCACGCTCGCGACGGTGGCATTCACGGCGTTCTTGGCGTGGGTCGTACCGAAAGGGTTCTTTCCACAGCAGGACACCGGGCTCATCACCGGCGTGACCGAGGCATCGCCGGACATCTCGTTTCCGAAGATGATGGAACTGCAACAGGAGCTGTCCGACATCGTACTCAAGGATCCGGACGTCGAGAGCGTCGCTTCGGCGGTCGGTGCCGATGGGACCAATCCGACGGTGAACGACGGACGTCTCTCGATCACCTTGAATCCGCGGTCGAAGCGGCACGCTAGCGCGGACGAGATCACCGCGCGTCTCAAGCCGAAGCTCGCACAAGTGAGCGGCATCGAAGTCCATCTGCAATCGGTGCAAGACCTGCAGATCGACACCCGCGTGAGCCGGACTCAGTTCCAGTACACGCTCGAAGACGCCGACCCGATCGAGCTCGCCGCGTACTCGAATAAGGTAATCGACAAGCTTCGGACCATTCCCGAGCTCGAGGACGTTGCGAGCGACCAACAAGCCTCGGGCATTGGAACGTCGATCACCATCGACCGCGACACCGCGGCTCGCCTCGGCGTGACGCCACAGGCCATCGACGACACGCTCTACGACGCCTTCGGCCAGCGCCAAATCGCGACGATCTTCACGCAGCTGAACCTGTATCGCGTCGTGCTCGAGGTGAAGCCCGAGTACCGGAGTAACCCGCGTCAGCTGGCGCAACTCTACGTACGGTCGACGACCGGTGCTCCGGCGCCCATCGGGACATTCGTGCATTTTTCCGAGAAGCCCGCGCCGCTCGTGGTGAACCATCAAGGACAATTTCCGGCGGTCACCGTGTCGTTCAACGTCGCTCCCGGCAAGAGCCTCGGCGACGCGGTGAACGCGATTCACGAAGCGGAACGCGACGTCGATATGCCGCCGAGCGTGCACGCGGCGTTCGTCGGCACCGCGCAGGCCTTCGGCGAATCACTCGGAAGCGAACCGGTGCTCATCCTCGCGGCGCTCATCACCGTCTACATCGTGCTCGGCGTTCTCTACGAGAGCTACATCCACCCGATCACGATCCTCTCGACGCTGCCGTCCGCGGGGGTCGGAGCGCTGCTCGCGCTCATCGTGTGCCACAGCGAGTTCAGCGTCATCGCGCTGATCGGGGTCATTTTGCTCATCGGCATCGTGAAAAAGAACGCGATCATGATGATCGATTTCGCGCTCGAAGCGGAGCGCGACCAAAAAATGTCGCCGGGCGACGCGATTCATCAAGCTTGTCTGCTCCGGTTTCGGCCGATCATGATGACGACCTTCGCCGCGCTCCTCGGCGCGCTGCCCCTCGCATTCGGTACCGGGACGGGATCGGAGCTCCGGCGGCCACTCGGTATCTCGATCGTCGGCGGGCTCCTGATCTCGCAGGTGCTCACGCTCTACACGACTCCCGTGATCTATCTCTACATGACGCGGCTCGGTCAATGGGTCACGCGGTCGAAAGCGCCGGAGGCCGTCGCGAGTCCGGTGTCGACGTGAACATCTCGGGCCCCTTCATCCGTCGCCCGATCGCGACCACGTTGCTTGCGATCGCGATTTTGCTGTCGGGGGGCTGGGCCTTCACGCTCCTTCCCGTCTCACCGCTGCCGCGCGTCGACTTTCCGGCGATTCAGGTGAGCGCGGCGTTGCCCGGCGCGAGCCCCGAGACCATGGCGTCATCGGTCGCGACGCCGCTCGAGCGCCGTTTCGGTCGCATCGCTGGGATCAACGAGATTACGTCGGCGAGTACGCTGGGATCGACGTCGCTCTCGCTCCAATTCGATCTGGATCGAGACATCGACGCGGCGGCACGCGACGTCCAGGCGGCGATCGCGGCGGCGGGCGGCGAGCTGCCGCCGAATCTGCCGCTCCGTCCGACATTTCGAAAGGTGAACCCGGCGGATTCGCCGACGATGATTCTCTCTTTGCGCTCGGACACCTTGCCGCTCGCGGAGGTGTACGACGAAGCGAACACCGTTCTCGCTCAGAAAATCTCACAGGTCCCCGGCGTCGGACAGGTGTTCGTGGGCGGCGGGCAGCAACCCGCGGTGCGCGTTCAGATGGACCCGAAAGCCCTCGCCGGCATGGGGCTAGGGATGGAGGACGTGCGCAACGCGCTGGAAGTCGCGACGGTCAACGACCCCAAAGGCGCGTTCTCCGGCCGAAACCAGTCGTCCGTCGTCACCGCGAACGATCAGCTCTTCAACGCAGCCGCGTACAAACCGATCGTCGTCGGTTACCGAGACGGCGCCGCGGTACGGCTCACCGACGTCGCGAACGTCTTCGACGACGTCGAAAACAACCGAGTCGCCGGCTGGGTAAACGGCAAGCGCAGCGTGGTCGCGATCATCCGGCGGCAGCCAGGCGCGAACATCCTCGAAGTGAACGATCGCGTGCGCGCTCTACTTCCGTCGCTCACGAGCTCCATCTCGCCGTCGATTCACGTCGACGTGGCGCTCGACAGAACGCAGACGATCCGCGCGAGCGTCCACGACGTCGAAGAGACGCTCATCCTCAGCGTCTTTTTGGTGATCGGCGTCGTGTTCGTCTTTCTTCGAACGCTCCGCGCCACCGCAGTTCCGAGCGTGGCCGTCCCACTGTCGCTGCTCGGCACGTTCGGCGTGATGTACCTGCTCGACTTCAGCCTCGACAACTTGTCGTTGATGGCGCTCACCATTTCGACGGGGTTCGTCGTGGACGACGCGATCGTCGTCACCGAGAACGTTGCGCGCCACATCGAAGACGGGATGAAGCCGGTAGACGCCGCCCTCGAGGGGGCGCGCCAGATCGGCTTTACCATCGTCTCGATCACGGTCTCGTTGGTCGCCGTCTTCATTCCGATCCTGCTGATGGGCGGCATCATCGGCCGGCTCTTCCGTGAGTTTGCAGTGACGCTGAGCATCGCGATCGTCCTCTCGGCGCTCGTGTCGCTCACGCTCACGCCCATGATGTGCTCGCGGCTTCTGAGAGCCGAAGGCGGACGACGTCACGGGTGGTTCTATCGAAACTCGGAACGCGTCTTCGACGCGCTATTGCGTACCTATGCGCGTGGGCTCGACTGGGTGCTCGGCCATCGCCGCTGGGTGCTCGCGTTCACGGTGCTCACGCTGTTCGGTACGGTGAAGCTGTTTACCTTCGTCCCGAAAGGGCTCTTCCCTCAGCAAGACACCGGCACGCTTTCCGGATTTTCAGATGCGCCGCAGGACGTCTCGTTCCCGGCAATGCTCCAGCGCCAACAGGCGATCAACGCCGTCGTTCAGGCTGATCCGGACGTGAGTCACGTCGTGTCGTTCATCGGGACCGGTAGTGGAAATACGGCGAACAACGGAACGGTGTTCATCGACCTCGCCCCCAAGCCCGGGCGCAAAGCGAGCGCGGACGAGATCATCGCTAGATTGCGTCCGAAGCTCGCGAAAGTTACCGGCATCACGTTGTACTTGCAGTCCATTCAGGATTTGCGGGTCGGCGGCCGTCTCGCCCGAACGCAGTATCAATACACCCTCCAAGACGCGGATCTCGACGAGCTCCGGACGTGGGCGCCTAAGGTTCTCGCCCGATTGAAGAAGGTGTCGCAGCTGAAGGACGTGGCGACCGATCAGCAGACCGCGGGGCTCGAATTGTCGCTCGCGTACGATCGAGACACCGCGTCGCGGCTCGGGATCACGCCGCAAGCCATCGACGACACCCTCTACGACGCATACGGCCAGCGCCAGGTCGCGACGACGTTCACGCAAAAGAACCAATACCGCGTCGTGCTCGAGGTGCTGCCGAAGTATTCACTCGGCCCGTCGGGGCTCGAGGACGTGTACGTCTCGACGCCCGTCGACGGACAGGTGCCGCTCCGAGCGATCACGACGTCGCAGATCACCTCGACGCCGCTCGCCATCAATCACCAGGGTCAGTTCCCCGCCGTCACACTCTCGTTCAATCTGGCGGAGGGTATCGCCCTCGGCACCGCGGTCGACGCGATTCACGCGGCGGAGCAGGAGATTGGCATGCCGGGCAGCGTGCACGCGGCGTTTCAAGGCACGGCGCAAGCCTTCAAGGATTCGCTCGCGACGCAGCCCATACTCATCGTGTCCGCACTCCTAGCGGTCTACGTCGTGCTCGGAATGCTCTACGAGAGCTACATCCATCCGATCACGATCCTCTCGACGTTGCCGTCGGCGGGCGTCGGCGCGCTGCTCGCGCTGCTCTTCTTCAAGGTGGACCTCAGCATCATCGCGCTCATCGGGATCATCCTCCTCATCGGTATCGTGAAAAAGAACGCCATCATGATGGTCGACTTCGCGATCGAGCAGGAGCGTGAAGGGGCGACGCCGGCAGAAGCCGTCAGGCAGGCGTGTCTCCTTCGCTTTCGCCCCATCCTCATGACGACGTTCGCAGCGCTGTTCGGCGCGGTGCCGCTCATGCTCGCGAGCGGCACCGGTTCCGAATTTCGACAGCCGCTCGGCATCACGATCGTCGGAGGGCTCTTGGTGTCGCAGCTCCTCACCCTCTTCACTACACCGGTGGTCTACCTGGCCATGGACCGCTTCTCTCGACGGAACCGGATCGGCGATCAACATCGTCCGTCGTCGAATCACCCTCGCTCGGGCCCCATGGTTACCGCTCCCGGTGAATGAACGAAGCCCGAGGCCGCGGGTGTGCTCGCCGGAACGCGACGCTTTCGTGGATGCGATTTACGTTCCCCGACTAGACTCGCCGCGTGAATGACGCGGACGCGGGGAGCGTCCATAGCGGCAAAAGGAGTCCCATGACGTCTTGGAAGATTTCTACCGGTGCACTCGCGATTCTCGTCGTCGGGTTGGGGTCGAGCGCGCTGTCGCGATCGGCGTCCGCCGACCAACCTGAAATGCAAACCGCGCTCGATAACCTCAAGGCCGCAAAGGCCGCTCTCGCGAGCGCCGAGCGCGACCATGGAGGTCATCGCGAGAAGGCGATGAAAGCGACGGACCTTGCGATTGGCGAGGTCGAAGCCGGCATTGCGTGGGCCGAGCGGCACAAGGGAATCGAGCCGGGTCCGAAGGGCCCGCAACCCAAAGGCCCGCAACCGAAGAACTAATCCCCCGGATCCAAGATTCGTGGGAGCATTTTCGAGGCCCCTGACAGGGCAGGGGCCTCGAAAATTCAGGACTCCGCCATAGCTTTGATCCCGCGGACCGACTTTCTCGTCGCCGAAAACTTGGCGCGCGTTTGCAAGCCGCGTAGGGAGTCGTAGGCTGAATTCCGTCCAATGACGATGCCGAGGGCTCCCTTATTTTCGGCTCTGCTGAGCTTCTTTTGCGCGCTCGCTGCCTGCTCGAGCAACGATCAGCGACCGCCGACGCTCAACGAGACTTGCTCCGATCCGCGTTGTCTCGATCAGGCGAGCATCGCCGGGACGACGACGGGAACCGGCGGAACGGGCGGAACGACGTCGGTGCTCGTCGACGGCTCGGTTCCGGCGAGTCAGCAATGCACGACGGATCCGACGGGGCACGTCACGCTCTGTCTCGGCACACCGTCGTGCCCGGGCTTCGGCGTCGACCCGACGAATTTCCCGTCGTGTGGGTTCTTGAGCGGTGCATCGACGTTGAGCGTCGAATGCTTGTGCAGCGGCACGCAGCTCTGCCCGGTAGGCGTAGCGGCGGCCTGCACGAACCTGACGGGGCTCTTTTTTTCGACGAGCGTCAATGACGTGTGCAATCTCGTCGCGCAGGGACGTTGCCAAGACCTGAGCATGCTCACTGGAAGCGGCGGCGGCGCTTCGTCGTGCGACCCTGTGTGTGCGTCTCAGTGCGCGGGCTCGCCGCCCTGCCTCCAGAGCTGCGGCTGCTGATCGCCCCGGACCCCGGCGCGTAGCGGCACTCCGTTCGAAATCGGCGCGAAACGTCGCGCTCGGAACCTTGTTCGAAAAATCGACCGGAGCTCCGCCGCTTCGTAAGTGGTGAGAAGCAGCGGGATTTGAGGCGCCAGCGACGCGGACGACGAACGATTCCCTCGCGGTCGTAATTGACTTTGATAATCACTTTCAATAGTAGGACGGGAGCTGGCGATGCCATTCCTTCGTCCCTTCTTCGTTCTCTCGGTAGCGGCCTGCGCCGGGTGCGGCGGCGGAAACGCGCCGTCCTCGACGACGACGGTGCCCCCGGTCGACGTCGCACACGTCGATCCGTTCGACGTGAACATCGGCGGCGTGACGAGCCCTTACTACGACGCGTTCAACGACGGCGACATCGCGTTCGACACGCCGCTCCGCGACGGTGACGGGCTCGGTCCGCTTTACACGCGCGCGTCCTGCGACTCTTGCCATACCGACGGCGTGCGCGGTCCCGGCTTGGTTCAGAAGATGTCCGTCGTCGAAGCCGACGGAATCACCCCATCGCTGGATCAATCGGAGTTGCCCTACGGGCATACCGAGCATCCGCTGACCGCCGGTGGTGGCAAGACGCCGGTGCTTCCGCCCGACGACCCGAACATCAAAGTGACGATCCGCGTCGGGCCGCCGGTGCTCGGCCGTGGATACATGGACGCCGTCCTCGACAGCGAGATCGAGCGCGTCGCCGCCGCACAAGCGACTCGGACCGATGCGATTCACGGCAAGATCAACCACGTCGTTTACGCGTCGGAGACCGTCGGCGATCCGGCCTTCAACACGGCTACCACGGGGGAGACGTTGATCGGGCGCTTCGGGTTGAAGGCTCGCATCGCGACGATCGACGAATTCGTCGCCGATGCGTTTCAAGGCGACATGGGGATCACCAGCCCACTTCGTCCCCTCGAGATCCCGAATCCAGACGGGCTTACGGACGACGACAAGCCTGGCATCGACGTCGAGCTCGACAGCGTGACCGATCGAGCGATGTACGTGCGGCTCCTCGCGATCCCGGCGCGCCACGACGATACCGACGCTCGGGGCACGGCGCTCTTTTCGAGCACGGTGTGCGCGGTGTGTCACGTCCCGACGTTGAAGACGCGGAGCGACTACGCGGTCGCCGAGCTCGCCGGTATCGACGCACCCGTGTACACGGATTTTCTACTCCACGACATGGGCGACGACCTCGCGGACGGTCTCCCCGCGTCGCCGGCCGTCGACGGCGAAGCCGATTCGTTCGAGTGGCGCACCGCGCCGCTCATCGGCCTCCGCTTCGACAAGACGTTCCTTCACGACGGACGCGCGAAGACCATCGAAGACGCCATCGAGATGCATCGAGGGACGAACTCCGAGGCGAACGCCTCGATCGACGCCTTCGACGCGCTCTCCTCCGACGATCGTCAGAGCCTGATCAACTACGTCACCGCGCTCTGAGCGGTCGACCTGGGTACGAGGAAAATCAAATGAAACGCTTCACGTGCTTGCCTCTTCTGGCGACGTTCATTTTCGGCTGCTCGGATTCGAACGGAACCAGTGCGAAGACCACCCAGCCGCAAACGGACGCTCAGTTTCAGGAAGCCGTCGTGACCGGCATGCATGACAGCTTGCTGGCGCAAATTAAGACGCTTCACGCCGCGGCGATCGATCTCGCGAACGCGGCGCCTTCCGCCGCTCGCGGCTGGGACGCGACGATGGACGCCGGCGCGATCCAGGCGATGGAGGCCGCCTGGAAGCAGGCGCGAAGTGCGTACGAACAGATCGAAGGTGCGACCGCACCGCTCTTTCCCGATGTCGATACGGAGATCGACGCGCGCTACGACGACTTCTTGACGACGCTCGGCGCCGCCGGCGATCAGGACCTCTTCGACGACCAGGGCGTCACCGGGATGCACGCCATCGAGCGTATTCTCTACCAGCCCGAGACGCCCCAGTCGGTGATCACGTTCGAGTCGAGCTTGCCGGGTTACAAGGCCGCGGCATGGCCGGCCACCGCCGACGAAACGTCGGAGTTCAAGAACAAGCTGTGCGCGCGGTTGGTCACCGACACGCAGACGTTCATGGATGAGTGGCAACCGCAGGCCATCGACGTCGGTGGCTCGTTCCAGGGACTCGTGTCGCTCATGAACGAGCAACGCGAGAAGGTCATCAAGGCGGCGAGCTTCGAAGAAGAGTCACGGTATTCGCAGCGCACGATGGCCGATATTCGCGACAACCTGACCGGGACCAAGAGCGTCTACGCGCTCTTCCAGCCGTGGCTCGCCACGAAAGCGGGTGGTTCTTCGCTCGACGACTCGGTGGAAGGCGGATTCGCCACGCTCGCCACCGACTACGGCACGGTCACCGGCGACGCGATCCCCGAGCCGCCGTCGACGTGGAGCGCGGAGAGCCCGTCGGCGGCGGATCTCGACACGCCGTTCGGCAAGTTGTACACGGCCGTCAACCAAGCCGTGGACCCGACCATTTCGGGTTCGGTGGTCGACTCGATGAACAAGGTCGCGGTGAAGCTCGGCTTCCCCCAATTCACCGAATGAAATTCTCGATCGCTGCCATTTCGGCCAGCATGGCCTTCGTCGCACTCGGGTGCGCGGGCGGCGGTGCGCCGGAAACGTCCAACGGGGCCGGTGGGGTGTTCGTCGCGTTCGCCGAAGACTTTCGCGGTTATCACTCGTGGAAGAGCTTCGACACGACGGGGGGAGCACCGGACGCGGGCATCCACGACGGCAGCAAGGTGACCGAATACATCAAGGCGCTGCCGCCCCACGGATCAAAGGTATTTCCTGTCGGTACCATCATCGTGAAGGAAGCGACAGGCGGAACCATTCCGCATGAACTCTTCACGATGGTGAAGCGCGGCGGCGGGTTCAACTCGACGCCGCCGGGCGCCCCGAACTGGGAGTGGCTCGAGCTCGCGAACGTCGACGACGGCAACGACGGCGTGAAGATCGTTTGGCGCGGCTTCGGCCCCCCCGCGAACGAACCTTACGGCGGCGACGTCAACGCCGGCTGCAACACGTGTCACGTCGCGTGCGGCAACGACGCGGTCTGCGCGAAGCCGCTCGCGCTCACGAATTTCTAGAGCCTCCCGAAGGCCGTTTGCGCTCGAAAGAGCGCGCCCGCTTCCAGTCGACGCTCTTCTCGAAAAAGGATCTCGAACATGGCTACGCGCTCACTGATCGTCGTGGGATTGGTTTCGTTTGCGTCGTGCAGTGCGGCCACCGCGCTGGCCAATCCTCGCCCGCTGCCGTTCACTTACCAGCACGAGCAGCTCGCCGAAGGCGCGACGGAGATCGAGCAGTTCGTCGATCTGACGCCGGTTCGCACGCTGGACGCGGGCGGCGCACTCCGGTGGTACGGGCTCACCGAGTACCAGACGGAGTTCGAGCACGGCCTCACCGATCGCCTCGAGCTCGGGCTCTACGTGACGATCGTCCCCGGCGTCGCTCCCGGGTTTTCGACCAACGGCATCGTGCCGCGTCCGATGGAGGGGAGCGGCGTGAAGCAGCGGCTCCGCTATCAGCTCGCTCCGACCGGCGAGTGGCCCATCGACGTGGGCGTGTACGGCGAAGTCTCGGAGAACGAGCGCGAAGTCGAGCTCGAAGCGAAGGTGATCCTCCAGCGCCGCTTCGGTATCGCGCGCATCATCGCGAACCTCACTGGCGAGCAGGAGTTCTATTACAACGCCGACGAGGAGTTCGTCCTCACGCCGTCGGCGGGTGTGACGTTCGAAGCGACGCCTTCGGTTCAGCCGGGCGTCGAATGGTGGATGCTCGCGGAGTACTCGGAGAAGAGCTCGAGCGGCCCCAACCCCCCGGCGCACCATTACGTCGGCCCGGCGCTGCTCGCTCAATTCGGAAACCTGTGGTGGTCGACGGGCCTCTACTATCAGATGAATAACCCCGGCCACACGCTGCTCGAAGGCGAAGCGTTCGGTCATTTCTGGGTGAGAACGGTCGTCGGGATCGGCCTCTAGACAGGGGGACTGGCGAATTCCGTCGCTGTGCAGCGCCCGCGCCCGGCGTCGTGAATGACCGCTAGCGGCGTCGGCGAGGCGCACGGGCGCCGCGTTCGGGGTTAGCCTCAGGGGAACCGCTTGGGCGCGCCGGACACCGTTCGGCATGTCCCGCGCACGCGAGCGCCCGGACGATGAGGGAGTCGAGCGACGACATTGTCTTCCTGTTTTGTCGCGTGGGCAATCGAGCCTGCGCGCTCCCGCTCGCCAGCGTGGTCGAAACGATGCGGCCTTTGCCCATCGAAACCGTGGCGGGCTTGCCGTCGTTCGTTCGCGGCGTCGCGATCATCCGGGGGGTGCCGACTCCCGTCGTCGACGGCGCAGCACTCGTCGGTGCCGAGAGCTCGGGCAACGCGGGCCGCTTCGTGACGGTTCGCGCGGCGGGTCGCGTCGTCGCGCTCGAAGTGAGTTCGGTCAGCGGAATCGGTCGCCTCTCCGCCGAAGCGCTGACGGATTTGCCGCCCCTCTTCGGCGCGCGCGATCCCGAGCTACTCGAGGCCGTGGGGGTCGTCGACCGCGAGCTCGTGATGGCGCTGGCGCCGGCGCGCGTCGTTCCACCCTCCACGTGGGAATCGATCGAGCGCGCGAGGGACGCGTCGTGAGCGGCGCCTCCGGTCTCGGATCGGTCGAGCGCTTCCGCGTCGCGATCGCCGATCGGCTCGGCATGAAGCTTCCCGCGGACAAGGACGGCTTTCTCGCGGACCTTCTCGAGCGTCGAGCACGCGACGCGCGCCTGTCCGTCCCCCAGTACGTCGCGCTCCTCGGTGACCGTCGTCGAATCGACGAAGCGCGCTCGCTGGCGTGCGACCTGACCGTCACCGAGACCTACTTTTTTCGAAATCGGGTGCAGCTCGAGGCGTTCGTGCGAGCAATCTCCGAGCGGCCTGCGACGGCCACCGGTCGTCGCTCACTGCGCATTCTCTCGGCTGGCTGCGCTTCCGGCGAAGAGCCGTACTCGCTCGCGATGCTCCTCCGCGAAGCGTTCTCCGACTACGACGCTCGGGAAATCTCGATCCGCGCCTTCGACGTGAATCGCGAGATGCTCGCGAAGGCCAAGAGCGGACGCTATTCCGAATGGTCCCTCCGCGAAACGACGCGGGAGCTCCGTGATCGTTATTTTCACGCGAGCGGCAAGGAGTACGTTCTCGATTCTCGCGTGGCGGCGGCGGTGACCTTCGAGGAGGCAAACTTGGCGGACTTCACGGACGTCCTCGGCCTCCCCGAGACGCTCGACGTCGTGTTCTGTCGGAACGTCCTCATGTACTTCACGCCGAAGGCCATGCGCGACGCGGTCGCTCGGATCGCGCGGTGTCTCGTCCCGGGCGGTTTGTTCTTCCTCGGACACGCCGAAACGTTGCGGGGTGTCTCCGACGATTTCGAATTGGTTCACGTGGACGGCGCGTTTTATCATCGGAAAGTGGGCTCCGGCCCGTACCATGAAGGTCCGGCGCCGCGAACCGCGGCGTCATCGGAGCCAGACCCGACTGCGGCGTCCTGGGTCGACGCGATCCGCGGATCTTCGGCGCGTATCGAGTCGCTGACGAGCTCGGAACCGGAGAGCCCGCGAGAACCCGACTACCCAAGCGCCCACGACCCTCCGGAGAACGAGCTCGATCGGGTTCGCGCGCTGTTCGCCGAAGAGCGATTCGCCGAGGCCAGCGACGTTCTCGACACGCTGCCAGTGACGTCGTCTGTGAAGCCCGACGCGATATTGCTCCGTGCCGTCCTGTCCGTCGCACGGGGCGATCTCGAGCGGGCGACGCGGGTCTGCGAGGAGCTCCTCGTCTTGCGCGAGCATGCGGCGGGCGCGCACTATTTGCTCGCACTCTGCGCGGAGAACGCGAAGGACTTTCGAGGAGCGGCGTCTCATCACCGAATGGCGCTCCGAATCGAGCCGGCCTTCGCGATGCCCCGTCTGCACCTCGGGCTACTTTCACGACGCGCGGGAGACACGGAGGCCGCCCGCCGCGAGCTCGTCGACGCGCTCACTCTTCTTTTGCGCGACGCGGAAGATCGGATTCAGCTCTTCGGAGGTGGCTTCAATCGTCGCGCCCTGATCGCGCTCTGCCGCACCGAGCTCGGAAAGCTAGCATGACCGTCGATCGACTCGAAAACCGTGCACGCGCACTCCGGGAAGCCTTCGATCGGTCTTTCTCGGAGCCTCGCGATCGCGAGGAGGCGCGAATGGAGAGCTTCGTCACTTTGCGCATCGGTGGCGACGCCCACGCCTTGCGAGTCGCCGAGCTATCGGGGCTCCACTCCGGGAAGAAGATCGTCGCGTTGCCGAGCCCGTCGCCGGAGCTCCTCGGCATCTCGGGGATGAGAAGCGGCGTCGTGCCCGTCTATTGTCTCGAAGCGTTGCTCGGCTATCCGCGAACGACCGCGCCGGCGTGGTTGGTCATGGCCGGAGTCGAGGACCCGATCGGGTTCGCGTTCGAGTCCTTCGAAGGGCACTCGAAGGTCGCTTCGGGTGCGCTGTTCACGGTCGATCCGGGCGCGGCGCGAACGCACGTGCGCGAGCTGGTACGCATCGACGGCGAAGCGCGGCGCGTGATCGACGTCGCTTCGATGACCGGGGCGATCCGCGCGCGCGTCCTCGGGGGGCCGAAAGGGCGCTAAAAATGGCGGGAGACCCTTACAAATATTTTCGGCAAGAGGCGCGCGACCTCGTGCGCGATATCGGACAAGGGGTGCTCGAGCTGGAGAAGGGGCCGACGCCGGAGCTCGCGCGTCGCCTCTTGCGACTGACGCACACGCTGAAAGGCGCGGCGCGAGTCGTCAAGCAGTCGGCGATTGCCGAACATGCGCATGCGATCGAAGAGGTGCTCGCCCCGCTTCGTGAAGACGGGGGCGGCGTCGCTCGCGGCGACCTCGACGGCGTGCTTCGATTGCTCGACGCGATCGGCAGGTTGATCGTCGAGCTCGACGTCGTGAAGGCCCCCGAGTCGGCGCGCCGGGAAGAGCCCGCTCCGGTCGCGAAGGCGCGAGTCGAAGAGGCGATCGCCGCACCGAGATTCGACGCGGCGGAGATCGACGTACTCCTCGACGCCGCGACGGAGGCCAGCGTCCAGCTACGAGGGCTCCGCGGCGGGCTTTCGCGCCTCGCGCGGATGCGGTCGCTCGCGTCGCTGCTCGGCGCGCACGACGCGGAGCGAACGGACGGCCCGGTCGCGCGCCCCGAGCGGCGCGGCGCGAGGCGTCCCGTCGTCGACGAGTTTCGCGACGAGGCGAGCGAGCTCGAGCGTCGATTCGAACGCGGTATCGAGCTCGCTGAGCGCGAGATACAACAAATCCAGAATGCCGCGGAGCGCCTCCGGCTAGTTCCGGTCGACGCGGTCTTCCCGGCGCTCGAACGCACGGTTCGCGACGCGGCTCGCGCGCTCGGCAAGGCCGTCGAATTCGTCGGTCACGCGAGCGGGCTCCGCATCGACGCCGGGATGCTCGGAACGTTGCAGAGCGCCCTGATCCAGATCGCGCGCAACGCCGTCGCGCACGGCATCGAGTCCGTCGCCGAACGGACGGCTCGCGGGAAACCCGCCGTCGGCCTCGTCGAGCTCGACGTTCGCCGTCGCGGCAGCCGGCTCTTCTTCGTGTGCAAGGACGACGGCCGCGGCATCGACTTCGTCGCGGTCCGCAAGGCCGCCGAACGGCGCGGCGTCCGCTTCGAATCGCCCGAGGCGTCCTCCGACGAGGTGCTTCGCGTCCTCCTACGCGGCGGAGTCTCCACGGCGTCGACCGTGACCGAGATCGCGGGTCGCGGCATCGGCTTCGACGTGATCCGCGAGGCGCAAGAATCGATGGGGGGCTCCATCGCCGTCCGCACCGAGGCCGGTCGTGGTACGGAGGTCGAACTGGTCGTCGCGGCGTCGCTCACGTCGCTGGACGCGCTCCTCGTCGAGGCGGGCGGCGTGGCCGCGGCGATTCCGCTCGACGCCGTTCGACGGACGATGCGGCTCGCCGCGTCCGACGTCTCGCACGGCGCGGACGGAGCCTTCGTCGTCCACGAGGGAAACGTGGTTCCGTTCATGCCGCTCGCGCGGTCCCTCGGCTCCTATGCGACGGCTGCCGTAGCGCAAGCCACGACCACCGCGGTGGTCGTTCATGGCGAACACGCGCTCGCGGTCGTCGGGGTCGATCGGCTCCGCGGCGCCGCGAACGTCGTCGTTCGTCCGCTGCCCGCCCTCGCCGTGGCGGACCGGATCGTCGCCGGAGCGTCGCTCGACGGAGAAGGGGTCCCGCGGCTCGTCCTCGATCCGGAAGGCATCGTGGAGGCGACGCGTCGCCGTTCGACGACTGCCGCCTCCTCGCCCGTCCGAGCTCTCCTGCCCATCCTGGTAACCGACGACTCGCTCACGACGCGCATGCTCGAGGAGAGCATCCTCGAATCGGCGGGGTACGCCGTCGAGCTCGCCACGTCGGCGGAAGAGGCGCTCGAACTCGCCGCCACACGGCGGTACGCGCTCTTCCTGGTCGACGTCGAAATGCCCGGGATGAACGGCTTCGACTTCGTGGAAAAGACCCGCGCCGATCCCGTCTTGAAGAGCGTGCCGGCGATCCTCATCAGCTCGCGCTCGTCTCCGGAGGACCTCCGCCGCGGCAAGGAGGTCGGCGCCGCTGGATACATGGTCAAGGGGGAATTCGACCAGGCGCGTCTCCTCGACATGATCGCCGCGCTCATGAGGGCGTCATGAAACGGACTCGGGTGCTCGTCGTCGAGGACTCGCTCACGGTCAGGAAATACCTGGTCGAAACGCTCTCCAATGACCCGGAGCTCGAGGTGGTCGGCGAAGCGGAAGACGGGCGCGCCGCGATCGAGCTCGCCCGCACTCTGCGGCCCGATGTCATTACGCTCGACATGATGATGCCGGTGATGACCGGTGTTTCGGTGACCGAGTACGTGATGGCGCACTTTCCGACGCCGATTCTCATCGTGTCGGCGTCGACGAATCGCGGAGAGGTGTATCGGACCTACGACGCACTTGCCGCCGGAGCAGTGGACGTGCTCGACAAGCCGAACGGTGACGTCGCAGACGCGACCTGGGAGGAGCGGTTTCTCGGTGCGGTGAAGATGGTCTCGCGGATCCGGGTCATCACGCACCCGCGGTTGCGGCTCGGCGCGTTCGGTCGTGCCCAGCCGCTGCCGACGACGCAACCTTTGTCCGACCACTCGACGTGTCGGGTCGTTGCAATTGGCGCCTCGACCGGTGGGCCCGGGGCGGTGCTCGAGGTGCTCCGCGCATTGCCCGAGCGCTATCCGATTCCGATTCTGCTCGTGGTTCACATCGGGATCCCATTCGGTGTTGCGTTCGCCGAATGGCTCGACGCGCAGGCGCCGCATCGAGTGACCTATGCGACCGACAACGACCCGTTTCCCCACACCGGCGGCTGCGTCGTCGTGGCGCCTCCGGATCGTCATCTCGCGGTCGAGCGCGGTAGACTGCGATTGTCTGCGGCACCCGAGCGGTTCTCGTGCCGACCGTCGGTGGACGTCTTGTTCGAATCGGTCGCGAAGGAATTCGGCTCTGCGAGCGTCGCGTGTCTCCTGACGGGGATGGGACGCGACGGCGCGTCGGGATTACTCGACATCCGGCGCGCGGGTGGCTTCACGATCGCCCAGGACGAAGCGACCTCGGTCGTCTTCGGAATGCCGCGCGAGGCCATCTTGCTCGGCGCCGCCGAGCGCGTGCTGCCGCTCGGAGAAATCGGACCGTTCCTGGCCGACGTTCCGAACCACGTTTCTGCGCGGGGGTTTCGATGAGCGCCGTCCTGATCGTCGACGACAGCATCACCGTTCGAATGAACCTCGCCGAATCGCTCGAGTCCGCCGGACTCGTCGCGGTTCCCTGCGCGACCATCGCCGAGGCGCGAGAAGCGCTGGCGGCGAATGCATTTTCGCTCATCGTCCTCGACGTCGTGCTTCCGGACGGGGACGGGGTGGAATTCCTCGGAGAAATCCGAAAAACGCCGGCCGGCGAGCGGACGCAAATCATGCTCCTCTCGTCGGAGAACGAGGTGCGCGATCGGGTGCGCGGCCTGTCGACCGGCGCCGACGAATACATCGGCAAACCCTACGACGCCGGCTACGTCGTGGCACGAGCGCGCGAGCTCCTCGGTGCGGCAGAACGCGCCGCTCCGACCACCGAGCCATTGGTCCTCGTCATCGACGACAGCCTCACCTTTCGCGAGGAGCTGTCGCGCGCGCTCCGGGCAGCGTCGTACAGCGTGATCACCGCGCAGAGCGGCGAAGAAGGTCTCCGCGTTGCGGCGCATGCTCGGCCTTCGGCAATCGTCGTCGACGGGATGCTTCCGGGAATCGACGGCGCCGGCGTCATTCGTCGAATCCGTCTCGACGCGACGTTGCGAGCAACGCCGTGTCTCTTCATCACCGCCGCGTCGGATCGCGCGGCCGAGATCCGTGCCCTCGACGCTGGAGCGGACGCTTTCGTTCGCAAAGACGAGGAAATGGACGTGGCGCTCGCGCGACTCGCCGTCGCCTTGCGAGGGGCAGAAGCGCGCGGCGCCGACGGCGACATATCGAGTCTGCTCGGCACGAAGAAGATCCTCGTCGTCGACCAAGACACGGCGTATCGCGAACACCTCGTGACCTCGCTCCGCGAGGAAGGTTACGAGCTCGTGCTCGCGCGCACTGGCGAAGAAGCGCTCGAGCTCCTCGCGGTGGAACCGGTGGATTGTCTGGTCCTCGATTCGTCGATTTCCGGGATGGGCGGCGATGAGGTCTGCCGTCGCGTGAAGGGCGCGGTGGGGACGAGAGACGTTCCGATCGTGATGTTCACCGGGCTCGAGGATCGAGAGGCGATGATCCGAGGCTTCGTGGCGGGGGCCGACGACTACGTCTCGCGTTCGGACGACGCGCAGGTCCTCAAGGCGCGGGTACGCGCCCAGCTCCGCCGAAAACATTTTACCGACGAAAATCGAAGAATCCGCGAGGATCTCGTGCAAAAGGAGCTCGAGGCGGCCGAGGCGCGCGCCGCGCGCGAACTCGCCGAGACGCGCGCCGCGCTGGTGTCCGAGCTGGAGTTGAAGAATCGCGAGCTCGAGGCCTTCAGCTATTCCGTCTCGCACGATCTCCGCGCGCCGCTCCGCCGCATCGACGGCTTCAGCGCGATTCTCGTCGAAGAGTACGGCGACAAGCTCGACGGCATCGGGCTCGACTACCTCACTCGCGTGCGCGGCTCGGCGCAGCGCATGAGCGAGCTCATCGAAGACATGCTCCGGCTCTCGCAGGTCAATCGGGGGGCGCTCAAGGTCGAAAAGATCGATCTCTCGGCGGTGGCGGCTTCGGTGGCGAGCGAGATCGCCAAGTCGAATCCGGACCGCGACGTCCGCGTCGAAATCGAACCGGGACTCACGGCCGACGCAGACCCTCGCTTGATCCGCGCCGTCTTCGAAAACGTGTTCGGCAACGCCTGGAAGTTCACGGCGAAGACCGAATCGCCGCTCATCGCGTTCGGCGCGGAACGCCGTGAAGGCGAAGTGTTCTACTTCGTTCGCGACAACGGCGTCGGGTTCGACGTCAAGCACGCGACCCGGCTCTTCACGCCGTTCGAGCGACTGCACGCGGACGAGCAGTTCCCCGGCACGGGCATCGGTCTCGCGACCGTCCGGCGCATCATCGATCGGCACGGCGGCCAGGTGACGATGCACGGCGAGGTCGGTCGCGGCGCCACGCTTCGGTTCACGTTGCGCCGTCGCCCGTCGTAGTTCGTTCGCTACCAGGTTTCGCCGAACGGTCGCGCTTCGACTTCGAACGACCACGCCGTTCGGTGCTGCTCGGTGAGACGAAACGCGGTCTCTGCGACGCCGTCGGGCGCGACGAAGAACGAATCCGGTTTTCCGGGCATGCGCTCTCGCGTGCGCGCCAAATCGACGACGCCGTCGACGACGATCAGCGCGACGTGGATGCCGGCGGGCCACAAGTGCCGCGCCATGGACTCGGCCAGGCTGCGCTGCGCCGCCTTTGCCGGCGCGAACGCCGCGGTCTTGACGTTGCCACGGCGCGACGCCGTGGCGCCGATGAAGACGATGCTGCCGTGTCCGCTTCGCTTCATCGCCGGAATGACCTGGCGCGACGCGAGAAAAGCACCGACCGTGTTCACTTTGAAGGCGTTCTCGAGATCCGCGGCGCTGATGTCTTCGACGGTGCCGAAGACGCCCGAGCCCGCGTTGTACGCGAGCACGTCGACCTCGCCGAGGTCACGTCGAATGGCGTCGAACGCCGCGTCGACGGCGCTCGAGTCGGTCACGTCGCACTCGTACGACCGGGCGTCGCCGAGCTTTGCTGCGAGGTCGCGCGAAAATTCGGCGCGCCGCGCGAGCAACGCGACGCGGTACCCGGCGACTGAAAATCGCCGCGCGAGCGCCGCGCCGATTCCGGGGCCAACGCCGACCACGGCGCACACGGGCTTTCGCGAGGGGCTTTCGGTCATGGGCTCGATCCTTTGCCTCATCGAGACAGAACGCGCCAGCGTCGTCGCGGACTCGACAACCAGTGCCGGCATTCGGCTAGAGTTGGTGGCAGACTCCACCCTTGCTTGTCCGTTGAACTTGTCGGAGGTTTTCATGCACGCACGCGCTCGAATCTTGGCCGTCGAGGGGACCGTCGCACTCGTCTTGGGTTTCCTGTCCGCGGGATGCTCCGACGACGTCGCCCCCAAGCCTCCAGCGACCACGCATCCGGTGTCCGAGGCCGGCACGGACGGCAGTAGCGGGGGTATCGACGGCAGCGCGAGCACCGACGGCGGTGCGAGCACAGACGCGGGAACGCCCGAAGGGGGTCCGTGTACCGTGAACCTCAAACCCGGCTCCAACGACACCGCGACCGTTCAAGGGGCGCTCATCGACGCGAAGAGTGGCGACGTGATCTGCCTCGGTACGGGGCACTACACCTTCACCGACCAGCTCTCGCTCGCGACGTCGGGCGTCACGCTTCGCGGCGCGAGCGGGACCCTCCTCGATTTCACCGGGCAAAAGATGGGTGCGAACGCGCTCGAGCTCACAGGAAACGACGATGTCGTCGATACGATTCACATCGAGAACCCACAAGGCGACGGCATCCGCGCGACCGAGGTGACCGGCGTGACCATCCGGCACGCGCGGGTCGAATGGACGGGCGGCCCGAACTCGGCGAACGGCGGGTACGGCATCTACCCGGTGACCTCGTCGAAGGTCCTCATCGAAAATTCGTACGTCTCCGGCGCGAGCGACACCGGCATCTA
>Ga0265320_10000449_pt1 | contig 32297 bp, 20 predicted proteins | sample 4827metaG_FD_202087 | JGI IMG/M metagenome (GOLD analysis project Ga0265320, IMG submission 202087) | Rhizosphere microbial communities from Carex aquatilis grown in University of Washington, Seatle, WA, United States - 4-8-27 metaG | ecosystem: Host-associated > Plants > Roots > Rhizosphere >... | reverse complement strand
GGCCACCTCATGGGGAGAAAACCTCATGGAAACCGTTATTACGGTATGGTATTTTGCGACCATGAAAGGCTCAACGATTCCTGATGACAATCCCAGGCGTGAGGCTGTGTTCGCGCGGCCAAACGAAGACCAAAATTTGCCCCACCTTGGAATTGTGGGAGATACCTACACCATCCTTTTGACAGGCCAGGACACACAGCCGGACGATATTGTCTGATTGACATGCTGGTTCCGCCAGACGGCGGGCCGCCAGCTCATCGTCATGATTTCGAGGAGATGTTCACGCTACTGGAAGGCGAGCTTGAGTTTATATTTCGTGGCGTGAAATCATCCTTGCGCACCGGCGACACCGTCAATATTCCGGCCAATGCGCCGCACCAGTTCCGCAATTTGTCTCGACGGCCGGCACGGATATTATGCCTGTGTTCGCCGGCAGGGCAGGAGGAGTTTTTCAAGGCCGTGGGCATGCCCCTCGCGAATCGGACAACGCCGCCGCCAAAACTTGACGCAGCAGCCCAGGCTGCATTCATGGCGAAAGCTGAAAAACTTGCTTCGAAATATCGAACGGAGCTGTTGCCTCCTTGAGGGGATAAAATCCCGGCGTGTGGATTGGCCTTTAGAATTTGGCCTTTCCTGCCGCGGCGTAGCTTTAGCGCAGGCCGGGAGAATTCAGCATTTGCTTCCGTTACGCTGGCCAATCTCGCCAAGCCGTTCCATAAACAGGATTTCCGCGACGGGCTGTGACGCCCTTTTTACGGGACCCACCGCCTGAGGCCAAAGGCCTTTTACGCGGCTACCGCCCGGCGTGAACGAAGATGGTTCAAAAGGCGACCCCTCTATGACCGCTTTTGGTCAAATCCGAGGTTGGTTCAGGCTTGAGACAAAAATAAAGGGAGCCTCGTTGCCTCGGCTCCCGTGAAATCGTAATTTTAATCCATGGACGCGACTGAAAACCTGATGCGGCCGGTTCAAGTCCAATAGCCCTCGTAATACTTGTAGGCATTCCCTTGTTGCTCGCAGCGCGGTGCGACCCACATAGAACCCGGTCTCGGCGGCAATTCCCAATGGCCCGCCACCCATTTATAACCGCTATTGTTATGCCACGTCCAGTAGCCGGTGAGCCACACATAATCAGGAGATGGCTGAGCCAGCACGACATCCGGTCGGAGCACCGGCGGTGCGGCGTTTACAATGGTGGTGGTTGTGCCGGGCGTTGCATTCTCAATGATCACATTGGCGGGGTTTCCAGCGATCACGCCGGGCACCGTGTCCGGTGTCGTTGTGGTGGTGGTCGTCGTCACCGAGCGGGTGGGCGCCGGCGGCGGTGCTTCCGAAACCATGTGCGACTCGGGCGCGGAAGCGCAACCGGCCAGGAGGCCCAGAGCTCCGCAAAATACGAAGAGCGGTGTGAGTTGTCTTATGGTGCGGATGGAGGCTGAACGATATAGGAAATTAGCGATTTTTGTTTTCATCTTTCGACAATAGACCCGAATCCGTTCCAGTACCATGGGGTGTTATACGCAGGGAGCAACGACCCGCCGCCCGGCAAGAGCGAAGAATCGTGCACGGCCACCCGTCACGGACCAGTTCACCTTCACTTCATCGATGAGTTGGCCAGATGTCAGGCGTTGAGCGGCGGCAAGTGTTCAAGGGGTGGTGACGACGCGATAGAATCTGACGGGCGAATTGCTGACAATGTCGGTGAAGGCCATGGTGGTGTTGGTGCCGAGGCTGGATGTGCCGAGGTTGGACCATGACCCGAAGTTGAGGTTGGTGCGGTATTGCAGCTGGTAGTGCGGGCCGGGCAAGGCGGTCCAACTCAAACGAACGACGTTGTTGGAATAACTCGTGGAAGAGATGGTCGGTGAAGGGAAAGTCGTGCAACAGACCGGAACCTGGGCGGTGGTCACGATGGAGAGTTGCCAGCCTTCGGAAATGCTACCGATGTCGCCGGTTGAAAAATCATACGCGTATAGCGACCACGTTCCATTGGGAGAAGCTCCTAAAGCGGTGACACTCGTCCCATAAGGCGCTTGAGGTGCGGGTGGAACCAGAGTGCTCTGCGGAAAGTAATAGGACGGCAAGTAGTTGCCCGAAGTGATCAGGCCGGGCCCCCCGGTTGCAACCGAAGGCACCTGATTTGGCGCCGTGTCGTCGAACGTCAGTATCAGATTGGCCACGCCCGAGCCGTTGCCACATCCATCCATCAATGCGACATTCTGACCACCCGGGCCCACCAGCAGGACAGCTGCCAGTAAAACGAATGAATGAGAAAAATTATTCAAGGTCGCCGTTATATTGACGATCTGGTTGGCCACGCCTGACACCAGGAGTGTGGATGGATAAGGGACGCCGATTCCGTCATCGGGAATGCCGATGGTTCCGAGATTAGCGAAAACCTGGGTGGAAATGACAGTGACATTGGTTCCGACGCTGAGAATGTTGGTGAGCATTCCGAGGTTGTTTACGCCATCCTGAAGCTGGATCACCGAAGCGACGGAGCCGCCGCAGGGCGCTGATGGTATGAAGCTGAAGGACCGTGTCACAGTGCCGTTGACCGGGATCGCGCCATAGTTCTGTGGTGCACTGGGATAATAGATCCCGTTTTGTGGCAGCAAGGTCGCGACGAGATTGGTGGTGGGTGCGTTGCCAAAATTGTTGATGGCCCAGTTTACAGTTACGGTCTCAAACGGATCGATCCGGCCGTTGGCGGGTGTGCAGGATTCTGAAACCAATGCCGTGGAAGCAACCTGCAGACGCGGGCCGGCGGGAATGATCGAGAAGTCAACGTCTGACACGTCGTAGAAGATGTTGTTGTGACCCTGAATCTTGATGCGGGCGTTCGAGGTTGTTATCTGCGGCAACGTAACCGAGGCTGTGCCGGTATTGGGCGCGTTGGTTTTGAGAAGGAAGGGATAAGTCAGGCCGCTGTCGGTGGACAGGTAGATGTCCACATTGGTGGCCTTGATCGGAGCAACGGCGGTGCCGGCGACGTTCCAGGCAACGTTAGTGGCGCCGAAGAGGGTCACAGCTGTATTGGGAAAGGTCACGGCAAACGGCGATCCTGTGTTGGTTACGGTGATCTGGATTTCGGCATCAGCCACGCCGCCGCCGCCGGAACGGTTGTCGCGGGCGGTGACGCGGAAAGTCATAACGCGATTGGTCGTGGGAATGATTTCCTGGACGGAACTGGTGTTGGCAAGGACCAGGGAAAGGCTGGGGAAATAGCGGACCGGGCTGTTCGTGGGCAGGAACGAGCGGAACAGGGGGCTGCTGCCGTTGTCAGGATCGGTGAGGGCGGTGGCCGGGCCGAGGTCCATTTCTTCCCAGCAATAAGTGAGGGGGTCGCCATTCGGATCGCTGCCGCTGGCGGTGAGGACAAATGGGATGGAGGCGGGTATCGTGTAATTGGTGCCGGCGCTTACGCTGGGCGCGCTATTACCCGTCGCGGTGTTCACTGAACAACTTGTGCCGACGAGGAACGATTGAATCTGGTCCAGGCTCGCGGCATGGAAATAGGGGTCGCTGTGGATTTGCAGATTGTCAGGGGAACAAAGACCCGCATAGGACATGATCGTGGACCCGCTGCCGGGTTCATATGCGGAAGAGTCGCTGCGATTGCGGAAGCCGCAGCCATTGGCGGTGGAGTTGAAAGTATGCAAGGCGCCAAATTGGTGGCCCATTTCATGGCTGACGTAATCGACGTAAAAACCATCCCCGACGGGCGCGGTCAAGCCGGTCATACCCTGGGCCTTGGACGAGCCCGAACAAACAGAATAAAGCCGGCCAACGCCGCCGCCACCGGTGCTGAAGACGTGCCCGATGTCGTAGTTGGCAGAACCGATGATGGAATCGATGGTGGACTGGTTCTGGCCGGGCATCAGGTTGATATCGCCGTTGTTGTAAGGGTCGGTATCGGCGTTGGTGAAGACGAGCAGGTGGTTGTTGGCAACGAGAACCAGCCGCACAGCGAGTTCGGTTTCGTAGATGCCGTCCACGCGGTTGACGGTGGTGACGATGGCGCTCATGGCGCCAGATACCGTTCCGCCGAAATAAGCCGTGTATTCTCCGGTGCAAGCCATGGCGAGGCGGAAGGTGCGCAGCATCTCTCCGGACTGGACCTTGTTCGGTTGAGCGGCGGGCGAGGGCGCGGCCTGGGCCGACTCATCTTGTGAGAAGCACTGAAAGTCGTCGACGCCCTTCACCAGATCCTTCTTGAAGTAACTCACATAGTAATTGGTGTCCCCGCGATACGCGGGGTCTACATAAACTGCGCCGTGAGGGGACAGGATCTGGGAGTGGAAACCGGCGGGCGTGAGGTCCAGTCTCACGGTGGCGGTCGGATCGTCCAGGCCGACACCGGCGTAGGTTCTGATCTCCGGGAATTTCGCGGCGAGTTCAGGCGCCATGATGGGGGCCTGGACGACGGAAAACCGTGCAGTGGTGCCGTCGGGCATGGGAATCTTGATTTCAGTGCCGGCGCGACGGGTGTCGGCAGGTTCGGCCGATTTGATGATGCTGAAATTTTTTTGGATGGCCGCATGATTGAGCCGGAACAGTTCGCCATGCCTGGGTTCCACCCACCTGGCGGCGCTCATCATGGAAGCAGGCGGTTGTGAAAGATGAGTCCACCCGGAAGGTTCGGATTGGGCGATGGCGGCGGGTGAAGACAAACACAGATAGCCAGTGAACACTGCGGCGACGAACCGGGTGAAGGCCCGGGTGCTCAAAGCCTGAAAAAGTTCAAGTGACGGTTCCTTCCACATGCCGGCGGATGAGAATTATCAAAGCAATTAGTCCGGGAATTTGCAATAAAATACGAACCTGTGCAGGATTTTACACCCAGGAACGCAATCGTAGAGGGTGTCAGGAAGCGCGAATCCTCGATTGGAATCGGGTTTCACCCTCCGTTCTCTCCTGCAAACAAAATGTTTAACCACGGATGAACATCCATCCTTCGTTCCGCAATGCGGACCACGGAGGACAGGCGAATGGACAGGGATTCCAAACCGCGAAACACGCGAAATACGCGAAAATTTCCGTTTCAATCGTAAATCGGCAACACCGCTCCGCGCGTGCGCGCGAAAATCGGAGTCGTAAATCCTGGCGCCCGCCGGCCAATCTCGCCGGGCTGCTGCATAAACAGGATTTCCGCTGACTTCAGCCTTTAACCACGGATGAACCTAACGCGGCTTGCGCCGCAACCACAGATGAAAGCCGCAAAAGAACGCAAAGAACGCAGAGACACAACGTCTTTTCTTTGTGTTCCTTGCGTTCTCTCGCGGCCAATTCTTTGCCAAGAAAACAAAGATTTGCATAATTGTTGTACGGATTCCAAACCGTGAAATACACGAACTTTTCTGACTTTGGCCTGTAGCCTTTCCACCCTCCGTAGCAGCGCTACTGCGGAGGACAGGTAGAATTTAGCGTTGTTTTCCGGCTGCCGTCCAGCGTCCCGCGCGCCGCTGCGAGAATGAGTTTTGAATCGAGGCCCAAGGATTAAAAGTTTTCCGCGCAAAATGAAGGAAACTAAATTTCTCTCGCCCGTCCGCCGTCAACCTGTTAAATCCATTCGGGGGATGAATCCGCTCTATAAGGCGAGAATCTACAAGTTCTCCGCGACCATATCGCGGGAAATCCGCTGACCTCGTTTGTCTTAAACCGAAAGGATGATTATGTGCAACGAAAACAACCCGAAAAAAACACAACCAAGGTTGGTGTTGGCTTCACTGCTGGTGCTGATAGTCGTTCAGATGCCAAACCCGCCAGCAGCGTCGGCAGCGGGAATATTGTTGCCGAGAGATTCGGCACGAACGATCGATCTGGCGGATTTTAAGGGAAAAACGTATCTCCAGACAACGCTGGAGGCGGGCGACGGCATCAATGCAAAAACGTTGGCGGACGATACGGCGGCGGTGACGATTGCCGACGCGAGTCAGGTCGTGGCGGACATAACTATGTTTGACTCGAAAGTAGCCAACAAAATTTTTCCATACTTCACCGGCCGGCAGGCGGGCTTTCAATCCCTTGCCGCCAAAATCCAAGGCCAGAATATTGCTCCACGGCAGATTCAAAGTGCGCTCGCTCCGATCACGGGCTTGATAAACCCGTCAGATTCCACCAGTGTCGGCACAGTCGGATCCGACTTGATTCTTTTATCAAGCGGATCGGGAACCGTGGTGGAGATGAATTCAGACAGCTATTTCTACAACGTCGCTTATCAAAGTCCCGAAACGAAAACCGGTCGGAGCTATGTCGTTGCGCCGGGGCGCAAGCTGCTGGACCCGTCGGACAACGACTATCTGGAGGAGACCGGCAGCTACCTGAAGTCCGCAAGCTGGCAAGAGACATCCAATTTCTACACGGCCATGTTCGCCCTTCTGACTTCTTCCGATTCATCGGGAGTTTCCGGATTGAGTCCGGCGGGGCAAATCGTGCTGACCGATTTATTGGGCATCTACACGGCGGAATCCATGCGCCACAACATGGTCGGTCTGAATCCGACGAATGGCGCGTGGGAGATTGACGCGGCTGAAGTGGCACTCGTGGGCGCGTATGTGTCCGTTTCGGGAATGGTGATGGGCGGCGGCAAGCTGACCAACGGAACCCTGAGAGTCTATTACAATGGTCATTCCATCGGCACGCATGAAGCCGATTTTATCAAACTCGCCAGATTGATAACGTCGTATGAAAACACCAAATCGCATCACAAGGCCATGATCACGCGCATCACCGACCTGACGCCTGTCAAGAATAAGGCGATTTCGTCGGCGGTGAAGGGGGATGTCTTTCGACGGGTGCTGGTGTATCTGAATCGGACGGAATTTGAAAGCGACGCCCAAAGCCATGCGGCGGCGATCACGGCGGCGATGGTGCGGCTATTGGACCAGATTCAGACGGATCAAAGCGCCATCACTGCCTATGTGCTGAAGCATCAGTAAACACAAGGAACCGTCCAGCATCCCGCGCGGTGGTGCGAGAATCAGTTTTTAATCCCGCCCAAGGATTAAAAGTTTTCCGCGCGAAATGAAGGAAAATAAATTCCTTCGCCGCAGCCGATGAGGTGAACCGCGAACTACGCGAAAACTTTTTTAACCACAGATGGCCACGAATGAACATGGATTTAATATTCAAAGCCCGTAGGGCTGGCATCTTTGTAGAAACGCGCCAATAAAATTCAAAGCCCCGTAGGAGCGACATGATGGGGGCCGTCGGCAAAGACCTTTGACACAGATTTCACTGATTTATACCGATTGAATCCGTGATAATTCGTGCAATCCGTGTCTAAATTTCTCGACTCGGTTCGGAAATGGGCGTATTCAGCGAAGAGTTGGAATCGACAAAATATAACGGAGAATTTATGGCTAAAATAAAAACCGTCAGCGGTATCAAGGAGCACAAAGTCGTGTCAAACAAGGAGTGGCTCACCGCCCGCAAGGCGCTGCTCGTGAAGGAAAAAAAGTTCAACCGGTTGCGCGACGAGTTGAACCGGGAGCGGCGCAATCTTCCGTGGGAGAAGGTGGACAAGGAATATGTCTTCGACGGGCCGGACGGCAAGGTGACGTTGGCCGGTCTGTTTGGCCGCAACAGCCAGCTCATCGTCTATCATTTCATGTTCGGGCCGGGCTGGAAGGTGGGTTGCCCGCACTGCTCGTTTTGGTGCGACCATTACGATGCCGCCACGGTTCACCTCAACCAGCGGGACACCACGCTCGTCGTCATCTCGCGCGCTCCGTTGAAGGAAATCCAGCCGTTCAAAAAGCGGATGGGCTGGAAGTTTAAATGGCTCTCCTCGTTCAAAAACGATTTCAACTTTGACTATCACGTTTCATTCACTCCGGAGCAGATCAAAAGCGGCGCGCTGCCCTACAATTACGGCATCTTCAAGATGAAGATTGATGAAATGCAGGGAACGAGCGCATTTTACAAGGACAAGAACGGCGAGGTATTTCACACCTACTCGACTCACGCGCGTGGCATTGACCTGTTGAACACGACGTATAATTTTCTGGACCTGACCGCCAAGGGACGCGACGAGCATCCCGACCACCCGCAAGACTGGGTGCGTTATCATGACGAATACAAGGACTGAAGCCGTTCCCAATGGGCGCGCGCCGCTTTTTGTGTTCAGCGGCCTGGTGTTCACCGCCAGTGCGCTCGCCACGGTTTATTTCTGCCGCTCGATGTCCGGCGGCATGGAAATGCCGGGCGGTTGGACGATGTCCATGATGTGGATGCGGATGCCGGGACAGACCTGGACGGCATCAGCCGCGATGTTCATGCTCGTGTGGCTGGCCATGATGGTGGCGATGATGCTGCCGTCCGCGCTGCCGATGCTGTTGAACTTCCGTCAATCCCTCCCCGGAAATGAAGACATAGACTTCGGAGCGCCGGTGGTTTTCGCGGCGGCGGGCTATTTCTTGGTGTGGCTGGCGTTTGGAGCGGCTGTCTATCTGGCGGGCGTGATGTTTGCGCTGGCCGCGATGCGTTTGGAATGGTTTAGCCGGTTGGTTCCCGCGCTGTCAGGCGCGGCGCTCATGGCCGCCGGCGCGATTCAACTCACCGCGTGGAAAATGTCGGGACTGCGGCGATGTCGCACATCGGATTGCGTGGAATCACCAGGCGGTGATGCATTGAAGGCAGGCTGGTGTCATGGATTCAAACAAGGAGCCGTGTGTTTCATCTGTTGCCTGGCGCCCATGCTCGCACTGCTGGCGCTGGGAGCGATGAATCTGACGGTGATGATCCTCATCGCCGCGACCATCGCGACGGAAAAGCTGATGTCCAAACCCGAACCGTTTGTCCGGATTTTCGGTTTCGCTGCCTTGATCATCGGCGCAGTTGCAACCGCGAGATCACTTGCGCCGCCGTGAAATGATGGGGCGGTCGCTGCTGCGCCGCCTAAATATAATGAGCTGCGCGGCAACGCAGCCCTACCAGTAATTAGGTGGCCAGTCCGGCACGGACCGTGCCGCCCAGCGTCCCGCGCGCCGCTTGGAGAATCAGTTTTGAATCCATGCCCAAGGATTAAGAGTTTTCCGCGCGAAAAGAAGGAAAATCAAACCGTTCTTTGACACGAATTTCACGAATTGACGCCAACGAAAACAGATAGCATTGTGCGGAGCGCGCGTGGGATGATCGGTCGCACCGGGTCCAATCCGACATGCTGAGCTGACCGGGCGTGTTACCGGGACGATTGGGCCAGGGCCCGGACGCCATTTTCCCGCAGATGCTGGGTCACCGCTTCCGTCCGGGTGCGGACGTGGAGTTTCTCGTAAATATTGCGCACATGCGAACGGACCGTGTCGAAACTGATCTTCAACACTTCGGCAATCTCCTTGTACATATAGCCGCGCACGAGGTAATCCAGCACCTCCTGCTCACGCGGTGAAAGTTTTTCATGTTCCGACGCCGGCGAGGGTGCCAGCCGGAATGAAGCGACAACTTTCCGCGCGATATGGCTGCTCATGGGCGAACCGCCGGCATGCACGTCCTGGATGGCTTGCAGCAGCTCTTCCGGCGGGGTTTGCTTCATCAGGTAGCCGGTGGCGCCCGCTGTCAGCGCGTTGAAAACCAGGTCCGTGTTCTCGTACACCGTGAGCATCACCACCTGGGTTTCCGGCAGCAGTTCCTTGAGCCGGCCCACACAGTCCACTCCGCTCATCCCCGGCAGGTTGATGTCCATCAGCACGACGCCGGGCTTAACGATCGGCAGCTCGGCCAGCGCGTTCTCGGCGCTGGGGTGCTGGCTCACGCATTGCATGCCTTTGGTCGAGTCAATCAACCGGGCCAGGCTGTTCCGCACCCGGACATCATCCTCGACAATCGATACTTCAATATTTTTTGCGGTGTTTATCATACAACGCCCTATGCTCGCTATTCTCCATCCACCACGCCATTTTGGCTACTCACCATTATGGGTGAGGGCCGAGCCGAGTTTCACGGTCAACTTCACGCTGGTGCCGTTGCCGGGCACACTGATGATCTCACAAAGCCCATCGATGCTTTCCAGCCGTTTGACCATATTTTTGAGCCCATATCCGGAAACGATGCGGCCGCCCGCAGGCAAGGCCGCGGCCAATTCACCAGGCCTGAAGCCGCAGCCATTGTCCTGGATGATGACGGTGAAACCGTGCGGCTGGACTGACAGTTGCAGCCGGACTTCGGTGGCTTGCGCATGTTTAAGCACGTTGTTCAGGGCTTCCTTGGTGGCCAGGAAGACATTGTGACGCGTTTCGCTGGACAAGGACCAATGGGGAAGTTGTTCCGGGAGGTCGAGACGGCAACGCACCTTGGTTGCGGCAAGATATTCCTGGGCAAACTTGCAGAGGTAGGTGCCCAGTCCGTCCAGCGTGTCGTTTTGCGGGTTGATGGCCCAGACAATTTCGTCCATCCCCCGGATGAGGTCGGAAGCCGTTCCGGAGATTTGCCCGAGGTGCGACTGGATTTCCTGTGGCGGCTCGCGCTGCGCGAGGGCACTCTGCAGGAGAATCTGGGTCAACCCGGCGCCCAAGTCATCATGGATGTCTTTGGCGATGCGCATGCGGTCGCGTTCAATGGCCCGCTGTTGCTCCAATTTTTCCAGGCGGCGCCTCAGCCGGCGGGTGACCACCGCCCGGATCGCCATCGCGAGCATACCGGTCATGATCGCGCCCATCAGACTGAGGAACCACCAGGTCTCCCAGGCGTGCGGCAGAACGCGGAACATTACCGCGGCGCCGGTTTGGTTCCAAACCTCGCTGCTGTTGCAGGCAATCACGCGGAAACGGTATTTGCCTGGTTTGAGATGACTGTATTGCGCCCAGCGCTGCGTGCCGGCCTCAACCCATTCATGGTCCACCCCTTCCAACTGGTAGCGAAAGCGGATGTCGTCCGGCGCCACAAAGCTCAAACCGGTATAGCGGAAGAAAAACTGGCTTGGGCCGGGAGGTATCTCCAGCCCGGCCGAATCAGAATGGATCAAGGCCGGGGCCGAACCATTGCGAACCATTCCGTCCACTCCGTTCGCTGCCGCCCCAGCTCCGGGCGGTTTGCCGTCCACCAACATTTCTTCGATGACCACCTGCGGTGGCCGCAAGTTGGCGGTGACTTCCTTTGGCTGGATGGAAACCACTCCCTTGATTGTGGCGAACCAGAGCCGGCCGTCCCGGCTGCGCCAGGCCGAAGGCTGGTAGCCACCGGAGCACTCGCGCGTTGGCAGGCCATCCGACGGACCGTACGACACACAGGGCAGCATTTTGATTCCGCCGCGAGCCAGTTCGTGCAGCGCTGACTTGGGCACGGTGAATATGCCCTTGTGCGACCCAAGCCAGAGGTTTCCCAAGCCGTCATCGAGAATCTGGCAAATGACATTGTTTGGCAAACCATTGGCCATCGTGTAACGGGTGAAGGTTCCATCCTTGAACCGGAGCAGGCCCCCGCGAAACGTGCCGACCCACAGCGTCCCGTCGCTGTCCGCCAGCAACGACCACACCGCCTGCCCGGCCACATCATCGCTGGTACGGTGAGTGATGAATGTGTTTTCGTCGAATTCATACAGATTGCCGTCTCCCGCGCCGAGCCAGATATGACTGCGGGCGTCTTCGGCGATGGCGCGAATGTCAATCCGCGCCAGCCCGTCGTTGGTCCCAAAATTTCTGAGGCTGCCGTCGGCCCAGCAGGACAATCCGTTGTTCCACCCCATCCAAACCCGGTTCTTGCGGTCAATGAAAAGAACCTTGATGCCATGGATATTGGTGGAGAACGGTGCGATTTTCTCCCCGTCGAGCTGATACAAATCCTCCCGTCCGGCGCTCAGCCAAAGTTGGTTGCGGGCATCGGGGAAGGCCGAAAAGAACAATCCGCGATAATTGCCCTCCGGCAAATTGAACGACGCCGACGTGCCGTTTCGCCAGCGAATCAGTCCCCCGCCCAACGTGCCGATCCACAGGTCGCCCTGACCGTCCTCACAGATGGTCGAGGCCGCCTGGGCCGGCAATCCTTCAGCGGCACCGAGAATCTGGAACCGTTTCTCGTGCAGACGCACCAGACCGCCCCGCACGCCGCCGACCCACAGATTTTCTTCCCGGTCCTGAAACCAGCAGTACATGCGGTTGCCCGGCAATCCATTCGCCGACGGGAACAATTGCGCCAGCCCGTCGGCCCGGATGTGGCACAGCCCCAAACCCGCATGCCGGAACCAGATCCCGCCATTGTGATCGTCATAGGCAAAGACATCTCCCCAGAATGATCCTGTCCAATCATGCAACGCCTCTGTCTCAACCACCCACCGGCGATCCACGAACTTGCGCGCGCGGCCATCGGCAAAACCCCACCCACCGTTGCTGGCGGTGCAAAACAGATTCGTGACGTTGATCTGCGGCTCGCCGTTGGTGGGCGTCTGGTTCTCGAAGCGCCCGCCACTCCACACCGCAATTTCCTTGTCGGTGCCGGCCCAGATGCGGCCATTCTCATCGGCGGTCAGTAGCCTGACGTTCTGGCCGGTCAATCCCCCGGCTGCGGGGAGCGGTTGGGCGGTGTCGCCATTGAGGCGGCCGATGGCGTTGTCACGTGTCAAATACCAGAGCACCCCGGCGTTGTCCTGGTGAAAGGAGTTGCCGATGGTTAACCCGTTCAACGGGATCAATTCCCAGTCATTGGTGCCGTCCACATCGTCCGTCCGGCAAACCAGCTGGCCCCTCAAGAGCGCGAAATAAGTCCGGTGGCCTTGGGAAATGACCGCCGAAACCTGGCCGCCCTGCCACTCGTGCCGGAACACGCCGTTGCGCCAGGAAGTCATCGAGCCGTCACGGGTGTTGATCCAGAGCGTGCCGGTCGCATCCACAAACAGGCCGTCCACGCGGGCGTGTTTCAGCGCCGGCGTGTTGAAGGGATCGAACGTGACAAACCGCACCCCGTCGAACCGCGCCAGGCCGTTGAAAGTTCCCACCCAGAGATAACCTTCAGGTGTTTGCGCGATGGCCGTCACGGAACTGTCGGGCAAGCCATCTTCGATCGTCCACAAGTCCATCAGATAGTCCCCGGCGATGACCGGGGCCGCATGCCCGGACAATGTGGTCAGGAGCATCCAGCCCGCCAATATCCAAGGGAGGCTTCCCCGGCAAATCAGGCTGGAGTTGCCACTGAAAAGACTCATGAAACCACCCTGCCCGGTTTGGAGCCTGAAAACAAGATGTAATGCCGGGCCGGCCCCCGGCGCGTTGGCTGGAACGTGAAGTTGCAGCCGTTCGTTCAGCAAAACCACAGGCACTCTCTGAAAGGTGCGTGGAACATATGGCGCGAACTGACGTTCGCGGCTACGAGGCTATTCAAATTGCTCCAGCGGCCGGGGCGCGAGTTTTGATTTGTCGCCGGCGCATCCGCCGCGAAGGTTTGCAGGCAAACCACAGCCAGAGCGATGGCAGTCAAGGATTTCATTGTTGGGGAACCGTCGGGATCGCCTGGATGGTGATGGACCCGCTTTCCAATCCGGGAGCGGACGCGGTCAAAACGATTTTACCCGAGGAATCCCCCGCCTTGACGAACGCGACACATTCGCCCTGAAAAGCATGGCGCTCGCCGGCTTGAAACGGCTCATGGCTGGCGTTGTTGGCGTTGTCCACGGCGACGATCTCGCCGGGAGCGGAAACTTTGAACGAGATCAATGAGTCGGCGCCGGGGACCAGGATGCCTTGCTGGTCCACCACCGCGGCGCGCACCAAGGCAACCTCGTTCCAGTCAAACGCAAGCCGGTGGTGGCTGGTGGTGAGGATAATCTTTGCCGGCGGGCCGGCCGTGCGCAGTTCGTCGGTCGCCGCCACTTTGCCGTCATTCCGGGCGACGGCCTTGAGCGTCCCCGGCACATAAGCCACCTTCCAGGTGCGCGGCGAGGCATCGGCATTCAGCGGTTTCGCGCCGAGGGATTTGCCGTTCAGGAACAATTCAACGTCCTGGCAATTGGAATAAACTTCCACGTTCTCGCCGTTCGTCTGCACGTTCTTCGGCGTCCAGTCCGAAAACAGGACCAGGGTGTGCCGCTCCTCCGCCCCGTAGCCGGGGTCGGTGGGCATGGCATCCGTCGGCGCCACCCGGCGCGTAAGGCGCACCATGGGAGCATCGCCCCACCAGCTTTGCCGTTCAAAGGCGATGGGCCGCGCCTCTCCCGTGCGATCCAGCAAACCCGAACCATGACCGATGGCCGGCCAGCGCCGTGATTCGCCCAGGTAATCAATGCCGGTCCAAAGGAATTGCCCCGCGTAGGGCGCATGGTCCCGCAACGCGACCCATTGCCGGCGGTCGTGCGTGTTTTCCGTGCCGATGATTTTGCGCGTGGGCTTTTGTTCGTGCGCGGCGAGGATTTCATTCTCCCGATAATTCTGCCCGACAACGTCAAGCAGGTCCGCAAGCCCGTCGTCGTAATCGTGGCTGACATTCGGGCGGAACAACGCCTGGGTCACCGGCCGGGTCGGATCGGCGGCGTGGGCCATTTCCACCAACCCTTGGAGAATGCCCTTTGCAAGTTCCGCGTTCGGTGTGTCGTGGATCTCATTGCCCACGCTGTAGAGGATGACGCTGGGATGATTCCGGTCGCGCAAAATGGTGTCACGCTCGTCCGTCTTCGACCATTCGTTGAAGTGGAGATGATAGTCGAAGGGGTTTTTGGCGACGGTCCAGCAATCGAACATTTCATCCATCACCAGGAACCCCATCCGGTCGCACAAATCGAGAAATTCCGGCGCCGGCGGGTTGTGGGCGGTGCGGATGGCATTCACTCCCAGCCCCTGCAAGGTTTTCAACCGTTCCTCCCAGACACCCAGCGGCACCGCCGCGCCGAAGGCGCCGCCGTCGTGGTGCAGGCAGACACCCTTGATCTTGAAATTTTTCCCGTTCAGCCAGAATCCGGTATCGGCGTCGAAATGTGCGTCCCGGATGCCGAAGGGCGTGATCTGCTCGTCCAAGACTTTTTCGCCGTCGCATACCTCGCTAACCACCCGATAAAGTTTGGGGTCAGCCAGGTTCCAGAGTTCCGGGCCGGGGATAACGATCTGTTGCGTGATGTCGCAGCGCGGAGCGCCGAGCACCGGCTCGGCGTGGTCCGGAGATTCGGTTCGAGCCGAGCCGGTGCTCGGCGCTCCAATTAAGGCGGGAATTTTCACCATCGTCTCGTTCGTCGCCACGGCTTTTCCGCCGGGCGCAACAATCGTCGTTCGCACCGTGATGGCGCGCGGCAAATCGGACTGGTTGGTCACGGTGATTGCCACCCGCAGCGTCGCCTGCGTCGAAGAAACCTGCGGGGTGCTGACGAAAACGCCCCACCGTTCAAAGTGAACCGGACCCGTGGCCACGAGCCGGACATGCCGGTAAATGCCCGCGCCGGAATACCAGCGCGAAGCCGGCTGTTCCGAGGTGTCGGTCCGGACGGCCAGAACGTTCGTCCGGCCCACGCCAAAATTGAGCCGGCCGGCAAGTTCATACCCAAAACTCACATAACCGTAAGGCCTTTTGCCCAGCGACACCCCATTGATCCAGACTTCACAGTTCTGCATTACTCCGTCAAATTCGATGAAGACGCATTGGTTCGAAAATGAATCCGGCAGCGTGAACTCCTTTCGATACCAGCCGACGCCACTGGGCAGAAACGCGCCCGCGCCACCGGTTTTGTTCGTTGCGGATAACGGTCCCTCAATGCTCCAATCATGCGGCACATCGAGCTGGCGCCAAAGGCGGTCGTCAAACTGCGGCCGTTCCGCGCCGGGGGAATCGGCTTTCAGAAAGCGCCAGTTTGTGTCGAATGACACAGTAACCCGGGCAGGTTCCGCCGGCGCGGCAACCAGCACACCAGCGACGGTCATCGAGAGCCAGACCAGTACAGAGATTTTTTTCATTTGTCAGAATTCATTGTTTCCGGGGGTCAGGTGTAGCCCAATCCCCCTTCCCCGCCACCCTCGCCAAGAATGGCGTCCACCACGATGCCCGGATCCACCATCCAGATTTTTAAGGTATGGAGTCCGGGATGAGCGATGGCATGGACGCTGGTGGCCAGCGCCGCGTTACGCAAAACGTTTTCCTGCCAGCGCCGGTTGTTTTCGCTCTGGGACATCGGCAGCGAGATGATTTGCGGCGGCGCGTCATCCACGGCGATCGCGTAACGCTGCGGCTGGCCTGTTTCGACGGAGAAGGTGGGTAATGCCCGCACGGTGAATCTCCAGTCGCCGGGATGCTGAATCGAGAATCGGTATTGCAGGCACGGTGATTCGGCCAGGATCTTCTCCGGCGTGTCACGAACCGGCACCAGCGTGGGGAAAACTGAGACCGCCTCGCCGTTGTAACCCAAACCGATGATTTTCCGCCACCGCGCGTCCGCGCCGGGAACAAAAGTTGAAGCCTGTTCCGCCTCCATGACGATGCAGTGGTTGCGCTCGATGAAATCCGAGCCGGTGCTTGTAGCGGCAGGCGTCCCGGCTGCCGTGGAGAGCGGCATCCTGCCGCCCGGAATGCCGTTCGTATCTAAGTTGCCCGCGTGCGCCGGGGCGGTTCCGCCGGGCGGGACGCCCGGATCCACGGCAGGCGAGACGCCTGCCACTACATCCACCTGGCCGCGAGGGTTGGACGACATCATGTTCCGCCATTTGCCACCGGCGATCAGGTTGTTGTAGGCGTCCGTCAGCCGCTGGATTTCATTTTGCGCCTCCGGCGCCCCAGCAGGGTTGAGAATTTTCTCATTCATTGCCGCCGCCGCTTTGACCGGATAACCGACCAGTTCAAAAAAAGCGTCGTGTGACTCCGGTGCCAGTTGCTTTTCAACCGCGTCCACGCGAACGGACAATTTTCGCCACGCATCCAGCCGTTGCGCGGCTTCATCGGCGGAAAACAGGTTGTTCGTGGGCCAACCCATGTGCTCCGGCTTGCGTTGGAAGTTTAAGCGATAATATTCGGCCAGGATCGAGGTGATCTCGTGCGCACTGACCGTTCTCGACTCCCTCTCCCCGCCCAAGCGGGGAGAGGGCTGGGGTGAGGGGATTTGAGCCGGAAAACCTTGCACCTCCTCTCCCCGGCCCTCTCCTCCCTTGGGGGAGGCGAGGGGGAAAATGCCGGCCGTGCCCGGATGTATCTGTTCGAAATCGCGGGCCAACTGCTTCTCCAGCAATTCATACGTGTTCGTCCCATTCCAGGCATGCGGATTCCACGCCAGATTGAGGAAGAATTCGAGGTCGAGTTCCGCCGGTTTCAAATCACCCACGTTCAGCATCCAGACCTTGTCCGCGCCATAGTCATACGCCTTGGTCATTTCTTCGGCGATGAGCGCCGGCGGCGTGGAACAGAGCCAGAGATAGTCGCGCGGCAGACCCCAATACGAAACATGATAATAAACTCCCGCTCTCCCGCTGCGGGCACGCTCGCGGGCGTCGGAAAACTGGCGGATGTAGCCGTAGTTGTCATCCGGCCAGACGAGCATGATATCGTCCGGCAAATTGGTCATCAGGCGATAGAGCGGCAAAACTTCCTTGTAGGGACAAAAAATCTGCGGCACGACGGCAACGTTCGTATTGATCAGGCGCGCCAGCATTTCCCGCTGGCCGGCGATGATGGTTTGCAAGCGCGCCGCCTTCTCGCGTCCGGTGCCACCGCCGGGCATGCCCGAATCGTGGATGCCGCGCATTCCGAGCATGTAAATGTTCTCAAATTTTCCATTTTCGCGGACGCGTTGCTCCCAGTATTGTAAAACACCTTTCGGGTTTGCGGCGAAATTATATTCACCAAAAACCTTCTCGTCCCACTCGGCGATGTTGTCGCGCAGCATCTGCTCGCATTGGGAAGAACCCATCACGATGCCATACTCATCGGCCAGTTCGCGGTCTGCGGGAAACGAGTTGAACGCCGCTGTATCAGGGTGCATGGCCGGCCAGAGATAATTCGCCCGCAACCGTAGGAGCAGATCGAAGACCCTGGCGTAAGTTTTCGGGCCGATGTTGCCCGTCTCCGGATCCAAGGTTTTGGCCGCCCACGGCCGCAGGCCCCAATCTTCGTCATTCAGGAAAATGCCGCGATATTTCACCGCCGGCGCACCTTGTTTCAAAATGTCGCCGCGCAGCGAGAGAAAATTTTTCTTTTGCACCGGCACGTCCGCCCACCAATATCACGGTGAGACACCGATCATTTCCGACAGTTGGTAAATCCCGTAAATCGTCCCGCGCCGGTCGCTGCCCGCGATGACCAGGGCGCGTTCCACGCCGGGCAGCGGATTCTTGACGGTTTGCAAAACATAACTTTCCAACGCGCCGCTGACGCCGTTCGTTTCCAATTTTCCTTCCGCCGCCAGCCGGTCAATCGTCCTGCTTTGGCCGAGTGTGCCAATGATGAGCAGATTTGTTTTATCGCCGGCAGTGGATGCCAGTTCCGGTTTGGCGCCGGTCACCCGTTGAACATCTTCAACCAGATCCCCGGCGGCGCGGATGACCGCATGGTCATCGTTGGTTTCAACGAAAATGGGCGCGGCGCTTTTGCCGTTGAACATGATGAAATCATCGGCCTGGGGCGAAACGGCGATGGCCAATTCGCCGAATGCGCGCAGGGAAAACAGGAGCATCGAACCGGCGGCGGCCAGTTTTGCTGCCCGTGATGAAAGGACTCGCAGTGCTGTCATTGTATGGTCGCCCGGTTGGGAAAATTGACGGATAGAATCCGCCAAAGGTGACGGAAAGACAAGTCACCCAAATTGTGGATGTCTGCTGGAGCAAAATGGGTGCGAAAATGCGCGGTACTCTCATGATGAAATTAACGCTTGCGAGATGGCGTTGCATTTCAATGACGAATTTGCGTCCCACCGGGGAAAAGCGGTGGAGGGCCACCGCACTCCAAGACGCTGACGCATTCACCTGCGGCCCCAAGTCTTTGCCAAGCGCCCTGGACTGCGCCAGCCCTCCGGCGCTTTCGGGCCGAACCGCGGACAACGCAAAACACTCGAACAGCTTCAACGAATTCTTATTTCGTCATCCGCGTTTTTTCATCCAACTCCAGGCGGAGGTAGTCGTAAATGATGCCGGCGGTCAGCGAACCGGCGGGAACGGTCAGTTGCATTACATTTTCCCCCGCCTTCATCAACGAGGCGTCGAAAACGAGGTCGTGCTCCGACCAGTAGCCACCGATGCCGTCACGATTGATGGTGGCGTTGTAAACCAGGTTGGTGATGCTGCCGATGGACCGGTCATTGACGCTCGCGTCGAGGGTGCGGGTGCCGACGCCACAAATGGCCAGCCGCAACGTCGCCTCACCGTGCGGCGCGGCCGGAAGGTTGAAGGTGATGGACCACGTCGTGGCGCGCCCCCGGCCGGTGCCGGCGTCATTTTCCGGATCCTCATTGTGCGGCACCTGTTCAAAAAACCAGTCGTTGTGAAAGTTGCTTTTGCCAATGATGTAATGCACGTCGTTCGGGAACAACCGCGCATAGCCGAGATACCAGCCCCAATGAAAATAATTGTTGCCTTCTACAAATTCAGAACCATCACGGTTCGGGATGCCAATGTCCCAGAGTTGCCGGCCATGGCGGACGGGTTGCCAGTCCAACCGGCCAAGATTCAAGACCTGGCCGGCCGCGATGTTCACATTCGTCAGGCTGTAATCGCCGAGCACGCCGTCGGCAATCGCGTGCAGGCTGTAGGTGCCGGGCCGGACATTCGGAATGATGAACCGGCCATTCGCATCGGCCCTGACCCAGAACTCGTAATGTTTCGCATCGTTCTGCCAGTCCACAATGTGCGGCCCGCCAAAGCCAAACCCGCCACCACCGCCACCGCGGCCAGAGCGGCCGCCGCGGCCACGAAAACGGTTCGTACCGGACCGGCCAAAGCCGTTGGTGAAACTCCCGTTGAAATTGGTGCCCGGCCGGCCAATACGATTCGTGAAACCACCGCCGAAGCCTTCGTTGGTGCCGCCGGACGCTCCGGAGGCGTTGTTCGTGTCGTCGTCGCCGCCGCCGGCCGGACCGAAGCCGCCGAAGCCACCGCGCCCCCGGGGAATGACCGGCGGCATATAATCCGGCGCCGCGAGGCCAACCAGCAGGTTGCTGAAGACCAGCCCCGGGGCCTGGGGATCATTGACCGTGATTTGCCCCCGGGCGATGCCGCGTTCATTTTTGTGCGGATAATCCACGCCGGAAACCCAGTCGTAAGGCCACGCCCGGGCTTCCCGGTTTGCCTGGCTGAGAGCGTCCTGCCACAGGGCATCGCGGTCAGCGGCGGAGTTGCAATAAATCAGGAACGGCCCGATGACCTTGGTCCACGCGTCGGTCTGGGCGATGTTGCACAGACTGCCGCCGTAATGGCTGCCGCGCCAGTAGTTCAGCAGGGTCGGCGGGGCGGGTGCGTCCAGGCTGTCGGTGAAGGTTGCATCGCGGTGCGAGGACAATTCGAATTTGGTCGGCCCGCCACTCAGGTATTCGACGGATGGATTGACAAACCAGAGCCCGATGTGTTTTGCGCTGCTGACCCAGCCCCAGGCGCGGACCTCGAACTGGTTGGCGGAGTAATCATATTTGTGTTCAACCTGGCCCTGGTAAAGGCCGCTGTTCATCCGCCGCACCTCCTTCATGTTCAACTCCGTGCCGTGATTCCAGTCATACGTGGTGATCATCCGCAGGTTCCGGTTGATGTCCACCGTCATCCAGTCGAAGAGGTCGTCGTTGAGCTTGGCGCAAAAACGCGCTTCGCCGACCGAGGTCCCGGGATAATTTGTGGGATGGCTGAAAATGGAATAGGTGTAAACCCCTGAATCGCCTCGGCCGAGCGCATAACGGATCTCCACGTCGGCGATCACGGTGCCGCCGGGGCCGCCGCCCATCGGGTTGCCACCAGAAATGCCGCGGACCGATACCTCGCCTCGCGCGCCGCGATTGGTTTTGGGGTCAATCGTGATGCGCGCCACCGGCTGGCCGCGGGCAGTGTTGTGCGACCAATAGCCGGGCTCACGCTGCGTGACCGTGTCGAGCATCTCCAGGGTTTTATATTTCAGCGAGATCAAATCGCCCGAACGTTTTGCGACTTGCGCCGTCACGATGCCATTATCGAGCGTGAAACTGGAATCCGTTTCAGAAATGATGACGGGACTTTCCACCCCCGGCGAAGACCTTGCCGCAATGAACATCATCGCGCCGAAGACGGCCAGTTTCAGGAACCAGGAATTCAATCGGGTTGGCAACACTCGCATCCAGACGCCGCCCCGGGGGCAAAGGTGACAATCTTCCCAACGCGCTCCGACCCGGCCGGGCTGCCGTGGCCGCATGGATGAACGACGATTCACTCAGCGCGGCCCTGGCGGCGGCGATATTCGTTGGGAGGAAAACCAAAAACCTTTCGAAATTGGCGGGTAAAATAGTTGCTGTCGCTGAAACCCACGGCAAAGGCAATGTCCGTGATGCTCTGGCCGTTCTGACGCAAAAGGGTGGCCGCGCGGTTGATGCGCTGGTTTATCAGATAGGCAATCGGGGAACTCCCCGTGGCCGCCTGAAACGCCCGGATGAAACTCCGCCGGGACATGTTGGCGATCCGGGCCAGTTCCATCAGCTGAATCGGCTCATGGGAATGGGTTTCCAGATAAGCGATGGCTTCGGCGATACGCAGGAGCGCCCGGGAATTGGGATTCTTCGCCCGGCCATAACACCGGGACAAATACCCCACCATTTGCATGAAAACCGCCATCGCCATGAATCCATACCCCGGCAAACGCGTTTTGAGTTCGAGGTCCAGCTGGTCCACCAGCCCCAAGGTCACGGCCAGTTCCTGGGGCGAAATATGGAGACGGCTCTTGAATTGATGGCGACGGCGCCAAGCCGGCTCCAGATTGAACAGCGCGTGATATCCGGGAAGCATGGACAGGTCCAGCAGCTTCATATCCAGCCGGCGCGGCTGGAAGAGAATGTTCACCAGACACAAATTCTCCAGGTTCCGATATTCGTGCGCCACCGGCCCTCCGATGACAAAGACGTCCCCGGCGGTCAGCGGCCAAGATTCCTGGCCGGCCACGTGCACGCCCCGGCCTCGGGTAATCAAAACGATCTCGGAGAATTCGTGGTTGTGCGGACCAAACTGCGGTTGCGGATCGCGTCGCTCCACGGCGATGGGGAAACCATCCTTATGAAACCACTCCTGCGTCTTGAGCGTCCGAAACATGATGTTCGATATTTTTCCGGCAAAACCTAGCTTGGCACTTTAATGCTAAACTTTGGCGATTCCGTTAAGGACGAGGCAAGTCAAAACCTCTATTTTTTGTGGATTCACTCGTTGAACGACCCAATTGGCCGTCACAACCGTTGGCTTATCCGGAAAACTCCGGTTTATGGCAAAAAATGACCTGCAGTTGGAAAAGTCCTTTTCCCTGGCCCGGGAACGGTATGCTCGCCTCGGGGTGGATGCCGACCAGGCTTTGAAACAACTGGCTTCCATCCCCATCTCCTTGCATTGCTGGCAGGGCGATGACGTGGGCGGCTTTGAAAATTTTGGCGGTACACTGGGCGGCGGTCTCGTCGCCACCGGCAATTATCCCGGCAAGGCCCGCACGCCCGATGAACTCCGCGCCGACCTGGAAAAGGCGTTCTCGCTTGTCCCCGGCAAACATCGTCTGAACCTCCACGCCTTCTACGGCGAGTTCGGCGGCAAAAAGGTGGACCGCGACCAGATCACACCCGCACATTTCAAAAACTGGATCGCGTGGGCAAAGCAAAACGGCATCGGCATGGATTTCAACCCGACCTGCTTCTCGCATCCCAAAGCCGCCGATGGCTTCACGCTCTCGCATGCGGACAAGAACATCCGTCAATTCTGGATCGAGCACTGCATCCGCTCCCGCGAAATCGGCGCGGCCATCGGCCAGGCGCTCGGCAAAACCTGCATCACGAATGTCTGGATCCCCGACGGCATGAAGGACACGCCTGCCGACCGCAATGCCCCCCGCGCGCGCCTCGCCGAAGCCCTCGACGCCGTCTTCAAGAAGCCGATTCCACCGGAATTGAACCTTGACGCCGTGGAACCGAAACTGTTCGGCATCGGCAGCGAAAGCTACGTCGTCGGCTCGCACGAATTTTATCTGGGTTACGCCGTAAGCCGGAAGAAATTGCTGACGCTCGACGCCGGGCATTACCATCCCACCGAAGGCATCGCCGACAAGATTTCCAGCGTGCTGCAATACTTGCCGGAGATCTTGCTGCATGTCAGCCGCGGGGTGCGCTGGGACAGCGACCACGTCGTGATTTTGAACGACGACCTGCTCGTCATCGCGCGCGAGATTGTGGCGAACGGTTTCACCGACCGGGTCCACATCGGGCTTGATTATTTTGATGCCAGCATCAACCGTGTCGCCGCCTGGACCATCGGCGCGCGCAACATGCTGCGCGCCCTGCTCATTGCCCTCCTGGAACCGACGGAGCGTCTCCGGGCCGCTGAAAACGCCGGCGATTTTACAACACGCCTGGTGTTGCAGGAGGAAATCAAGTCGCTGCCCTTCGGCGCGGTTTGGGACTATTACTGCCAATCCAAGAACGTGCCCGTCGGCGAGGCCTGGCTGGCGGAAGTGAAGCGTTACGAGAAGAATGTCTTGAACAGGCGTGGGGTTTGAGTTGACGATGAAAAACACACCCACACCTTCAGTCACCGTCGGTCTGTTTGGCATTGGCCTTGATACGTACTGGACGCAGTTTGCGGGGCTTAAAAACCGCCTCGTCGGTTATCAAAACCTGATTGGCAAACGATTGCAAAGCCATGGGGTCCGGCTTGTGGATGCCGGATTGGTGGACAATCCCGTAAAAGCTCGGGCGGCGGCGTCGCGGTTTCGGCGGGGCGAAGTGGATTTAATCTTTCTCTACGTTTCGACCTACGCTCTGTCCTCAACGGTTTTGCCGGTGGTTCGGGAAGCGGGAGTGCCCGTGGTGGTGCTGAATCTTCAGCCGGTCGCCCAACTCGATTATCGGAAGTTCAATGCGCTCGGCGATCGCGGCTTGATGACCGGCATGTGGCTCGAACACTGTCAGGCTTGCAGTTGTCCCGAGATTGCATCGGTTTTTAATCGCGCCGGCATCAATTTCCATCTCGTCACCGGCCACCTGAAGGATGAGGCCGCCTGGCGTGAGATTGGCGATTGGATCGCCGCCGCAAAGGCCGCCGTCGGGATGCGAAATAATCGTGTCGGCGTGCTCGGCCATTACTATTGCGGGATGCTTGATGTTTACAGTGACCTGACCCAGCAATCAGCAGCGTTCGGGAATCACTTTGAGATCCTGGAGATGTGCGAATTGGATGCCTTGCATAAATTTGTGACCGCTGCGCAAATCCGCGCCAAAGTCCGGGAATTCCGCCAAGCGTTCAATGTCCCGCGCGAGTGCGCCGAAGCGGAATTGCATCGGGCGGCGAGAACTTCCTGCGCCCTCGACGCGCTGGTGGACAAACACCGGCTCGGCTCGCTCGCCTACTACTACGAAAGCGTCGCCGGCAATCCGTATCAGGACATTGTCACGTCCGTGATCGCCGGCAATACGCAGCTGACGGGGCGACACATTCCGGTCGCGGGTGAATGTGAAATAAAAAACGTGCAGGCAATGAAAATCATGGACCTGCTCGACGCCGGCGGTTCGTTCTCGGAATTCTATCTGTCGGACTTCAAGGACGACGTCATTTACCTCGGCCACGATGGCCCGGCGCATTTCGCCATTGCTGAAGGCCGGGTGAGTCTGGTGCCGCTGCTGGTCTATCATGGCAAGCCGGGAAAAGGCCTTTCGATCCAGATGACGGTCAAGCACGGGCCGGTGACGCTGCTATCCGTCGTGCAGCGCGGCGATGGAAGTCTGTTGCTTCTGGTGGCCGAGGGGGAATCGGTTCCCGGTCCGGTCTTGCAGATCGGCAACACCAACAGCCGCTATCGATTCGCGATAGGCGCAAAGTCGTTTCTGAACGAGTGGTCGCAGGCCGGTCCGGCGCATCACTGTGCGATCGGGGTTGGCCACGTCGCGAACCGGATTGTGAAACTGGCGAAAATTCTGGGATTGAATTCCCATCGGGTCTGCTAACAGCAATATGAATCCATTCTTAGGCGTTTTCTTTCACTGGCTCGGCGGCCTGGCTTCCGGGAGTTTTTATGTGCCTTACAAGGGCGTGAAAAAATGGTCTTGGGAAACCTACTGGCTCGTCGGCGGGTTCTTCTCGTGGATCATCTGCCCGTGGCTGTTCGCGTATTTCATGACCAACGACCTCTTCGGCGTTTTGAAGCAACAATCCGCCGGTACCCTCGGATGGACATATTTCTTCGGGTTGTTGTGGGGTTTGGGCGGGCTGACGTATGGATTGACGATGCGCTTTCTGGGTTTGTCGCTGGGAACGGGCGTGGCGCTGGGCTATTGCGCCGCGTTTGGCACGCTGGTGCCGCCGATTTTCAAATGGCTCACGCCAAACTTCTTCGTTTTCGCCAGCAGCACCAGCATCATTGAAGTGGCCAAGTCCACCTCCGGACAGGTCACACTGGCTGGCGTGGTGGTTTGCATGGTGGGCATCGCCGTTGCGGCCTTTGCAGGTTACACGAAGGAATCGCAAATGCCGGAGGAACAAAAAAAGAAAACGATCAAGGAATTCAGTTTCAAAAAAGGGATTTTGGTGGCGACGTTTTGCGGCATTATGAGCGCCTGCTTCGCGTTCGCCTTGCAGGCCGGCAAAAGCATCAATGCCGCCTCGCTCGCCGCGCACACGAATCCAATCTGGACCGGGTTGCCCGCGCTCCCCGTGCTGTTGCTGGGCGGTTTCACCACCAATTTCATCTGGTGCGTGCTGTTGAACGTCAAGAACCGGTCGGGCTATCAATATCTGGCTTCGCACGTCAAAATCGAACACGCGCACCACGGCGGCACGGGCAGCGAACATGGCCCGGCGGAAGTTGCCGCCGCGGGCAGTGGCGACGTTGATTTGAAAATTCCAGTGTTGCCGAATTATCTTTTCTCCGCGCTGGCGGGGACGTGCTGGTATTTCCAGTTTTTCTTTTACACGATGGGGGCGACGCAGATGGGCAAGTATGATTTTGCGTCGTGGACCCTGCACATGGCCAGCATCATCATTTTCGCGACGATGTGGGGCTGGATTTTCCATGAATGGAAGGGCTCAAGCAAGAAAGCACATCTGCTCATCGCTGGCGGCGTCGCCACATTGATCCTGTCCACCTGTGTCATTGGTGCCGGAGCAGGCTGGACCGATTTGATGACATACCTAAAGTCGCTCTGAACCTTTTGTTCCTCAACCTCAGCCGCGGCCCCGGCTTGAAAGGCCGGGCCCGTCCGGTCAACGATTTTTCCCGGCGCGGAGGTGCGGACTGGTGATTTTATGCCAATCCGGGTAAAAACTTTGCCAACTTTGGGCAAGGCGCTTGACAAAAAAAATCTTTTAATTAGGTTCAACGTAGCGGTCAGTAAACTGTCAAACTTAAAACTGAACAGTCTATGGACATACACCATCCGTTCCTGAGTGAGTTCCCCGAACATCGCGAAACCGTCCGTCACCTCCGCCTGAGCGACAACCAGTTTCGCCAGAAATTTGAGGAATACCACCAGTTGGACGACGCCATCTGCCGCATCGAGGAGGAAATTGAGTTCGCCACCGACCAGGAGATTGACGAACTGAAGTTCAAGCGTGCCAAGCTCAAGGACGCCCTCTATACCGCAGTCAGTCGCGCCATTGTCGTGGCGCCCTGAACGTTGTCTTTTTGCCGGCACCCGCCGGAAACCGGTCGCTTCAATGCGATTCGGCGGCGGTTTTTCGTTTCTTGGCCTCTTCAATCACCTTTTCCGCCGAGTCGTGCGGCATTTCCTCGTAATGACTGAATTCTTCCGTGTGCACGCCGCGTCCGCCGGTCAGCGACCGCAGGTTGCTTGAATAGTGATAAAGGTCCTTCGCCGGAACCTGCGCCTTGATGACCTGGAATCCTCCGTCCGCCTCGATGCCCTGGATCCGACCGCGCCGGCTCGACAGGTCGCCCATCACCTTGCCCATGCAATCATCCGGAATCTGGATCTCGACGTTGTTGATCGGCTCGAGCAGGCAGGGCCGCGCGGCGGTGAATGCTTCCTTGAACGCAAAGTAGCCGGCAATTTGGAACGCAATGTCCTTGGAATCCACCGGATGCATCTTGCCGTCGTAAAAATCAATCTTCACATCCACCACACGGCAGCCGGCCAGGATGCCCTCGGTGCAGGCCTGGTTGACACCCTTCTCCACGGATGGCACAAACACGCGGTCCACGTTCTGGCCAACCAGCGAGTTGGTGAACTCCAGCCCGGTGTCGCGCGGCTTCGGCTCGATACGCATCCAGACCTCGGCAAATTGTCCGGAACCGCCGGTCTGTTTTTTGTGCCGGTACTTTGAGTCCGCCTTGGCCTTGATGGTTTCCCGATACCGCACGCGCGGCTCGGCCAGGTCAACATGAACGTTGTGCCGGCGGCGCAACCGGTCGGCCACGACTTCCAGGTGCAATTCGCCCTGCGCCGAGATGACGGTCTGATGCAGTTCGGAATCCACAAAATAAAGGAAGGTCGGATCCTCCTCGTGCAACGCGGCAAGGCCGGAGGCAATTTTGTCCTCCTCACCTTTCACCTTGGCCACCAGCGACGCGTGAATGTTGGGCTTGGGATATACCACCTTTGACAAGGTCACGGCCTTTTTCGCGGCGCACAGCGTGTTGCCAGTGTGGGTGTCCTTGAGCTTGACCGCCGCCGCGATGTCGCCGGGGCCGAGCGTGTGGACCGCCTCACGGTTCTGGCCGTTGAGCAGGTAAATCTGTCCGATGCGCTCATTGACCTTGCGGTCGCTGTTGTACAGGTCCATGCCGGTGGAAACCGATCCCGAATAGGTGCGAAAGAACGACAGTTCGCCAAAATGCGCCTCGGACATCGTCTTGAAAATGTAAAGCACCGGCTCGGGATCATCCAGGCCCACCTCCACCTCCATGTCACTGGCGTTCAAGGCCTTGACCTTCTTGCGGTCCACCGGGGACGATCCGTACTTGGCGATGAAATCCATCAACCGGGCGACCCCGATGTTGTTTTCCGCGGACGTGCAAAACAGCGGGATGAATAATTCCTTTTGGACCGCCGAGTGGATGCCGGCGCGGAATTCCTCCTCCGAAAGACCGCCCTTTTCAAAAAATTTGTCCATCAACCCGTCGTCGGACTCGGCAATGTGCTCGATCAACTGGCGGTGCAGTTCCTTGACCTGCGTTTCCAGTTCGCCGGTGGCCGCTTCCTCCTTGAATTTGCCGCTGCCATCGGTCGCATATGTCACGACCTCGTTGCGCAACACGTCCAGGGCGCGGTTGAAGCCCGGGCCGGGATTCACCGGCACACTCAAAGGAAAAACATGCCGCCCAAACCGTTCCTGCACCTGCTTTACCACCGCCGCGAAATCCACGTTCTCCTTGTCCACCGCGTTCACCACAATCATTTTGGGGATGCCATACCGCGTCGCGTAATCCCACACCCGGTCGGTGCCGACGCCAAGACCGTGTTGCGCGTGGATCACCACCAGGGCGAAATCGCCGACGCGCAACGCGCCAAGCCCCTCGCTGATGAAGTCCAGATAACCGGGCGTGTCGATGATGTTGAGTTTCTTTCCCGTCCACTCCGTGTGCAACAGCGATGCCGAGACGGAAATCTTGCGGTTCTTTTCGCTGACGTGATAGTCCGACACGGTCGAGCCGTCCGCGATGCGGCCCATGCGCGAGATGACGCCGCCGCAGGCGAGCATTGCCTCGCAGAGCATGGTCTTGCCGGACGAGGCGTGGCCAACCACGGCGAAGTTACGGATGTCAGCGGGAGCATAATTTTTCATGGAGGAATCCCTTTCGCTTTAAAAAACCACGATGGGCGGTGCGGAGGAGCGCAGCCCGTTTGGAGTCAAATGCCAATTGACGAAAGCCCGTCGGGGACAGTCGGCGATGGATTGCATACCGCGTTTTATAACCGACCTGCCACCCGGCTGAAAAGCAAAGTTTGGCTTTATTGCATCAAATTTTGTCACGCCCCATGCCATCACAATTCCCGGATCAGTCGATTCAACGTCCCGGCCGGGATGATTTCCTGCCTCGCTTAACCCATTTTTGGCAAAGACAGTGTATTTATTGGCTTACAGCCAGATATCCCTTGAATTAATATCGTCCCGGCAACAGGTTGTGTGATGTTGGTAGTGAATTTGAAATAAAAACTTTTATGAGCGCGCAACAAGTTCGAATCGCCTGGATCCAGGGTGGAGCCGCCGAATGCAAAATTCTCCCGCCGGTGCCGCCGCGCCTTTTTCGCCTGGTGTTGCTGGGCGCCCCCGGTGTCGGCAAGGGAACCCAGGCCGAACTGCTCTGCGAACGGTTGGGCACCTGCCATCTCTCCACCGGCGATATTTTCCGCGCCGCCAAATGCCTGAACGAAAAGGAACTCAGCCCGGCACTCGAAGCCGCCCTCGGCTACATGCGGCGCGGCGACCTCGTCCCCGACCTGACCGTGCTCGACCTGCTCCGGGAGCGCACCCGTTGCATCCGGTGCCGCGGCGGCTTTTTGCTCGATGGATTTCCCCGTACGGTGGCGCAGGCGGAGGCTTTCGCCCGGATCCTGGGCCAGGAACAAATCCAGCTCGACGCCGTGTTGAACTATGATCTGCCCATTGAAAAGGTGGTCGCGCGCCTGAGCGGCCGGCGCACCTGTCCGAAATGCAAGGCGGTTTTCCACGTTACCGGGCGACCGCCGCGCACCCAGGGCATTTGCGACCATTGCGGAACCCAGCTCCAGCAACGCGAAGATGACCGGCCCGAGGCGGTCCGGGTACGAATGGAAGCTTACGAAACGAGCACCAAGCCGCTGACAGAATTTTATCAGCAACGCGGCCTGCTGGTGACCATCGAGGCGGAGGGCACACCCGAGGAAATTTACCAGCGCACCCTCACCGCCCTGGGTTGCGTCCGCAATGGCCAGGTGCGCCAGCAATCGTACACCAGTGCGAATTGACTCGAAATATCCCCTGTAAACACAGGGGAATTCCCTCCCCCGGCCGACCCCCGCCAACCACCGGCAAGGAATGTGAACCTTTTGCCAAGACCCGTGTAGTAACGTTCCCGCCGCAGGATTAGACTTTCTGCAAGAATTGTGGAATCAGCCATCCAAAAACATTTGAACTCGGCAGCCGTCAGGCATGTGAACGGGAAAGGTCCCGCCGCGGTGCCGGAAACGGCCTTTGGCAGCCCGCGCGACTTCCTGCACAACCGTTTTGTCTATGCGGTGATTTCGGCACGGGCTCACGGTTTGTCACTGGGCGTCAACATGAACCCGGACAAACATTGCAGTTTCAACTGTCTTTATTGTGAAGTGGACCGCCGGACCCCGGCTCGCGAGACCAGACTGGACGTGGACGCGATGGCCGGCGAACTGCACAAAACCCTGACCTATGTGCTGGCGGGAAAATTGCACGAACGCCCCTGGTATTCCTCCTTGTCGGACGAATTGCTGACGCTGCGGCACGTGGCCCTGAGCGGCGACGGCGAGCCGACTCTGGCGCCCGATTTTGCCGAGGCCGTCGAGTCCATCGTGCACATCCGGGCGTTGGGTGAATTTCCTTTTTTCAAAATCGTGCTCATCACGAATGCCACCGGGCTCGATCAACCGCAGGTGCAATCAGGGTTGAGACATTTCACGAAGTCCGACGAAATCTGGGCCAAGCTTGACGGCGGCACCCAGGCCTTTTTCAACCGGGTGGACCGGACGGAAGTGTCGCTGGACCGGGTATTGTCCAACATCCTGCTGGTGGCGCGCCAGCGTCCCGTGATCATCCAAAGCCTGTTCACGGCCATCAACGGCGAAGAACCGCTGGCGGCGGAAATCGAAGAATACGCCCAGCGCCTCAAGGAATTGAAGGCCGCCGGCGCAAACATTCCGCTCGTCCAGATTTACTCCGCCACGCGGCCGATGTTTCACGCGGACTGCGGGCATCTGCCGCTGAAAACGCTTTCCCACATCGCGCAGACCGTGCGCCACGTCTCCGGCCTCAAAGCCGAAGTATTTTAAAGAACCCGGGCGCCATCCCCTTGGTTGAGAGTTCGATGTTTGGAGTCCCGGCTTCAGCCGGCCCCCCAGGTGACACAGACGTCCCGCAAAGCCGCCAAGAGCGCAAAGAATGTCCAACCGGGCCGCGGAAAATCAACCGCGAAATACGCGGAATACGCGAAAGGTAGGGCGCGTCACTGGGCGTTCTCACCACATAGGTAACACATGTTCCCACGACATGGGTTACACTTTTGTTGGGTGGCGGAGTGGAGGCGAGCGTAGCGAGCCGTAACGACGCCACCCAACAAAGATTATTTCCGGTGTCGATAATGGGCGGTCCGAATGTTCCCCACCTCTTCTTGATGCAGTTCACCCACCAGTAACGGACCAAAATACACCCGCCAAACATTTGGACGCAGGGCTTTCAAACCAACGTAATCACCCACGAAGGCCTCTCCGACAAATCGTCTTTTTCCCCGCCAGTTGATTTCCCCGTTGCCTCTGACCCACCGGCTTGTCCAAGCCGCTAAATACTTCCACGGCCCGCTTCGTTCCTGCAAAGGGCGTCGACTCCGGCGATAGTATTTAGCCGGCACTTCCATGCCCAACGCTTCATGCGGACGGTCTTGATTATATTGCTGCAGCCATTTCGTGCTGCGCCGCTGTTGGCCCGCCAACGTCAGCGCCGGATACCTGGCCACCTCGGCTTTATAAACCCGATGAAACTGCTCATGCGCCCCGTTCTCACAAGGCCGGCCAGGCGTGATGAACTCCACCTCAATTCCCAGTTTGATCCACCAGGCACTCAGGCGGGTCAGTCCCGTCGGTCCACCGCCGCCAAAAGGGGTGCCATTGTCACTGCGAATCCGCTTGGGCAACCCGTTTTTTCTGAAGATTTTTACAAACTCCCGTTTGGTTTTCTCCAATGCCTGGCTGCGCAGCAAACCCACCCGCAAACCATAGCGACTATATAAATCTCGTACCGTCAGCGGATGTACTCGCGTGCCGTCACCCGTTTTATACGAGCCCTTGAAATCCACTGTCCAGACGTCATTGCTCTGCCGGGCTGTGCGCACACCCCGACGCAGAACCATCGGTCCCCGCTTTCGCCGCTTCCGACCAGACGCCAGCCCCCAATGCTTGAGCCAGCGACTGATCGCAGCCACGGAAGGCGAACCCGCTCCACCAAAATCCCGTTGCAGCCGATGCCGCAACTTGCGCGCTCCCCAACTGGGATGCTTGAGCCGCCGCCGGCGCACACGCTCCAGCCAGAGTTCGC
>Ga0265320_10000448_pt1 | contig 32305 bp, 31 predicted proteins | sample 4827metaG_FD_202087 | JGI IMG/M metagenome (GOLD analysis project Ga0265320, IMG submission 202087) | Rhizosphere microbial communities from Carex aquatilis grown in University of Washington, Seatle, WA, United States - 4-8-27 metaG | ecosystem: Host-associated > Plants > Roots > Rhizosphere >... | reverse complement strand
CCTCCGTCACGCCTTCGCTGCGCTACGGCGTGCCACCTCCCCCGCAACGGCGGGGGAGGAAACTCAAGCCCCGTCCTTTTCCGTCGTCGGGTCGATCATCTTGCGGATTTCGGTGATCTTGGTCGCGGGGAAGCCGCTCAATTCGGCGTGCTTTCGGATGATCGCCTCGTCCTTCGCCAGATAGACGCAGAACGTCTTGTCGGCCGCGACATAGCTCTCCTGCCACTGGATGTCAGGGCCGAGCTCTTTCAGCACCTTGTTGGACTGCGCCGCGGCGCCCTTGAGCTGCTCGCGCTCGAAGGAGCCGACGGCGGGGATGTCGCGTTCGATGATGAATTTTCGCAAGGTCATGGCATCACTCCTCGTTGAAGGCCCGGTCACGTCCCGAGCGGCGGCAGGAAGAAGAACACCCACATCGCCAGCACCGCGAAGTTCGACAGCGCGAACAGCGCGGCGCGGTGCGAGCGCTTGTCGTAGGTCAGGTGCACCGCGCTATGCGCGGCGCGCAGCGCGACATAGATCCAGGCCAGCCAGACCATCGTGTCGTCGGCCCGCCCGGCCAGGATGGTCATCAGGCAGACGACGTAGAACAGGACCGGCATCTCGAGCAGGTCGGCGAAGTTGGGGTTGTGGGTACCGCCCGGGATGTCGCCGGTGGCGTTGTTCTGCACCTCCGAGCGGCCGCCGAACATCCGCCGCGCGGGCACGAACAGCAGGACGAAGAAGGTGATTCCGGCGAGCACGCCCATGGGCGCGAAAAGGACATTCTGGGTCATGGTTGAGTCTCTGAGGGTGGGGCGACGTTAGCGCTGCTTCCTCGCGCTGTCATGGCCCGCGGATGCGGGCCATCCAGTTGCCACGTACGGCGATCTCGATGGCGGTGGCACAAGATGTCTTAGTGTGACCGACGACGATAGTGTTCTACGATCACCTGGGTGGCCCGCATCCGCGGGCCATGACACCAGAGATTGATACGGACGCGGCAATGGCAAAGTGGGTGTACAGCTTCGGCAATGGAACCGCCGAGGGCGCGGCGGGGATGAAGAACCTGCTGGGCGGCAAGGGCGCCAATCTGGCGGAGATGAGCAATCTGGGCTTGCCCGTGCCGCCGGGCTTCTCCATCACCACCGAAGTCTGCACTTACTACTACGCCAACGGACAGTCCTATCCGGCGGAACTCAAGGCCGAAGTCGCGGCGGCGCTCGCCCAGGTGGGTGCGCTGGCGGACGGCGCGCTGGGCGATCCCAAGCGCCCGCTGCTGGTCTCTGTGCGTTCGGGCGCCCGCGTTTCGATGCCCGGGATGATGGACACGGTGCTCAACCTCGGGCTGAACGCGCAGACCACCGAAGGGCTCGCCAAGCTCACGGGCGATCCGCGCTTCGCCTATGACTCCTATCGCCGCTTCATCCAGATGTATTCCGGGGTGGTGCTCGGCGTCGATCATTCGCTGTTCGAGGAAATCCTCGACAGCGAGAAGGAGGCCAAGGGCTTCGATCTCGACACCGAGCTTAGCGCGGACGACCTGAAGAAGATCGCCGGGTTGTTCAAGGCGCAGGTCGCCAAGGAACTGGGCCGGCCGTTTCCCGAGGACGTGCACGAGCAACTCTGGGGCGCCGTCGGGGCGGTGTTCGGTTCCTGGCAGAGCCATCGCGCCAACACTTATCGCCGCATCCACAACATTCCGGAGGAATGGGGCACGGCCGTGACGGTGCAGGCGATGGTGTTCGGCAATCGCGGCGAGACGAGCGCGACCGGCGTCGCCTTCACGCGCGATCCCTCGACCGGCGAAAAGCTGCTCTATGGCGAGTTCCTGATCAACGCGCAGGGCGAAGATGTCGTCGCCGGCATCCGCACGCCGCAGGCGATCGCCAAGATCGTGCGCGAGCGTCAGGGCGCCAAGAAACCCTCGATGGAAGAGGCGATGCCGCTGGCGTTCGCGGAGCTCAAGGCGATCTGCGACCGGCTGGAGACGCATTATCGCGACATGCAGGACCTGGAATTCACGGTGCAGGAAGGCAAGCTCTTCATGCTCCAGACGCGCAGCGGCAAGCGCACCGCCAAGGCGGCGCTGAAGATCGCCGTCGACATGGTGGACGAGGGGCTGATCGGCAAGGATCTGGCGGTCTCGCGCGTCGATCCCGCCGCGCTGGATCAGCTCCTGCATCCGACCATCGATCCCGCGGCCCCCAAGGAGCAGATCTGTGTCGGGCTGGCCGCCTCACCGGGCGCGGCGACCGGCGAAGTGGCGTTCACGGCGGAGGACGCGGAGAAGCTCGCCGCCGAGCATCGCGATGTCATCCTGGTGCGCACCGAGACGAGTCCGGAAGACATCCACGGCATGCACGCGGCGCGCGGCATCCTGACGGCGCGCGGTGGCATGACGAGCCACGCCGCCGTGGTGGCGCGCGGCATGGGCCGCCCCTGCGTTTCGGGCGCCGGCAGCCTCAAGATCGACGCCGCCAAGGGCGTGATGGTCTGCGGCCGCCACACCGTCAAGCGCGGCGACATCATCACGATCGACGGTACCAGCGGCACGGTCTATGCCGGCCGCGTCGAGCTGCGCCAGCCCGAACTGACCGGCGATTTCGGCGTGCTGATGGCCTGGGCGGATTTAATCCGTACGCTGAAGGTCCGCACCAATGCCGACACGCCGGCGGACGCCGCGGTGGCGCGCAAATTCGGCGCCGAGGGCATCGGCCTGTGCCGCACCGAGCACATGTTCTTCGAGGCCGGCCGCATCGTCGCGGTGCGCCAGATGATCCTGGCGGACGAGGAGAAGGAGCGCAAAGCGGCGCTGGCGAAATTGCTGCCCATGCAGCGCGGCGATTTCGAGCAGATCTTCAAGGCGATGGAGGGTCTGCCGGTCACCATCCGGCTGCTCGATCCGCCGCTGCACGAATTCCTGCCGCATAAGGATGAGGAGATCGCCGAAGTGGCGCGCGCCGCCGGCAGCGATCCGGCGAAGCTGCGCGCCCGCGCCATCGCGCTGCACGAATCCAATCCGATGCTCGGCCATCGCGGCGTGCGCCTCGGCATCACATACCCCGAGATCTACGAGATGCAGGTGCGGGCGATCCTGGAAGCCGCGCTGGCGGTGCAGGAGGCCGGCGGGGCGCCCGTGCAGCTCGAAATCATGGTGCCGCTGGTCGCGTTCAAGGCCGAACTCGACCGCATCAAGGACCGCATCGACGCGGTGGCCGCGGCCGTGAAGGCGGAACGCGGAACCTGCCCGCATTATCTGGTGGGGACCATGATCGAGCTGCCGCGCGCCGCGCTGCGCGCCGCCGAGATCGCGCAAACGGCCGAGTTCTTCTCATTCGGCACCAACGATCTGACCCAGACCACCATCGGCATCTCACGGGACGACGCGGGCATGTTCCTCACCGACTATCTGAAGAAGGGCGTCATCGCGCGCGATCCCTTCGTCAGCATCGACGTCGAAGGCGTGGGCGAGTTGGTGCGCATCGCGGTCGAACGCGGACGCAAGACGCGCGCGAATCTGAAGCTCGGCATCTGCGGCGAGCACGGCGGCGATCCGGATTCGATCGCGTTCTGCCATGCGGCCGGACTTGACTATGTGTCATGTTCTCCGTTCCGCGTGCCCGTCGCGCGGCTCGCGGCGGCGCGCGCGGCGCTCGCCCACCTCGAAGAGCGCGATTAATCCGCGTACGGAGGATGCAGGAAAACCCTGGTTTTTTCGATGCCAAATGACACGGCGTCACGTTTTATGATTTTTGTATTTGACGATTCGCGTTTTTGTCGGCACAAGCCCGGTCCTTAATGAGGGCGCGGGGACCGTTCGGAATTGATTTATCGCAAGTGAACCGAAATCCGAAAAGAGTCGAAAGAGCCGAGATCATGAAAAACAAAGAAGCCTTGTCGCGATCCGATCGCGTGCTCGTTGGCGCGCTGGCGATCGTGCTCGCCACCGCCAGCGCCGCCGTCGGCGCGTCGCTGAGCAACCGTCCGCACACGGATGATTTTCGCGTGATCAAGGTCGACAAGCCGGTGGTCAAGGTCATCCAGGCACCGGCGATCCCGGAGCCGATCGCGGTGCGCAGCAGCTCGACCAATGTCGTGCTGGCGCGCCTGCTACAGGAGCACAACTGCCTGTCCGAAGCGATGTATTACGAGGCGCGCGGCGAGGGCGAGGACGGCCAGAAGGCCGTGGCGGAGGTGGTGTTCCACCGCATGAACACGGGCAATTACGGTCATTCGATCTGCGCCGTGGTCTATGAGGGTGTGGGCACCGGCACCTGCCAGTTCTCCTTCGCCTGCGACGGCTCGCGCGAGGCGCGCCATGAGCCGGGTCCGTGGCGCGAGTCGCAGGCGCTCGCCGCGCGCATCATGGCCGGCGAGGAGCCTCTGCCCAACATGACCGAGGGCGCGGTCAATTTCCACACGACGGCGGTGTCGCCCGAATGGTCGGATTCCGGCCATTACGAGCGCACGGTTCAGATCGGCAACCACGTCTTCTACCGCCGCGGACATTCGCATCTGCGCGGCGCGTAGGCGTCCGTCCGACGAATAGACAACGCCGGGGCGCGGTTTGCGCTCCGGCGTTTTTTCGTTGCGTGGTCCCGCGCTAGAAATTCACCCGCCGGCTGATCGCGCCGTCGACCAGCATGTTGATGCCGGTGGTGAAGGACGAGGCCGGGCTGGAGAGGAACACCGCCGCGTTCGCGATATCCTGCGGCGTTCCCATGCGGCCGGTCGGATTGCGTTCCATCGCGCCCTTGAACACCGCGGGCATGTTCTTCTCGATCATGTTCCACACGCCGCCTTCGAAATAGACCGTGCCGGGCGAGACGACGTTGGCACGGATGTGCTGCTTGGCGTAGTGGCGCGCCAGCCCCTTGGCGTAGTGGATGAGCGCCGCCTTGATCGGGCCGTAGGAGCCGGGGTTGTCGGTCTCCGCCGCCGAGACCGAGGAGATGATGACGACCGATGCGTCGCCGTTCGCGGCCGCCGCCTTCTCCAGGAACGGTTTGGCCGCGTCGAACGCGTTCACCAGGCCGAGGATGTCGAGCTTGAAGTTCTGTTCCCACGAGGCGGGATCGCCGCCCTGCGCCATCGCGCCGGCGTTGGAGATGAGGATGTCGATGCCGCCTAGCTCGTTGCCGGCCGCGGTCACCCAAGATTTCAGGGCGGCGCCGTCCATGATATCGACGGATGCGCCGGTCGCTTTGACGCCCTTGTCTTTCAGCGCCGCGACCGCCGCCTTCACCTGGTCGGCATTGCGCGCGCAGACCGCGACATTGGCGCCCTCGGCGGCGAGCGTATCGGCGATGGCGCGCCCGATGCCGCGCGTGCCGCCCAGGATGATGGCGTTCTTGCCTTTGAGATGAAGGTCCATGTGCGCTCTCCGGGATGATCCGGGCGCACCTTAACTAGAAGTCGAGCGCGACGTCGAGGTTGGGGGCGCTGTGGGTGATGGCGCCGGAGGAGATGTAGTCGACCCCGCTTTCGGCCACGGCGCGGACAGTGGCCAGCGTGATACTGCCGGATGCCTCCAGCACGGCGCGGCCCTTGGTCAGCGCGACGGCTTGCCTCAACGTCTCCGGCTTCATGTTGTCGAGCAGGATCGTGTCGATGCCGAGCGCCAGCGCTTCTTGGAGCTGTTCGAGGCTGTCGACCTCCAGCTCGATCTTGGCCATGTGGCCGAGGCCGGCGCGCACGCGCGCGATCGCGGGCTTGATGCCGCCCGCCGCCACCAGATGGTTGTCCTTGATCAGCACCGCATCGTCGAGGCCGAAGCGGTGATTGAAGCCGCCGCCGCAGCGCACGGCATATTTCTCCAGCACGCGCAGGCCCGGTGTCGTCTTGCGCGTGCAGACGATGCGCGCGCTCGTGCCGGCGACGGCATCGACCAGCGCACGGGTCGCGGTGGCGATGCCCGAGAGATGGCCGACGAAGTTCAGCGCCACGCGTTCGGCCGTGAGCACGCTGCGGGCCCCGCCTTGAACGGTCGCAAGCACGGTGCCGGCCACCACGGTCGAGCCGTCGGCCGTCTCCACATGGAATTTCAGAGCGGGATCGATGAGGCGGAACGCGGCTTCGGCGGCGATCAGCCCGGCGATGGTGCCCGGCTTGCGCGCGACCAGTTTGGCGCTGGCCTGCGCGTCCGATGCGACCGTCAGCTCACTCGTGATGTCGCCGGCGCGGCCGAGATCCTCTTTCAGCGCATGGCGCACGATGGACTCGATCAGAAGCGCGTGCGGCGGCCGGGGCAGGGCGAGCATCAATGCGCGGCGCGCTTGGGCTGCGCCTTCGGCAGCACCTGCGCGATCGCTTCGGCGTCGGCCAGGGTCATGAAGGTGCGCCGGCCGGCGGGGTCGGTGAGCGGATAGTCGCTGCGGTAGTGACCGCCGCGGCTCTCATGCCGCGCCAGCGCGCCGGCGGTCACCAGCTTGGCCGCCGCCGTCATGTTGAGCAGCGCGGGTTCCTGCCCGCCGACCTGCTCCAGCCGGGCGATGACGCGCAGCGCCTCGCTGAGGCCGTCTTCGTCGCGCTCCAGCCCCACCAGCCGGGTCATCGCGGTGCGCAGGACGTGCGGGGGCGAATGGGTGGCGAAACGCTCCGGCGCCGGCGGAATGCCGCGACCGGGGCGCGCCAGAACGGTGGCGGCGATATCGTCGGCGGCGCGGGCGCCGAACACGATGGCCTCGAGCAGCGAATTGGACGCCAGGCGATTGGCGCCGTGCAGTCCGGTCGCGGCGCATTCGCCCACCACCCACAGTCCCTTGAGCGAGGCGCGCGCCTGCTCGTCGCTGGCGATGCCGCCCATGTGATAGTGCGCCGCCGGCGCCACCGGGATCGGCTGCGTCGCCGGATCGACTCCGGCACCGACGCAGGCGGCATAGACCGTCGGAAAGCGCTGCGCGAAGGACGCGCCGACGGCCTTGGTGCAGTCGAGGAAGGTCTTGTGGCCCGCGGCGCGTTCGCGGTGAAGGGCACGCGCCACGACATCGCGCGGTGCCAGTTCCGCGCCGGGATGGATCGCCGGCATGAAGCGCCGGCCGGTCTCGTCGACCAGGGTCGCGCCCTCGCCGCGCAGCGCCTCGGTGGCCAGCGGCGCGGGATCGCGGCCGATGTCGATGGCGGTGGGATGGAATTGGACGAATTCGGGATCGGCGATGATCGCGCCGGCGCGCGCCGCCATGCCGAGGCCTTCGCCGCGCGCTTCCAGCGGATTGGTGGTGACGGCGTAGAGCGCGCCGAGGCCGCCGGTGGCGAACACGATCGCCGGCGCGCGGAACAGGACGAGACGGCGGTCGGCGCCGCTGCCCGTGCGCGCGAAGATGCCGGTGACGCGACCGTCTTCCATGGCGAGTTCGACGGCATGAAAGCCTTCGAGCAGCGAGATCGACGGCGTCGCCATCGCGCGCGCCGCGAGCGTGCGCGAGATCTCCGCCCCGGCGCGGTCACCCTTGATGTGGACGATGCGATTGTGGGAATGCGCCGCCTCGCGGCCGAGTGCGAGCGCACCGTTGGCCCGGCGGTCGAACGGCGCGCCATAGACGACGAGGTCTTCGATGCGGGCGGGCGCTTCGCGCGTCACCAGCGCCGCGATGGCGGGATCGCAGAGGCCGGCGCCGGCGCACAGCGTGTCGGCGGCGTGCTCCTGCCAGCTGTCGTCGGCGTCCATCGCGGCGGCGATGCCGCCCTGCGCCCAGGCGCTGGAGCCGCTGTCGCCCGGCCGCGAGCCGGCCAGCACGGTGACGGGGAAGGGCGCCAGCTTGAGCGCGGTGAAGAGCCCGGCGATGCCGGCGCCCAGGACCAGCGCGCCCTTGCACTCGATGATGCTGTCGACGGAACGGCTCATCTACGCGGCCTTCTTCACCGCCAGCTTGACGCTGAGCATGCGGTCGATGGCGCGCTTGGCGCGGACGGAAATCGCCGGGTCGACCGTGACCTCGACCGTCATGGTCTGGAGCGAATGGAGAATCTTCTCCAGCGTGATGCGCTTCATGTGCGGGCAGAGATTGCACGGCCGCACGAACTCGATATCGGGATACTCTGCGGCGACATTGTCGCTCATCGAGCATTCGGTGACCATCACGACGCGCCTGGGATGGCGGCTGCCGACATAGTCGATCAGCGCCGCCGTGGAGCCGGCGAAATCGGCCTCGGCGACGACCTCGGGCGGGCATTCGGGATGCGCCAGCACGACGATGCCGGGATGCGCCGTGCGGTAGTCGCGGATCTCGGCGGCGGTGAAGCGCTCATGCACCTCGCAGGCGCCCTCCCAGGTGATGACCTTCACGCCGGTCAGGTTGGCGACGTTCTGGGCGAGGTACTTGTCGGGGATCATGATCACGGTATCGGTGCCGAACTCGCGCGCGATCTCCTCGACCACCGCCACCGCATTGGAGGAGGTGCAGCACACGTCGCTCTCGGCCTTCACCTCGGCGGAGGTGTTCACATAGGTCACGATCGGAAGGCCGGGATATTTCTGGCGCAGCAGGCGCACGTCGGCCCCGGTGATCGAGGCGGCGAGCGAGCAGCCGGCCTTGGGGTCGGGGATGAGCACCGTCTTGTCCGGCGACAAGATCTTGGACGTCTCGGCCATGAAGTGTACGCCGGCCTGAACGATGACCTTCGCCTCGGTGCGCGCCGCTTCGCGCGCCAGCGCCAGGCTGTCGCCGACGAAGTCGGAGACGCAGTGGAAGATCTCCGGCGTCATGTAGTTGTGCCCGAGGATCACGGCATTCTTTTCGCGCTTGAGGCGATTGATCTCGGCGATCAGCGGCGCGTGCACCGGCCATTCGATGGCCGGAATGACGTGGCTGACTTTGCGATACAGACCGTCCGTCGCTTTCGCGACGGCGGGTGTGTAGGCCAGTTCGACGCCCATCTGCCTGCTCCCGTGCCCGTCCCTATTAATGCTCATCTTGAGCATATATATAGTGCAAAAAGACCGGCCTTAAAGGGCCGGTGTCACATGGCAGTTATGCTACATCTGAGCATAAGTCTGTCAAGCGTATCGGGATTTGGGCAGAATCCCGCGAAATCGCAGGGCCGCTAGGACGCCTTGCGCGCGCCGAGCCGCACGCCCGGTGCAGGGCGCTCGCGCAGGACCTCGCGGCGGAAGCGGAACAGTTCGGCGGGCCGGCCGCGCGCCCGGGCGGCGAATTTGCCGGTGCCTTCCACCAGGCCCTGGTCTTCCATCAGGCGGCGGAAATTCTGCTTGTGCAGCCTTATGCCGGAGATGGCCTCCACCGTGCGCTGCAGTTCGAGCAGGGTGAAGCTCGGCGGCATCAGCTCGAACACGACGGGGCGGTACTTCATCTTGCCGCGCAGCCGCGCGATGGCGGTGGCGAGGATCCGGCGGTGATCGAACATCATGCTGGCGCCGAGCGCGGGCGCGACGCCGGCGATCGGCTTGCGGCCGTCGCGCATGGCCTCGCGCACCAGTCCGGCCTCATAGAGCAGTTCGTAGCGCTCGAGCACCTTTTCTTCGTCCCAAGCAAGGCCGTCGAAACCGAAACAGAGCCGGACGCGCTCGCGCCGGCGTTCGGCCGCGTCGGAGCCGGGCGCGGTCTTGGCGAATTGGCGAAGCGCGGGCTCGATCACGGCGTCGATGATCGCGGGCCTGGCCTCGCGCCAATCCTCCCAGGGGAAATAGCGATACCAGTCGCTCCATTCGGTATCGGGACTCTTGCGCTCGCCCGATTGGCGCGTCAGCGCGAGATAGCCGACGGACACCACGCGCGCGCCCTCGTCGGGCGTGGGCAGGTGCCGGCCGCGGTCTCCGAAAGTGTAAAGCTGCTCGGCATAGCCGAGATCGAGCTGGGTCTGCTCGCCCACCCATTTGCGCAAGCCGCTGTCGAGCGTGCGGTGGTTGAGCGGATCGAAGGGGCCGAAGGGCAGGGCGTCCTCGGCGCCGGGATGGCGGACCACCAGCACGCTGGGGCGTTCCTCGGCGACGGACACGATCGCGGCCGACAGGCCGATGCTGACGACATGGGCGGGCGTCCCGCTCACAGTCCCACCAAGGGAAATTCGACGACCTCGCCTTCGGCCACCATCCGGCCGGCGCCGATCGCCTTGATGGCGTCGACCATGCGGCCCTGGCGGCCGAGGAGATCGTCGGCATGTCGCACGAGCAGGGCGTTGGGGTAGGCATGCGCCGCCCGCGCGCGGATCGCTTTGGCGGCAAGCACCTCGCTGCCGTCTCCGAGCCGATCGCACAATATAATGTATGTGGCGGCCATCGACCGGCTGATGCCGGCCCAGCAATGGACGAGCATCGGATCCTCGGCCGGCCAGCGACGGCTGAACGCGAGAAGCTGCTCGATGTGGCGGCGCTCCGGCGGCGTATCGCCGGCGGTGGGATCGACGACGTCGTTGACTCCCAGCCGCAGATGCCGCTCCGGCGCGAAGCCGGCCGGCGTGTCGATCATGTGCTCGGGCGACAGCAGCGTCACGATGTGCGACGGGCGATGGACGCGGAGGACGTCCTCGACGGCAGAGAGCGGCGTGACCAGGATTCTGGACATACCCTTAGCTAACGGAGGAAGGCGGCCGGTTAAAGGCTAGCCTGCCAGTCTTCGGAACCTTTCGAGGAACTGTGATTGGGCCTCGGCGGTCGAGAGCGGCACCAGCTTGGGCGTGCGGACAGCCGGCGGCGGCACGACGAAGAGCTTGCGTGCGACCTCCAGCTCGAACCCGGCCAACTGGGTGGCCTCGAAATAAGCGGCGATCAGATCGGCCTTCTTGAACAGTTTGGCCAGGGTCTCGGGCAGGGTTGCGGGGAGACCGAAGCGCAGGTGAATTGCGCTCTGAAGTCTGTTCTCCAAGGCTTTGTAATTAATGCCGATTACGATCTTGAAGGGTGAGATGAGGTCACCGATCACATACTCTGGCGCATCGTGCAGCAGCGCCATCAGGCGGGCTTCCCGCGTCAGGCCGGGTTTGAGCTCCGCCGTGATGCGCTCGACCAGGACGCAGTGCTGCGCGACGCTGAAGGCGTGCTCGCCCTTGGTCTGCCCGTTCCAGCGCGCCACCCGGGCGAGGCCGTGAGCGATGTCCTCGATCTCCACGTCCAACGGCGAGGGATCGAGCAGATCGAGGCGGCGGCCGCTCAGCATGCGCTGCCAGGCGCGCGGTTTGTCCTTGGCCATCCCAAATCCCGATCCGAAGGTTGCCGGTTTACCCTAATTGCGCATGGCGCGGCGAGGGGCGGCGCGGCGCTTGCTAGATAGCTCTCGGCGCGTCCCGTAACGGCGCGCCGTAGCCGAAGATTTGCATGAACTGGGGATGGGCGTGAGGCCTCTGGAGGCGGAAAGGCTGCGGCTGGTCACCGACGGGGCGCGGCTGCCGTTCGAGACGACGCAGAGCCTGAGCGAGCCATTGTCCCCCGTGGGCCAGGCGCGGGCGATGCGCGCGCTGCATTTCGGCGCCGGCATGGCGCAGCCCGGCTACAACATCTTCGTCACCGGCCCGCAAGGCTGCGGCAAACGCAGCGCGGTGCGGCGCGCGCTGGAACGGCTGGCGGCCGCGATGCCCGCGCCGCCCGACGTCGCCTATGTCTTCAATTTCGACGAGCCGCACCGGCCGCGCGCGCTGCACTTCGCGGCCGGCGAGGGGTCGCGGTTCCACAGCGACATGGCGGCGCTCGTCGCCGCGCTCAAGGGTGCGATGGCGCGGCTGTTCGAGAGCGAGGACTATCGCCGCCGCCGTGCCGCGCTGGAGCAGGGCTTTCACACCGCGGCCAACGCGGCCGTCGACAAGCTGCGCCGCGGCGCCGAGGTGCATGGCTTGGCCCTGGTCGAGCAGGCGCCGGGCAAATTCGATTTTCGGCCCACGCGCGACGGCTTGCCGATGTCGGACCAGGACTATCGCGCGCTCGCCAAATCGGAACGCGACCGGTTGACGATGCAGGCGCAAGCTTTGCGGGCGGCGTTGGACGACACCACGGAACGCATGGAGTCCTTACGGCGCGAGACCGTCGAGAACGTCCGCGCTCTGGATCGCGAGCTCGGCGAGCAAGCGCTGAGCGCACTGCTATCCCCGCTGGCCCAACGCTATATCCGGCACCGCGAAGCCCATGCCTATCTGGCGGCCGTTTCGAAGGACGTCCTTGGCCAGCGCGAGGCGCTGCAGGCGATGGCGCGCGCGCAGGCCGACGAGCGGCTCAAGCGCGATGGCGTTCCGTTCCACCGCTACGAGGTCAACCTCGTCGTCGATCACGGCGCAGCCAAGGGCGCGCCGGTGGCGGCGCTGGGCCTGCCGTCGCTGTCCAAATTGGTCGGCAAGGTCGAGCACGTCACGGTTCTGATGACGCAGGTCACCGACTTCCGCCACATCAAGGCCGGCGCGCTACACACCGCCAATGGCGGCTTTCTGTTGATCGACGCGCTCGATCTGGTGCGGCAGGACCTGTCCTGGGAAGCGCTCAAGCGGGCGCTGAAGGCGCGCCGCGTGCGAATCGAGAGCCCGGCCGACATCCACGATCGCGGTCAGGGCGTGAGCCTCCAGCCGCAGGACGTGCCGCTCGACATCAAGGTCGTGCTGTTCGGCGAAGCCTGGGTCTATCAGCGCCTGGCGCAGATCGACGCCGAATTCGCGGATCTGTTCAAAGTGCAGGCCGATTTCTCGATCAGCGCGGTGCGCGACGACGAACATTGCACCGACCTGCTGGCCACCATGGCGGCGATTGCGCGGCGCGAAGGCCTGAAGCAGCTCGCCCGTTCCGGCGCGGCGCGGCTGATCGACGAGGCGTCGCGGCTGACCGGCGATGCCGAGAAGATCAGCGTGCGCACCGGGCGTCTCGCCGATCTGCTGCGCGAGGGCGATCACTACGCGGCGCTGCAGGGCCGCACGCTGATTGCGGCGGACGACATCGCGCGCGCCGTCGCGGCGAAGGACGACCGCTCCGGCCGGCTCAAGGCGCTGGAGCACGAATTGGTGCAACGGCGCATCGTCTTCATCGACACCGACGGGGCCAAGGCGGGGCAGGTGAACGGCCTGACCGTGCTGAGCGCGGCCGGATACGCCTTCGGCATGCCGGCGCGCATCACCGCGCAGGTCGCGCCGGGCGAGGGACGCATCGTCGATATCGAGCGGGTGGCGAAGTTCAGCGGTCCCAGCCACGTCAAGGGCGTGCAGATCCTGTCGGGTTATCTGAACGGCATGTACGCCACGGGCCGGCCGCTTTCCATCGCGGCCTCGATCGCGTTCGAGCAGTCCTATGGGCCGATCGACGGCGACAGCGCTTCGGCGGCGGAGCTGATCGCGATCCTCTCCGCCATCGCCGGGGTGCCGGTGCGCCAGGGACTGGCGATCACGGGCTCGATCGATCAGCACGGACGGATGCAGCCGATCGGCGGCGCCAACGAGAAGATCGAGGGCTTCTTCGACGTCTGCGCGGCGCGCGGACTGGGCGGCCATCACGGCGTCATCATTCCGAAGGCCAATATCGTCACGCTGATGCTGCGCGACGATGTGGTGGAAGCGGCGCGCGCGGGCCGCTTCGCCGTCTATGCGGTGGAGACGGTCGACGAGGCGATCGCGGCGCTCACCGGAATGCGCGCCGGCAGCCGCAAACGACACGGCGGATTTTCCCGCGGCACGTTCAACCGGCGCGTCCAGGATCGCTTGATCGATTTCGCGCGGCCGCGCGTGCTGAAACCCGTGCGCATGGACGCCTGGTGGCGGATGTGAAATCCGGTTCGACCTGAGACCGCGATGCGCTAGGCTGGGCCGGCGTTGTTCCGGAGTGCCCGATGAATTTCGTCAAGATCCTGGCGCCGCTGACCGGCGGGCCCCGCGACGCCGCGGTCCTGGCGAGCGCCTTCGCCGCGGCCAAGCCGTTCCACGCCCATGTCGTTGCGCTGTTCGTGCATCCCGACGTCGCCGAGGCCATGCCGTTCTACGGCGAAAGCGTTTCGCCTGTGGTGATGCAGGAGATCGCGGAGGTCTCGCGTAAGGCCACGGACGAGGCGGCCAAGCAGGCGCGCGCCACGCTGGAGGCGGGGGCGAAGGAGGCCGGCGCGGATCTCACGGCAGGCCCGGAACTGCACGCGATGCCGAGTGCCTCCTTCCGGGAAGTGAACGGAAATTTCGCCGATCAGGTGACGCTGGCGGCGCGGCTTAGCGATCTGGTCGTGTTCGGACCGCTGCGGGAGGACGACAGGCCGGGGCTCACCGAGGCGTTCGAGGCGACCTTGCTGGAGACGGGACGGCCGGTGCTGCTCAGCCCCTATGCCGCGCCGGTGACGTTCTGCAAGAAGATCGCGCTCGCCTGGAACGAGAGCGTGGCGTCGGCGCACGCCGTCACCGCGGCCCTGCCGCTGCTCGCCTGCGCCGAGAGCGTCGAAGTGCTGGCGGTGTCGCGGCAGAAGGACGACGTGATCGAGACGGGCGAGCTTCTGACGTTCTTGAAGCTGCACGGCATCGCGGCCACGGCGCGCGCGGTGGACGCGCGCAACCGGGTGGTCGGCGAGGTTCTTCTGGAAGAGGCGGCGAAGTGCGGCGCGGGCCTGCTCGCCGCCGGCGGCTACGGGCACAGCCGGCTGCGCGAGATGTTCTTCTCCGGCGTCACGCGCCATGTGGTGAGCCACGCCACGCTGCCGCTGTTCCTGGTGCACTGAGAGGAGCCGCCAAGCCCTCAGAGTTTGCGCAGGATCACGCTGCCAGCCGAGTAGCCGGCGCCGAAGGAGCACAGAAGGCCGACGTCCCCCTTGGCGAGATCGGCGCTGTATTTGTGGAAGGCGATCACGGAGCCGGCCGAACTGGTGTTGGCGTACTCGTCCAGGATGATGGGCGCCTCGCCGGGCAGCGGATCGCGGCCCAGCACGCGCCGGGCGATCAGCTCGTTCATGTTGAGATTGGCCTGGTGCAGCCACATCCGCTTCAGCGCGGCCGGCGCGACGCCGTTGTCGGCGAGATGACCGACGATGAGTTCGGCGACCATCGGCACGACCTCCTTGAACACCTTGCGGCCCTCCTGGACGAAGAGCTTGTCGGGCTTGCCGACGCCTTCGGGCGAGGCGCGGTTGAGGAAACCGAAATTGTTGCGGATGTTGTTGGAGAATTTGGTCTTCAGCCGCGTCGCCACGATCTCCCAGGCATTGCTGCCCTGCGCGGTCTCGGCGCGCTCGACCACGAAGGCGGTCGCGACGTCGCCGAAGATGAAGTGGCTGTCGCGGTCGCGGAAGTTGAGGTGGCCGGAGCAGATCTCCGGATTGCACACCAGGATGGCGCGCGCGTGGCCCGCGGCGACCATGTCGGCGGCGGCCTGCAGCGCGAAGGTTGCCGACGAGCAGGCGACGTTCATGTCGAACCCGAAGCCCTCGATGCCGAGCGCGTCCTGCACCTCGATCGCGATGGCGGGATAGGCGCGCTGCAGGTTGGAGGCGCCGACCAGGACGCCGTCGATGTCGGCCGGGGCGCGATCGGCCGCCTTCAGCGCGTCGCGGGCGGCCGTCACCGCCATCTCGGCCAGGATCGAGATCTGCTCGTTCGGGCGCTCCGCGAGGCGCGGGGCCATGACCTTGGGATCGAGCACGCCGGATTTGTCGACGACATAACGCGCCTTGATGCCGGACGCCTTGACGATGAACTCCGCTGAGGACTCAACCAGTGCGATTGCGGTGCCCGCCGCGATGGCGTCGGCGTTCGCCGCGTTGGCGGTGCGGACATACGCATTAAAGGCCGTTACCAGCTCTTCATTCGTGATCGCGAACGGCGGCGTATAGAGCCCCGTTCCGCTTATGGCCAACGCGCCCACGCAAGCCATCCCTTTGAAATTGCAGCGATGGAGGCTGGCGCAGGGGCACCGCAAAGGCAAGCTATTCACCGTCCGATAAACCCCCCGTTCAGAGATTGCCCCGTACAAAGACGCAGGCGTGCTGCGGTGCAGCGCCATTGGGGGCTGCGTGGAGTTGACCTGGATGCATTCGAGCACGGCACGGTCCCAAGTGCCGGTGGCGCTCCTGGCTTTGGCCGGTGGCGCCGTGCTGGCGCTGGCGGCGCCGCACATGCCGCTCGGCGAGGCGCTGGCGGTGCTGGCGATCATGTTGGCGCTGAGCGCGGCGATCTACGGGTTGAGCCGCCTGGCGGAGCGCAGCGACGAGCGCCTGCTCGCGGGCGAGGTCAGCTATCGCGCCTTTTTCGACCATGCCATCGAAGGGATTTTCCGCACCGCGCCCGACGGACATTATATCGACGCCAATCCGGCGCTGGCGCGCATCTACGGCTATGCCAGCCCGTCGGCGTTGCGTGCCGGACTGACCAACATCGCCGACCAGCTCTATGTCGATCCGGCGCGCCGCACCGAGTTCCAGGCGCTGATGCAGGCCAACGACCAGGTGAGCGCGTTCGAGTCCGAAATCCGCCGGCGCGACGGTTCCACGATCTGGATCTCCGAAAACGCGCGCGCCGTGCGCGACTGGACCGGACGCATCGTCTGCTACGAAGGCACGGTCGAGGACGTCACCGCGCGCTATGCCGCGCAACGCGCCATGCAGAAGGCGTTGGCCGAGGCCGAGGAGGCGAGCCGCGCCAAGAGCGCCTTCCTCGCCGCGATGAGCCATGAACTGAAGACGCCGTTGAACGCCGTGCTCGGCTTCTCGGAGATCATCAAGGACGAGATGCTGGGTCCGATCAGCCCGCCGAAATATCGTGCCTATGCCGACGACATCCACGCCAGCGGCGCGCGGCTTCTGGGCATCATCAGCGACGTGCTGGACGTGGCGCGGCTGTCCGGCGGCGCTATCACGCTGCAGGCGCGTCCCTATGCGCCCTCGATGCTGGCGGAGGAGGCGCTCGCCCTGGCGCGGGTCGCGACCATGGACCATCGCACCGTCACGCTCGATATGCCGGCGGACCTGCCGCTGATCGACGTCGATCCGCAGCGCCTGCGGCAGTCGCTCACCAATCTGCTGAGCAACGCGCTCAAATTCACGCCTGAGGGCGGCGCGGTGGGCGTGCGCGCCTGGCTGGACAGCGCCGGTGCCGTATCGCTTGCGGTCAAGGACACGGGCATCGGCATGGATCGCGGCAAGATCGCCGCGGCGCTGGAGCCGTTCCGCCAACTGGATGGCTCGCTCGCGCGCCGCTTCGAGGGCGCGGGCCTTGGCCTCTCCATCGCCAAATCGCTGGTCGAATTGCACGGCGGCACGCTGACCATCGAGAGCGCGGTGGGCGCGGGAACGACCGTCACGCTGGCGCTGCCGGCAGCGCGGACCTGCAAGCGGCTGGCGCGCGCCGGCTAAACCCTCGCCATCGCCGCCGTTCCAATGGTCCGGTCGCAATTTCGGCCGGCGTTGGAAGCGACGGCGTACCAACGTTTCGCACTTTTCCGGGAATTGCTCTAAGAACCGCGGATGGACGGCAACACGGCTCTGGTGCTTTTTTCCGGCGGACAGGACTCGACGACCTGCCTGGCCTGGGCGCTGACGCGCTTCATGCATGTCGAGACCGTCGGCTTCGATTACGGCCAGCGCCACCGCGCCGAACTCGACGCCCGGCCTAAGATTCTCGCCGCGATGGCAGGTTTCGCACCATGGTCCGGGCGGTTGGGCGCCGATCACCTTCTGCCGATCGATACGCTCAAAGCCATCGGTGGCACCGCGCTGACCGACGACAGGGCGATCGAGATGGGTGCGCATGGGCTTCCGACGACCTTCGTGCCGGGGCGCAATGTGATGTTCCTCACGGCGGCGGCGGCGCTCGGCTATCGGCGCGGGATTTCCGATCTGGTCGGCGGCATGTGCGAGACCGATTTCTCCGGCTATCCCGATTGTCGCGACGCGACGATCAAAGCCACGGCGCAGGCGTTGTCGCTGGGGCTGGCGCGGGAAACGCGGGTGCACACGCCGCTGATGTGGCTCGACAAGGCGGCAACGTGGAAGTTGGCGGAAGATTTGGGCGGCGCGGCGCTGGTCGATCTGATCGTGCACGAGAGCGTCACCTGCTACAACGGCGATCCCACGCCGCATGATTGGGGCAGGGGCTGTGGCACCTGCCCGGCCTGCGATCTGCGCGCCAGGGGTTTCACGAAGTACCGCGGCGCATGACGTATTCGGTCAAGGAAATGTATTACACGCTGCAAGGGGAGGGCGCGCAGACGGGCCGCGCGGCAGTGTTCCTGCGCTTCGCCGGCTGCAATCTTTGGACAGGGCTGGAGCGCGACCGCGCCGGCGCGGTGTGCCAATTCTGCGATACCGATTTCGTCGGCACCGACGGCCCTGGCGGCGGCAAGTTCGCGACGGCCGCCGCGCTGGCGATGGCGGTGGCGGAGAAATGGCCCGGCGGTGGCAAGCCCTATGTGGTGTGCACCGGCGGCGAGCCGTTGCTCCAACTCGACGCGGCGGCCATAGCGGCATTGCACGCGCACGGCTTCGAGGTCGGCATCGAGACGAACGGCACGCAAACGCCGCCGCCCGGCATCGATTGGATCTGCGTCAGTCCGAAAGCGAATGCCGAACTCGTGCTGACGCGCGGCAATGAGCTCAAACTGATCTACCCACAGGACGGCGCCGAGCCGGCGCGCTATGCGGGTCTCGCCTTCGACCACTTCTTCCTGCAGCCGATGGACAATGCCGCGCGCGACGCGAACACGGCGGCGGCGACGGCCTATTGCCTTGCGCATCCGAAGTGGCGGTTGAGCCTCCAGACGCACAAGCTGATCGGTATCCGGTAGGATATAGCCCGCAGGTTGAGCGCCGCTCCTCATGCTTCGACAAGCTCAGCATGAGGAGTCTTATAGTGGTCCTCATCCTGAGCTTGTCGAAGGATGAGGACTACTTGCACCATACAGGCCGCCACACTTTCTAAACAAACGTCTCCACCTTGCGCCGGCGCGCGTCGCCCTTCGGCGTGCGGGCGCGCAGGTCTTCGAGCAGATCGCGTTTCATCGCCGCGGCGGACGGCTCGTCCCACAGGTTGCGCCATTGGCGCGGATCGTTCTTCAAATCGTAGAGTTCGCCCTCGGTGCCTTCGTAAATCGAGGTCTTGTCATAAGCGGTGATCGTCCAGCCGTCGCGATGGATCGAGCGCAGCGAGACCGAGACGCCCTCGTATTCGCTGTCCCATTCGGTGAAGACCGCCTCGCGCTTCGCGGCGGTTGAGGCGTCGCGGGGCAGGGCGGTGCCTTCCATCCATGCGGGCACCTCCACACCAGCGATCTCGCAAAAGGTCGGCGCGAAATCGACTTGGCCGACGGGCGCTTGGAAGCTCGCGGGCGCGACGCCGGTATTCGGCGCGGGGCGCCAGATCAGCGGCAGGCGCATCAGGCTGTCGACGTGATGCGGGCCTTTGAACAGCAGGCCGAAATCGCCCTGGAACTCGCCGTGATCGGTGGAGAAGATCACGTCGGTGTCGCCGTCCCAGCCGCGCGCTCCGATCTTCGCCATTACGCGGCCGACCGCCTCGTCGATCAGCTCGTTCTTGATGTGCGTCATCGCGTCGATCTCGCGCAGCTGATCGGTCGAAAGCGTCGAGGGATTCCATTTCGGCGGCGCCTCGTAGCAGGTGACGCGCCTGCCCAGCCACCAATCGCGCCAGTGATGCGGCTTGGCGGAGAGGATTTCATCGATCTTCTCGGGGCTGCCGGGATAACCGGCCGGCACCGGCAGATCGCGCCAGTCGTGGCGGCCGAGCTCGCTCTGCGGTGGGTCCCAGGGATGATGCGGATCGGGGAAGCTCATCCACACGAACCAGTCTTCGTCGGCGTGCAGGGAATCGAGATAGGCGACGGTCCGGTCGGCGACCCAATCGGTGTGATAGAGGCCGCGCGGCGTCGCATTGCGCTTGACCTGCACCGCACCGGTGTCGCCCTCGCCATAGGAGTTCTGGAAGAAGTCGGGCCCGAGGACGGGATAGAAATTGTCGAGCACTTCGGGGTGCTCTTTCATAAGCCATTGCGCGTAGTGCAGCGGCCCGCGCGCGCCATGCGCCGCCAGCTCCATGTGATCGAAGCCGCGATGCGGCCCGAATTCGCCCATGCGGCCCATGCGGTTCTCGGCGAATTTCAGTTGCAGATCGAGGAAGGGCTCGAAATGCGCCTTGCCGATCAGCGCGGTGCGATAGTTTTTCTTCTCTTTCAGAAGCCGCGCGACCGACGGCGCGTCCGGCGGCAGCGGCACGCCGTTCATCCACACGCCATGGGTGGTGACGTATTGGCCGGTGATCATCGTCGATCGCGCCGGCATGCACACGACGTTCTGCGCATGACAACGCGTGTAGTTGATGCCCGCCTTGGCGAGCGCATCGATGTGCGGCGTGCGCGCGATCGTCTGCCCGTTGGCGCCGATGGCGTCGAACCGCATCTGGTCGGTCGTGATGAAGAGGATCTTGCGGCCCATGGTTCCCTTAGAAACGGCTGACGATCTTGTCGAGGTCCGGCCGAACGCGCTCTTCGAGGGGTATTGCCGAGGTGCCGATATAGACGAAACCGGCGATGCGCTCGCCGGGCTTCAGCCCGATCCGCTCCTTGACCAGCGGATTGAAGGCGCACCATTCGGTCAGCCAGTTGGCGACGAAGCCCATGGCGTGGCAGGCGATCAGCATGTTCTGGCACACCGCGCCGGCCGAAAGCAGTTGCTCCCATTCGGGGATCGGGATCGCCTCACGCGTGCGGCTGACGATGGCGACGACGACCGGCGCGCGCTCGAAACGGTGGCGTTCGACGTCCAGCCGTTCCGGCGTCGCGGCCTGCGGCTCGGTTTCGCGCAGGGCTTCGGCCAACACCTCGCCCATGCGCCGGCGGGCGTCGCCCTCGAACAGGATGAAGCGCCAGGGAAACAGCTTGCCATGGTCGGGCACCCGCGCGGCGGCCGTCAGAACGGTGCGCAGCTGCTCCGGCGATGGCCCAGGCCCCGTCATGGCCTTGGCAGAGCCGGAGCGGCGGCTGAGCAGCAGATCGATGGCGTCCGGGGCGGGACGGTTAAGGGCGGGCGTTGCGGAATCCATATCGGGCCTATGCGGAACGGTGGGGTTTGGAGAGCCGGGGTTTCGTCTTATCTAAGCAAGAGGCGGGGACGGCGCGAGACTTTTTCGGCCCTCTTCACCGGTTTGACGCGTTCTTTTGTCACAAACCTCTGCCGCTGCTATAAAGCGGCCTCTGGGAGACGTCATGGCCGTCACACGCGAGAAAATCGCCACCTGCGATCCGATTTGGGCCGCCCTGCGCGAGCAGGCGGAGTCCATGGCCGTCGCCGAACCGGCGCTGGCGAGCTTCGTCCACGCCACGGTGCTCAAGCACGACCGGCTGGAGAGCGCGCTTTCCTACCACCTGGCCAAGAAGATCGGCTCGGAAGACCTGGCCCCGATGACGGCCCGCGAAATTTTCGAGGACGCGATCAAGGCCGATCCCGCCATTGTCACAGCCGTCCGCGCCGATCTGTCGGCGGTGTTCGAGCGCGATCCGGCCTGCAAGAGCTATCTCGAGGCGTTCCTGTTCTACAAGGGGTTTCATGCGCTCGAATGCTATCGCATCGCGCATTGGCTCTGGGTGCAGAACCGCCGCTCGATGTCGCTGTTCTTCCAAAGCCGCATCTCGCAGGAATTCGCGGTCGACATCCACCCCGCCGCGCGGTTGGGCAAGGGCATCATGATCGATCACGCCACCGGCGTGGTGATCGGCGAGACCGCGGTGGTGGAGGACGATGTCTCCATCATGCAGGGCGTGACGCTGGGCGGCACCGGCAAGGAGACCGGCGACCGCCATCCCAAAGTGCGCCGCGGAGTGTTGATCTCGCTTGGCGCCAAGGTGCTCGGCAATATCGAGATCGGCGAATATAGCCGCGTCGGCGCGGGCAGCGTGGTGCTGAAGAACGTGCCGCCGGGCTGCACCGCGGTGGGCATTCCCGCGCGCCTGACCAATTGCGCCGGCGCCGACCGGCCGTCGCAGGAGATGAACCAGCTCATCGACCTGGAGCAGGACAAGGTCGGCTGAGCCTCGGGCGGCTAGAGTAAGTCCATCAACTTCAGCGTCACCAGCGCCGCCGTCACCATCGGTTTGCGCAGGAGTGGCCCGCCGGGGAATTTGCGCGGCGGCACGCGGGCGAGAATATCGAACCGCTCGGGCCTGCCGAGCGCGGCTTCCGCCAAGGCCTTGCCGCCCAGCACCGCCAGCGCCACGCCGTGTCCCGAATAGCCGTGGCCGAACAGCACGCGCTCCGATAGCCGGCCGAAATGCGGCATGCGCGTGCGCGTGATTCCCACCGTGCCGCGCCAGGCATATTCGATCGGCGTGCCGGCCAATGCGGGGAACACCCGCGTCATGCGCGGCCGGACCAGCGCGGCGATGTCGCGCGGCGGAGTCCAATAGCTCTCGCGACCGGCGAACAGCAGCCGTCCATCGGCGCTCTTGCGGTAGTAGTCGAGCACATGGCGCGTGTCGGCGACCGCGACATCGGCGCGAAGGACGTCGAGCGCGTCGCCGAGCGGCGCGGTGGCGACGATGAAGCTCTCGACATGGGCGATATAGGGCGCGAGTTCCGGCGCCAGCGCTCCGCTGAACGCGTCGCAGGCGAGGACCACCTGATCGGCCGTGACCGTGCCCTGCGCGCAATGGACCTTGGCCGGCGCGGCCCGGTCGATGGCGTGGGCGAGGCTGTGTTCGAACAAGAGCGCCCCCGCCGCGACGGCCTCGCGCGCCAGCCGCCGCACGAATTTCAGCGGATGCAGATGCCCGCCGCCGGTGTCCAGCCGCGCGGCGTGATAGACGCGCGTCCCCAGCATCGCTGCCACCTCGTCGCGGCCCAGCATGCGCAAGTTGTCGTATCCGTATTTGGTCGCGAGATGGCCGGCATCTTCGGCGAGGTCGCGCGCGGCCGCCGCGTTGTGGGCGGCGATGACAAGGCCGGATTTGAGATCGCAATCTTCGGCCGCCAGCGCGGCTACGAGCGCCCGCGCTTCCTCGCTCAGCCGCCATAGATCGCGCGCATGGCCTTCGCCGAGCCAGGCTTCGAGCTCTGCCTGGTCCTTGCGGTGCCCGGGATGGATTTGCCCGCCATTGCGGCCGGACGCGGCGAAGCCGAGGGACTCGCTTTCCACCAGCACGACCTTGGCGCCGGTCTTCGCGGCATGCAGCGCGGCGGAGAGGCCCGTGAAGCCGCCGCCGATCACGCATAGATCGGCGCGGATATCGGCCGTCAGGCGCGGCCCGGACGGGGCTTGCCCGGCGCTCGCCGCGTAATAGCCTTGGGGTTCGCCGCTCATGGCATTGTGCTTGCGCGAAGCGCCGGCCTGCGGTCAAGCTTGCCCTTGACCGGGCCCGGACCGCGTGCAAGTTGAGCCCTTCCCATCAGGAGAACGACGTTGACCCGCAGCGAAATCTGGCGCCTCGAGAAATATCTGCGCAACTTGTTCCGCCTCGACACGATCACCATCGTCGAGCGGCCCAAGCAGGCGGACTCGGTCGAGGTTCAGGTCGCCGGCGAGTTCATCGGCGTGATCTTCAAGGACGAGGAGGACGGCGAAACCTCCTACGCCTTCAACATGGCGATCCTCGAAATGGATTTGCCGGAGCCGCCGGCCAGCCGGGCCTAGAGCGCCGCGAGGGCGCGCGCCCGTCACGCCCCGCGAATAACCTTGAGGAACGCCGCGCCGAATTCCTTGAGCTTCTTTTCGCCCACGCCGTTGACCTCGGCGAATTCGGCGAGGGACTGCGGCCGACGCTGAGCCATGTCGAGCAGCGTGCGATCGGGAAAGACGGCGAAGGCCGGCACGCGTCGCTGCCGCGCCAGCGCCAGGCGCAATTGCTTGAGCGCGCCGAGCAAGGGTGTGTCGAGCTCGCCGGCCGGATCGCCGGCCACTGCCTCGCGCAGCTTGCGTCTGTCGCGCCGCTCGATCGGCGGCCGGTGGCGGAAGCTGCCTTCGCCGCGCAGCAAGGCGCGCCCCTTGTCGGTCAGCGCCATTCCGCCGTAGCCGGCGACGTCGAGATGCAAAAGCCCCGCCGCAACCATCTGGCGGGCGATGGTCTGCCATTCCACCGCCTTGCGCGATGCGCCGCCGCCGAACACGGGGAGCCGATCGTGGCCGGCAGCGGCGATCTTCTCGCCGCGCATGCCGCGCAGTACGTTGGCGATGTGCGTGGCGCCGTAGCGCTCGCCGGTCTGCTCGACCGCCTGCAGCACCTGACGCGCCGCCTCGGTCGCGTCGGTCAGCGCGCCCGGCTCGCGGCATAGATCGCAATTGCCGCAGGGCTCCGCGATCTCGCCGAAATAACCGAGCAGGATCTGGCGGCGACAGCCGGCCGCCTCGCAATAGCCGATCAGGGCGTTCAGCCGCTGATGCTCGCGGCGCCGGCGTTCCTCGCCGGCTTCCTCCTGGTCGATGAACATGCGGCGCATGCGGATATCGCCCAAGCCGAACAGCATGTGCGCCTCGGCCTTCGCACCGTCGCGCCCGGCGCGACCGATCTCCTGATAGTAAGCTTCGATGCTGCCGGGCAGGTCGGCGTGAAAGACGAAGCGGACATCGGATTTGTCGATCCCCATGCCGAAGGCGATGGTGGCGACCATCACGACCGCGGGTTCGGTCATGAAGACGTTCTGGTTGGTCTCGCGCGCCTCCTTGTCCATGCCGGCGTGATAGGCGAGGGCGCGGACGCCGTGCGAGGCGAGAAGCTCGGCGGTGGCCTCGGTCTTCTTGCGCGACAGGCAGTAGACGATGCCGCTCGCGCCGCGATGGCGCCGCACGAAGGCGAGGAGCTGCGCCTTCCAATCGTTCTTGGCCTCGACGCCGAGCGCGATGTTCGGCCGATCGAAGCCGAGCACGACCTGTTCGGCCTCGCCGCCGAAAAGCTTCGCCAGCACGTCGGCGCGTGTCGCCCGGTCGGCCGTGGCCGTCAGGGCGGCGATCGGCACGCGCGGAAAAAGTTCGCGCAGCCGCGTCAGTGCCTCGTATTCCGGCCGGAAGGCCGGCCCCCATTGCGAGACGCAATGCGCCTCGTCGATCGCGATCAGCCGGACGTCGAGCCGCGCGAGTGCGGCCAGCATGCGCTCGGTCATCAACCGCTCGGGCGCCAGGTAGAGCAGGCGGGTTTCGCCGGATGCGGCGCGGCGCCAGGCGGCGACATTGGCATCGCGGTCCTGGCCCGAGTGGATCGTGTCGGCCGCGACCCCGGCCAGGCGCAACGCCGAGACCTGGTCCTGCATCAGGGCGACCAGCGGCGACACCACCAGCGTCAGTCCGCCCAGAACGAGGGCCGGCACCTGAAAGCAGAGCGATTTGCCCGAGCCGGTGGGCATGACGGCGAGCACGTTGCGGCCGGCGAGAAGCGCGGCCATCGCCGCTTCTTGCCCGGGGCGGAAGTCCTCGAAGCCGAAGACATCCTTGAGGACGCGGCGCTCTGAATCGACGTGGTGGAAATTCATGGGCGGAACTTGCCCCACCCGCCCTTGGCGCACAATCGCATCGGCTTGAGGCCCGGCGCGGCGGGTGCGATGATGCACCCATGCCGCGAAATGACGTTCCCGGCGTACACAGAACGGCGAAGCGGCCTTGGCGATTCTGACAGTCTTGTTTCGCTGGCGCGCGGCGGTTGTCGGATTGCTGGGATTGGGCGCCGTCGCCGCCGCGTTCGCGGCATTCCACGGCGGGCCCGTGCCGATCGGCGCGCTTTTCCTGGCGACCGCGTCCGCGGCGCTGGCAATCGTCGTGTCGTATGTTCATTTGCGCCATCTTTTGCTGGCCGTCCTTGTCGTGTTCTCGCCGCTTGCGGGCATGATGGCGGTCGCGCCGCTCGCGGATCCGCTGCCCATGACCGCGCTCTTGGCCGTGTATGGCGTCGGCTATGTCGTCGCCGCGTTGGTGGCCGGAGATATCGCGCGCCGCGTGCTGGACGGCCGGGATCGCGTCGATGCGGCCCGCGAAACTCTGCTGGCCTTGGCCGCGCCGGTCTTTGTCGCCGCCCTGGTCGGCGCGCCGCTGCTCGTCGCGTGGCTGTTTCGCGATGTGCGGCATTTGGGTTTGGCCGCTGCCTGCGCCATCCCGGCGACGGCGGCGTCGGCCGCGCTGTTCACATCCTTCGGCGCATCCCTGATGCGCTTCGGCGAGGCGTTCTTCACCCGCGCCAATCGGGCGCGCGAGCGGCGTGAGGCATTGCTGCGCGTCGCCACCATCATCGTCGTGCCGCGCTGGGGCCTCAGCCTGAGCGGCGTGACGCTGGTCTTCGCGGTGCTGGGCTGGTTCGGCGCCGCGCCGCTGTTGGACCACAGCACCCTGTTTGCCCAGCCGGCGCTCGCGGCGGGGTCGCTGCTGGGCGTGTTCCTGGTGGCCTGCGCAATGACGCGCGATTGGCGCGAAGCGGCAGCGGCCGTCTTGGCGCTTGGGGCTTTGGCGTTGTTCAGCGCGTGGCTGTGGGGCTGGGCCGTCGGACATCCGACGGCATCGGCCTTCGTCGACATTGTCGTGAGCTGCGCAACCGCGTTTCTGGCGATGCTGGCGGTCGCGGGGCGGAGCCGGGCGTACCGCCGCGACGGCGACGATCCGGCCGTGGCGCGACTGCGAGCCTTGGAGGATGTGGGCGCCGCGCCCTGGTTCGCCGCCCTGGGTGCCGCCGCCGCGACGGCGCCCTGGATCGTGCTGCACGGCTCGACCGCGACGCTGGCCGTACTCTTCCTCTTCGCTGCCTTGGCGGCGCTCGTGGCCCAGCCGGCCATCGCGACAGGTCTGGAGAGCATCGTGCCGCGTCGGCGCTCGCTCGACGAGCTTTACAAGCGCGGCTGAACCGCGACCGAAGCCTGCGGCTTGGGCGCACGCTCGAAGCCGCCGACCAGCCGCTCCACGCCTTCGCCGATCATTTGCCAGCGCGCCAGATGCTCGCGCTTGAACCGGTAGGACAGCGCCACGCCATGCGCCAGCGGCATGTCGCGCAGGCAGCTTGGGCTCGGCACCGTTGCCGACAGGCGCACGCAGCGCAGCACTTCGACCCCACTGGCCGTCTCGCCGACGAAGAGGTCCTCGCTGCGATAGCCGGAGTCCTCGCGGAAGGTGTACTGCGTCAAGCCGAACGGGCCCGGTTCGCCGCGTGGATTGGTGACATAGGCGAGATAGATGCGCGACAGCCTGTCGGCCTCGGTCAGGTTCACGCGCTCTTCGCGGATCAGCATGAAGACCACCGGCGAGTCGGGCGTGTTGCCGGAGAAGTTCGACGCTTCCCAGTTCGACCAGCCGGCCATGTCGGGCAGGATGGCGAACAGCGCCAGATCCTTGCGGACGCCGCCCTGTCGCGCGCTCTCATACTGCAGGTAGTTGGCAGGTATCCACAGCTTTAAGCCGTGGACGTTCAACGCCACCGGCTCGCTGTTCGAGGTCGGGACCACCTGTTCCTCAAGAAAATTGGGCGCGGTGGGCGCGAGATAATAGAGCAGGACCAGCGCCGAAAGCGCTGCCGTGATCAGGAAAACGCCCAGCGGAATCAACCAGCCGGAGCGTCTGCGAATGGTGCCGTCGGTGTCGGAATAGCTCATCGTCTTGCTCGATCCGACTCAGCAAGTCGGATCGCTATACTTAACATAAGCAGCGCAGCAATCCGTCGGCGCGGGCGCCGGCCTCAATCGATTGTTTCGTGACGTGGCGCGGATGCCTCTACTGCCGGCGCGGCGCGGTCGATCGCATCGAAATGGCACAGAACATGGTCAATGCAGCCGCCCGGAACGGGCACACGGCCTGCATTCCCTGTCTTATGTTGCCGCATTTTGGGGGTGGAGATTGTACCGGGATATCCTGCTGGTCGCGTTTGCCACGCTGTCCGGCTTCACCGCCTCCGGCATCCTTGCGAACCTGTATCGCCTGATCGCGCGCAAGCCGGAAACCACGGCCGGCCGGCTCGGTTACGTGGCCGTCATGGTCGTCGCGGGGCCGAACGTGCTGATCGAGAACGCCGCACGCTCGATGCAGGCCAAGGATTGCTCGCGCTTCGCCTTCTGGCTCGCCGCGTCCATCGCCGCCTATTGGAGCTTCGCGCTGGGCATGATCGTGATCCAGGTCGGCCTGTCGGTCTGACCGGCTACCGCCCCAGTTCCAACCCCTTCAACGATCCCTCGTCGCGCCAGTCCTTCAGCAACTGGATGAAGGCGATCGAGCCGGCGCCGAACGAGCCGTTGCGCGCCGCCATCGTCGAAGGTTTGCCCTCATTGTTGTAATAGCCGGGCGTGCATTCCTGCAGGAAACGTTCGCGCGTCACGGCGGAGCGGACGATGGTGTCGACCCAGGCGGCCTCGGCGTCCTCGCTCGCTTCGACGATCGTCGCCTGGCGATCGGTCGCGGTGCGCACGACATAGGCGATGTGCCTGGCCTGCTCGTTCAGCATGTGCGGGAAGTTGGGCGTGAAGCCCGACTGGGTGTTGCTGACCACAAAGCAATTGGGAAAGCCGCGCACGAAGAAGCCGTGGAAGGTCGACACGCCGTCCTTCCAGCGCTGCGTCAGCGTCTGGCCGCCGCGGCCGTGCAACTCATAGCCGGAACGCCGCGCATAGGCGGTGCCGACCTCGAAGCCGGTGCCGTAGATCAGGCAGTCGAGCTCGTATTCGCGGCCGTTGGCGACGACGCCCGTCTCGGTGATGCGCTCCACGCCTTTGCCGTCGGTATCGACCAGCGTCACGTTGGGGCGGTTGAAGGTTTCGAGATATTCGTCGTGGAAGCAGGGCCGCTTGCAGAATTGGTTGTAATAGGGCTTTAGCGCCTCGGCCGTCGCCTTGTCGCGCACGATCTGTTCGGCGCGGGCGCGGACCTGTTCCATCTTCTTGAAGTCGGCGAGTTGCATCGTCGTCGCCAGATCCATCGGCTCCGTGCCGGCCTCGCGCTGCGCGCGCATCAGCCGAAGCATGTTGCCAATGATGTCGGTCCAGCCGTCGCTCACCAGATCCTCGGGTTGCGGCACGCCGGAAACCAGCGCGTTGAAATTGTCCATCCGCGTCTGCTGCCAGCCGGGCTCGAGGCTCGCGGCCCAGTTGGGATCGGTCGGGCGGTTGTTGCGCACATCGACGGAGGAGGGCGTGCGCTGGAAGACATAGAGGTGCTTGGCCGCGGCACCCAGATGCGGCACGCACTGCACCGCGGTGGCGCCGGTGCCGATGATGCCGACGACCTTGTCCTTCAGGCCGGTCAGATTGCCGTTCGAATCGCCGCCGGTATAGGCATAGTCCCAACGGCTGGTGTGGAAGCAGTGGCCCCGATAGCTCTCGACGCCCGGAATGCCCGGCAGCTTGGGGCGGTGCAGCGGGCCATTGGCCATGACGACGAAGCGCGCTTTCAGCGCGTCGCCCTTGTTGGTCTTGATGATCCAGCGCGACAGATCCTCGTCCCAGCGAAGTTCGGCGACTTCGGTCTGGAAGAGGGCGTTGCGATAGAGATCGAATTTCTCGCCGATGGCCCGACAATGCGCCAGGATTTCGGGCGCGCGGGCATATTTCTCCACCGGCATGGCGTCGAGTTCTTCGAGCAGGGGCAGATAGACATAGCTTTCGACGTCGCAGGCAGCCCCGGGATACCGGTTCCAATACCAGGTGCCGCCGAAATCACCGCCTTTCTCGATGACGTGGACGTCGTCGATCCCGGCCTGGCGCAGGCGCGCCGCCGCCAGCAATCCGCCGAAGCCGCCGCCGATCACAGCGACCTCGATCTTGTCTTTGCGCGGCGCGCGCTCGATCGGCCGCACATAGGGATCGTCGAGATAATGCGTGAAGCGGCCTTTGATTTCGACGTACTGGTCGTTGCCTTCGGCGCGCAGGCGCTTGTCGCGTTCGGCGAGATATTTCGCCTTCAACAACGCCGGATCGAAGCCGAGTTCCTCGGTCGGCGAGATAGGTTCGAAGGCCATGCGCGGCGTCTCCAGCACTGATTTATTGTCAGTATGCTTTGGCCGACTGCAAACGCCAGCAAAACTTTCGCAAACCCGCGCCGCCGCCGTGGGGTAATCTTTTGTGCGAAAGCTTCGTCCCGAGAGGGCGGAGGAGGGGTACGCCATGACCGACGATCAGGACCAGCGCAAGCAAGCCATCGGCCGGCTCCAAGCCAAGCGCGGCTTCGCCGAACATCTCGCGATCTATCTCATCGTCAACGCGCTCTTGGTCGTGGTGTGGGCGTTCACCTGGCGCGGTTATTTCTGGCCGATCTGGCCGATCGCCGGTTGGGGAATCGGGGTGGCGATGCATGGTTGGGGCGTCTTTCTGCGCCGCCCGATCAGCGAAGACGACATCCGCCGCGAAATGGAGCGCGGACATTAGGCGGGTCGGCGCAATCCCTGCTGTAGAGATGTGTGGACGTAGGCGCCGCGGCCTAACCCTTGTGGTCGAACTCGGTGTCGATGACGAGCTCGATCGGCTCCTTGAAGAACGGCCCCATGTCGAACTGGGTCGGATCGATCCGGCCTTCGGCATGGATGCCGATGACGTGGCCCATGACGGGACCGCCCGCGAAGCCGAGGCCGGCGCCGATCAGGGTCACGTCGAAGGTCAGCGGCACCGTCTTGCCCTTGAGCGTGAACTGCCCCTCGACCTTGCCGTGCGTCGCGTCGCGCTTGCGGAACGCGGTCGACACGAAGGTCGCTAACGGAAACGCGCCGGCGTTCAAATATTTCGGCCCCGCAAGATCCGCCGCGAAGCCCGGTACGTTGGTCTGGATGGAGCCGGTCTCGACCGTGGCGCTCAAGCGCGATTTGGTGGGCGCCGCCGGATCCCAGTCGAGCGTGCCGGTGGCCTTGTCGAAGCGGAAGATGCTGACCGAAAAGCCCAGATGCGACACCCGCGCGACCACGCCGACATGGTTGACGTCGAGCGTGTATTGGCCCGCCACCGCCTGACGATAGTCCTTGGTGCCGTGGGGAATGACGAACGGCGCGTCCGCGGCCCGGCAACCGCCGGTCGCGACCGTCGCGAGCACAAGACCCAGGAACAGTTGGGTGAATAATCGAGTTCGCATGAAATCCTCCATGACAATGTTCATTGCTGCGCGAGATATTCGGCGAGCTGGTCGAGCGTGCCCTTGAAGCCCTGATCGAGGCTCGGGCGCATGGACTCGAACATCTTGCGTTCCTCGTCGGTGGCGTTAATCGGCGTACCGGTCATCGCCAGCGTGGTCTTTCCGTCCTGCTCCGTAAAGAGGACCGTGTTGAGGATCTCCAGCGGCCAGTTGGGCGAGAAGGGCGCGCGCGTCGTGTTGCCTTCGCTGTCGGAGAAGGAATTGACGAACACGATCTTCTGCGGCGCGACGATCTCGCGGTAGACGAACTTGCCCCACATCTCCGCGCCATTGGGCGCGCGCATGCCGTAGTGGAACAGCCCGCCCGGCTTCAGATCGAGCGTGCCTTTGAGCCACGTGAAGCCCTTGGGGCCCCACCAGCGCGAGAGATGTTCGAGCTGCGTGTAAGCCGTCCAAACCTTCGTGCGCGGCGCATCGAAGGTGCGGGTGATGGAGAAGACGGGCGCGCCGTCGGTCATGGTGTGATCTTTCCGTAGTGCTTAATGCAGGTTCGCGAGGAGATCGGCAAGGCGGTGCAGACTGTCGAAGTCGGGCGGCGGCGTGAATTCCTGGGACATCGGGTTCTCTTTCGAAGCTCAGGACGGATGGCGGTGCAGGTATTCGGCGAGGCGGCCGAGCGTCTGGCGTCCGCCTTCCACCGCGCCGAATTCGCGCACGACATGGTCGCGCGCTGCGAGCGATGGGAAGCGCGAATGCATCACCAGCCGCGTCTTGCCGCCCTCGTCGGCAAGCGTGATCGTCACATGGAACATGTCGGGGTCGCCCGGGGTGCCATGGCTGTAGACGAGGCGCTCGGGCTTCGCGACCTCTTCATAGGCGACCTTGTTGTCGTAGTCGCGGCCATCGGGACCGTGCATCACGAAATCCCACACGCCGCCCGCGCGCGCGGCGTGGCTGTGCGTGGTGATGGAAAAGCCGTTCGGCCCCCACCAATGGGCGAGGTGCTTCGGATCGGTGAAAACCTCCCACACCAGCGCGCGCGGTGCGTCGAGCAGGCGGGTGAATTCGATGATGGGTTCGTCCGTGGGGACGCGTTCGTCATTTCTTGCGGCCATGCCTCTTCCCCTTGGCTTGGAGTTCCTGGAGGTAGTCGTCGAGCCGGTCGAAGCGCGCGTTCCACAATTCTCGGTATTCCTCGAGCCAGGTATCGACGGTCATCAGCGCCTTGGGCTCCAGCTTGCAGGGCCGGTATTGCGCCTCTCGCGAGCGGCTGATGAGGCCGGCATGCTCCAAGACTTTCAGATGCTTGGAGATGCCGGGCAGGCTCATGTCGAACGGTGCCGCCAGTTCGGTCACCGAGCGCTCGCCCGTCGCAAGCTGCGCCAGGATCGCGCGCCGGGTCGGGTCGGCCAGGGCCTGGAAG
>Ga0265320_10000447_pt1 | contig 32334 bp, 26 predicted proteins | sample 4827metaG_FD_202087 | JGI IMG/M metagenome (GOLD analysis project Ga0265320, IMG submission 202087) | Rhizosphere microbial communities from Carex aquatilis grown in University of Washington, Seatle, WA, United States - 4-8-27 metaG | ecosystem: Host-associated > Plants > Roots > Rhizosphere >... | reverse complement strand
TTCATCGACGCGGAGCACGCGCTCGACGTCACGTACGCGCGGCGCCTCGGCGTCAAAACGGACGAGCTCCTCATCAGCCAGCCCGACTACGGCGAGCAGGCGCTCGAGATCGCCGAGATGCTCGTCCGTTCGTCGGCGGTCGACATCGTCGTAGTCGACTCGGTCGCGGCGCTCGTGCCGAAGGCGGAGATCGAGGGCGACATGGGCGACTCGCACGTCGGTCTCCAGGCGCGTCTCATGAGCCAGGCCCTGCGAAAGCTCACCGGAACGGTCTCCCGGTCGAAATGCCTGCTCATGTTCACGAACCAAATGCGCATGAAAATCGGCGTCATGTTCGGGAGCCCCGAGACGACGACCGGCGGTCAAGCACTCAAGTTCTACGCCTCGGTGCGGCTCGATGTGCGGCGCATCGGTGCCATCAAAGAGTCGGTGCCCGACAAGAAGGGCGATCTCGCGGTGGTCGGCAATCGGACGCGCGTGAAGGTCGTGAAGAACAAGATGGCTCCGCCGTTCCGCGAGGTGGAGTTCGACATTCTGTACGGTCAGGGCATCAGCAAGTCGGCGGAAATTCTCGATATGGGGGCGGATGCTAGCATCGTGCAGAAGAGCGGCGCCTGGTACGCCTACGAAGGCGAGCGCATCGGGCAGGGTCGCGACGCTGCGCGGCAGTATCTCGAGCAACATCCGGAGCTCATGAAGAAGATCGAGCTGCGGTTGCTCGAGCACTTCAAGATCGGTAAACCCGGCGGAGATAGCCAAGACTCCGGTTCGAAGGCGAACGACGCAGGCGATGCGAAGGCGCCGCCGTCCGCTCCGCCCGCGAAAAAGGCTGCCCCCGCCCGCGTCAATTGAGCGCAACGAGGGGCCCGATAACCGCCCAAAGGCTGGGGAAAACCTGTCAGTAGGCTGGGGTGAAGGCCGGGACGACCTCGGGGCACTTCCGGGGGCAAATGCCGGGGCGAGCTTCCGGAACCGACGGCGGATCGCGGGGTTAGGGCCCCGCTTGGCGGGCTGCCCCGTCGTCGTCATAACTCATTGAAATGAGTGAACTATATTGCATTCCTTGACGCCATGGACCTCGTCCCATACCCCCCAGATCAGCATGGCTCTCCGAGCAGCATTTCCTTGGTCGAACGAGCGTGGGGCCCTGCCTCGCGGTCGCGCCAAGATCATCCCGCGCATGGCGGCGGCTGCTGCGGTTCGCATTCCAGACCCGCGCGTTGCGTCGCTTCCTCTGTTCTTCACGTCGGGTGGCCCTCAGATCTTCGTGCACGAGGGAGCTCGGCAAGCACTCGAACGCAAACTCGAGCTCCGAGCGTCGGGGCCCGTTCAGCTCGCGGTCACGGACAACCGTCAGCGGATGATTTCACAGACCCGGGAGCGCGGAACCCAGCGCATCCGGGTTCACATGATGTTCCTCGACGCACCCGAACGGGTGCAGGACGCCCTCGTCGAGTACGTGCTCTCCGGCGACCGCGCTGCGTCGCAGATCGTCGGCGAATACATTGAGGAAAACAATCATCGTATCCGCGCGTTGCGCGCCATTCGTGGCCCGCTTCGCACGCGCGGCAAGGTGCACGACCTTGCCGAAGCCTTCGCCCGCGTGAACGAGACGTACTACGGCGGTCGCATCAGCGACGTGCTCATCACCTGGGGTCGCAAGACCCGCGCCGGCGAGGCCGCCCGCCAGACGATCAAGCTCGGCAGCTACAGCGCCGAAGAGCGACTCATCCGGATCCACCCCGTTCTCGACAAGAAATGGGTGCCTCGCTACTTCGTCGCCTACATCGTCTACCACGAGCTCGTGCATCACCTCGTCGCGCCGCTCCGCGTCTCAGGCAAGCTCTACTTGCACCCCCCGGAGTTCGTCCGCAAAGAGCGCGAGTTCAAGCACTACGACCGCGCCATCGCCTGGGAAGAAGCCCACATCGGCCGTCTCCTCCGCGGCTAGCTCCACGATTCGCGCGCGGCCGCCGCGAAGACGCGTCAGGTCAGCGCGTCCGGAAAGCTCGAGTCAAATCTCGAACGCGAGACCGAGGACCCAGGTGTTCGTGCCCACGTGGATCTGGTCACCGGTGCCGATGTCCGAGACGTACCACTCGGCGAAGAAGTACGAGTTGTTCACGCCGGTATCGTTGTCCATCTCCTTGGCCGCGCTCGGATCCAAGAAGTCGAGCAAGAACATCCCGCCGAGCGCAAACTGCGGCCCGAACGAGAGCCCGTGCCCGGGCGTGCCGTTGAAGCTCGCCGTGCCGCCGCCACCGCCGACCGACCAGACCGCCGCGCCGAGACCGAGCTTCGCGTAAGGGACGATCGGGATGTTGTATCGGCGAGCGAGGTAGTCGGCGCGCAGCACGCCGACGACGTACGCCGGAATGATCGTGAGCGAGGTGCTCTCGTCGGAGGGGGTGATGATGCCGGCGTCGAGATCGCTGGTGACGAGGCTCTTCCCCGACGACTTCGTGTAGCCGAGGCCGACGCCGGGCCCGAACGTGCCGAGGAAGGGGATCCGGATGAGCTGCCAATCGAGCTCGAGCCCGAGGGAGTAGCGGTTCTTGTCGCCGAAGATCGTGTCGTACGGGCGCGCGTTCTGAAACTCACTGTCGACGTTCGGGAGGTAGCGGCCGATCCGGAGCTCGAACGCGACGTGTTGCGGCGACTCGACGTCGCGCTCCTCGTGCACGGTCGGGAACGTGCCGAACTCGTCGATGCCTTGAGCACGACTCGGCACTGACCACGCCACCACGAGGGCGAGGCCGGAGACGACAGTCCAAGCTTTCACGCGATGTTCCTCTTCCGCCTCGAGTACCAGAGCGCCGACAGCGCCAGGGCCGCGGCAACATAGCCCGACGGATCCCTCTTTTGACCGGAGATCGAACAGAAGCCTCCGCCCTTGCCCCCGTCCCGCTTGTAGAGCTCGAAAAAGTCCGTGAGCGAGACCGGGGTCGAGCAGGCCGTGTTCGACAGGACCCCGACGTTTCCGAGGGCATCGACGGCGGACACCGCGCAGACGTAGAGCGTGTCGTTGGTGAGGCCCCCAGCCGTCCCGGACGTCGCCGTGATGCCGGTGACCGTCCCGCGCTGGTACTGCGAATAGTTGTTGGTGACCGGGTCCGAGCCGGGGATCAGGTTCGTCGCGGCGCAGACCTGCGCCGGGCCGCCGTCCTGTCCGGGTAGGAGCGACCCGTCGAGGCCGGAATCGAGGAGCGTGCTCGTCGCGCCACCCGTGCCGGTCGCCTTGGTGCCGCCGGTGCCCGCCCCGATCACGCCGCCCGTGCCGCCCGCGCCACTCTCGAGGCTCGCATCCCGGATCGCCGCGTCGACCGCGCCCGAGTCGGTGAGCGCCGCTCCCGAGCCCATGCCTTTGCCTTTACCGGCATCGAGCAACGTGGCGAGCGGTGAGAGGGGGCCGCCGTCGAGGTAGCGAGGCGCAAGCGAATCCGCCGACGCCTGACAATAGAACACGTACTGGTACAGGTCGCTCGCGGTCGACAACGTCCAGCTCAGGTGAAGACGGGTGTCACCGACGCCAGCTTCGACTCCCGTAGGCGGATCGGGCGGCACGATGTCGAAGCCCATGTCCGTCCACTCTCCGATGGTCCCAGCTTGGGTCGTGCCCTGCACGAGCATGAAGTCGAGGACCAGTGCCTCGCCAGGGTTGCTCGTTGAGTCGCACACTGACTCCGGCGCGACGGGCACGCTCGACGGGTCGCCTTGAAAGGACAACTGCTGACCGACGATGTCGCGCGCGCGGATCGTCGCGTTGAGAGTATTGTTCGTCAACGATGCGGGGGGCGGAAACCGATACACGAGCCAGCAGGTGGGCGCGCTGCCGGTGCGCGTCGTAGGATCTTGGCAGCTGGATGCGCCGGCCCAAGCCTCGAGATAATAGCCGGCGAAGTTCGAGAGCCCGATGGCGAATGTGAGCTGTTCATCCGCGATGCAATCGGCGCGGTTGATCCAGTTCGGCTTCATCAACGTCGCGCGTTGCGGCAAGGGCGTTCGAGGAATAACGGTGCCGGTCAGGGGCAACGCGACCGCCTGCGCGAACGCCGCCGGCGCGACGGCGGCGACGAACGACGCGGTTGCCGCTGCGGAAACGAGTCGGCTCGGGTTGAAAAATGTTCGCATGCGGTTCCGCTCCGGCGGGACATTGAGCACAGAGCGTGCCGCGTTGCAAATTCGCGAAACGCCATCAATAGCGGCGCTGATTGGACGCGATGTCGCGCCAGCTTGGCGCGGTGTTTCGCGGGGTTGCCAAAGTGGCAGACCGAGCATCGGCGCACCAGCGCGAAGGCGGACCGCGACGTCGTCGTCAGAACCGTCGCGCCGCTGCGGCCGAGCCGTTCAGAGTCACGCACCGCGCTCGAGGAACGCGTGTGCTGTTCACGCGCTCGCCTGGCTGCTCAGAGTCGAATCTCGACGTGCGTTTGCCGGCGCAGGCCTTCGAGCCAGCGCTTTCGCGCTTGATTCATCTTCTCCATGTAGACGCGCTGGCTGAGTTCGTCGCGCGACTCGGTGAGGGCGGGGAGTTGCGACTCGCCGCGGCTCACGACTTTGAGAATGACGAAATCGTCGCCGTCGCGGATGGGCTCGGACACGCCGCCCTTGTCGAGCTCGAGCGCCATCGCGTCGAGGGCGGCGGGGAGCTGGCCGGGTTTCAGTTCGCCGAGCGCGCCGCCGCTTTCGCGCGTCGTGCCGTCGCTCGACGTCTCTCGAGCCACCTTCGCGAAATCTTCGCCTTGGCGGAGCCGTTCGAGCACGCGGTCGGCTTGTTCGCGGCGCGAGCGCAAGACCGGCGGCGGAAGCGTCCGCGGCGCCGCGATGCGGATCCACGCGGCTTGAAATGGCTGCTGCCGGCGTTCGTCGATGACGAGCTTCGAGTACGCCATGTGCACGTCGTCGTCGCTCACGTGGAGACGACCCTGGATGCGCAGGTTCATGAGCTTCGCTTCGAGGAGCTGCCGCCGGAGCTCCTGGCGGTAGCTCGCTTCGGTGAGCCCGCTCTTCGTGGCCTCTTCGACCACGCGCGCGACGCTCACGCCGTTTTGCGCGGCGACGCGGGAGAGCGCGTCCTCGATTTCATGCGCGGTGATCGAGACGTTCGCGCGATTGGCCGCCTTTTGTTCCAGCTCTTCGTCGATCATGTGGTCGAGGAGCTGCCCATAGAGCTGCGACGTCGCCGCCGCGCGCGAAGCGTCGTCCGCGCTCTGCTGCTCCATACGGAGCAAGAACGGCTTGGCCCGCTCGCGGAGCTCGCTGAGCAAAATCGCCTGTTCCCCGACGACCGCGACGACGCGCTCGACGATCGTGGCATGCGCCGACGGCGCGACGGTGGATCCGCCGAGGGCCGCCACGAGGGCGACAAAGGTTACCCGACAAAAAAACCTGGGACGAAGCATCGAGCTCATTGTCGCAAGAATTTCCGATCCGCGTTCGTCACGTAAAATCCGCGCGGCCAGTGGCGATAAAACTTCGCGAGCAAGATCGGCTCGCCGTCGGACGGATCGACGTCGTCCGACAGAGTGCCGATGATGCGAACGAGCGAGCGCGGCCCCATGCTGTGCTCGCCGATGTCGTCATCGGTCGTGAGGTGGACCAGGGCGTGCACGATGGCGTATTCGTGATCGCTGACGGTGACCCGGCACGAGTCGTCGTCGCTGCTGTCGCAGAGATTGCGCGCCTCGAGCGTGCGCACGCTGAGCTTCACTTCGGCGTTGCCGCCCGAGCCGGGGTTGCGCGCCAGGACCACGCCGAACACGCTGACGGTCTTACCCTTCCACTGCTCGGGCGAGCGTTTCGCCATCACCGGGTCGTATTCGATGGTGCCGCTCGCGGCGTGCTCCTCGTCGCCGGTGGGCTCGTAGACGCGGGAGTAGCCGTACGGACCCGCGGAACCGCACGCCGTGATCGCGGCGGCGAACAGAAGCACGAGCCATCTCATGGGCGAAGGGGTTATCACGGGCCACGCTCGGGAGCACGCCGAAGGCGCCGATCAACCCTCGATTCTCGCCTGAATGTCCTTGGCATGCTGGCTCGCCCTGAACTCGACGACGCGAATTTCGGCGAGCCCGCGGGTGTGGAACGGGTCTTCGTGAGCGATGGCTTCGATGCGCTCGCGGCTGTCGCCCACGGCGAGGATGACGCCGCCGTCGCGGGGAACCTTGCGGCCCGAGACGAGAAAGTTTCCAGAAGCGTAGTACTTCTTCACGAAGACCATGTGCGCGGCCATGTGGGCGTCGATCTCGGCCAGGTCCGCTTTGTAGGTGAGCTCGATCACGAAGAGGTTCGACATCGCGGCGGAGCTTTGCATCGAACGCGGCGGGTTGCACGGTCCCCTGCGGGCGTCGGATCCAGTCGGAACGAACCGCAAGACGGAACCGCCCGGTCCGGTCGCGCTCAGGTCGCGGGCGCGGCGCGACGAGCCGCGATGCGCCGGCCGATTCGCAGCGCGAGCTCGGCGGCGAAGAGGGCGATGAGCACGAGCGCGACTTCGCGCGACGAATCGACGAACGTCGTTCCCGCGGCCGAGGACCCGGCCGTGCTCATTTTTGGGGCACGCGGCTCGGCGAGGAGCTCCGCGGGGTCGAGGGTGACCGTCCGCTCTTCGGCGTCGCTGCCGATCTTCACCGTGTAGCGGCCGCGGACCGCGGGGACGGCTCGCGCGACGGTGTCTTCGCAGTCGCCTCCGCCGGTGCACGCCGCGTCGCCGTGCTCGGTCGTCACGACGAGCGCGCCGTCGGGGCCCGTCACGGCGACGTCCTTCGCGGCGGAGAACGTCCAGGGAACGCCGGCCAAGGTTCTCCGCGACCCTTTGCGGCTCTCGGCCTGATGAAGCACATGGTCGAGAAGCGACAAGAAACCTGGACGGAGCGCGAGGTCGCTGTCGTCGAGCGACGCCGGTAACCCGACGGTCGTCGCCACGCCGAGCTCGACCTTGCGTTCGACGATCCACGGCACGCCGTCGCTCCATTTTCCGATCACGCGCGCGCCGTCGAGCTCGGTGCCGTCGAGGCGCGCGCGTCCGCGTCGCGCGATCGCGGCGAGGCTCTTGCCTTCCACGCCGAGCCAGCCGATCGACGTCGCGTCGATGCCGAGCCCCGACGCTTCTTCCCAGCGCACCGCGCCGCGCGCGAACGGCTCGAGCGGAAACCCGAGCTCGGTCGACGCCGAGCGACGGCCGAGGAGCGCCAGGCCCACGCCGCCGCGCTTCAGAAATCGGGCGAGCGCCGCCCGCGCTTCCGGCGAAAACCCGGGCGGGTCGTCGATGACGAGCGCGCCGACGTCGTCGAGGCCGTTCTCGTCGTCGGGGACGAACGCGAGGGGGCGCGCGACCCAGCCTTGGCCGAGCGCGCCGAGCGCTTGCTCGATGACCGTCGGACCGCCGGTCTTCGCCGACGCTTCCGACGGATCGGCCACGACTCCGACCACCGGCGCGGTCGTTTCGAGGGAGACCGGCGCTTCGTCGTCGTGAGCGGAAGCGTCGCTACCGGTGAGGCGTGCGTCGAGCACGTCGCCGCGCGCGGGCACGTCGAACGACAGCGTTTGCTCGCCGCGGCGCGGCCCGAGGTGCGCCGTCGCGAGCACGTCTCCCTTGGCGACGCGCTTCGCGCCCGCGTCGGGGCCGCCGCTCGACGCTTTCACCTCGCCGTTGCTCTCGCCACCCACCACTTCGACCGCGCGGTTCTTCGCGGCGTCGTCCGACGAGCACGCGACCGAGACCGTCACGTGTCCGGCGCGACGCTCCGCGGCGGTGATCCCGCAGTCGCTCGCGGGCTCGGCCAGCGACGCGAGCGGGGTGACGGCCGGCGGCGCGCCGTCTTCGATCGGGTCGCCCGCGAGATCGCTCAAGACGACGACCCGGCGATCCTTTTGCGGCAACGAGCGCACCGCCGTCCGGGCCAGCGCGACCGCGACGCCGAGGTCCGTCGCGCGATCCGAGACCCGGAGATCGTCGAGCGCTTGCCTCGCTGCGGCCAGGTCGGTGGTCGGAGCAAGTGCGATCCGCGCCGGTCGTCCGGCGAGGACGATGGCCACCGAGTCGCCGGTGCGCGCCGAGTGGAGCAGGTCGCTCGCGCCCTTCTTCGCGGTGTCCCAGCGCGACGCGCCGTCGGAGAGGACGTCGCGCATGCTGAGCGAATCGTCCAGGACGAACGCCATGGCGACCGACGCGCCCTGATTTCGCTCGAGCGAAAGCCGCTGGCAACGCACGAGCGGTGTCGCGCCGAGCACGGCGAGCCCGACGATCATCGCCGCGCGCAAGACGAGGAGCGGGTAGTCCTCGAGCCGGCTCCTCTGACGCGCGGTGCTCGTCAAAGGGGGCACCAGCGCGGCGGCGGGAAATTCGCGTTCACGCGCGCGGCCGCGCCTCAGGAGGTGCGCGACGATCGGACCGACGACGAATCCGGCGACGGCGAGGGCCGCCCAGAAGACGAAGCTCATCCGGCGCCTTCCACGGCCTCGAGCAAGCGCTGAACGACGCGGATCGGATCGTCGGCGCTCGTGGCTTCGACGAACCGGCCGCCCGCGCCCACGAGCCGCTCACGGAAGCCGGCCATTTTTTTCTCGAGCGCCGCGAGGTAGCCGGCGCGCGCGTGCGTGCCGTCGGTTTCGACGTGAACGGCGCCCTCGCTCGACCGGAGTTGCACCGGGCCTTCGAAGGGAAACGTGACCTCGGCGGGGTCGAGGATGCGCGCCCCGACGACGATGCGGCCGCCCGACGCGAGCGCCGCGATGCGGTCGGCGGCGCCGTCCGGCAGATCGAGAAAGTCGCTCGCGACGACGATCACCACCCCGCGCCGCGCGCGCCGGGCGACGCGGAGCAACGTGCGATCGAGCGCGTCGTCGTCGACGAGCACGTCGCCCGCGGGCGTCACTTGCTCGAGCACGTCGACGATCCGCTCGAACGCTTCGAGCCCCGACAGCGGCGGGAGCGGCCGCGCATTTTCCCCGCCGATGAAATCGAGCGACACCGTGTCCGAGCCGGTGAGCGCGACGCGTGCGAGCGCCGCGGCCACGAGCGCCGCATACGCGAGCTTCGCGCCGGGGGCGCCCTCGCTGCGATACGCCATCGAACGCGACGCATCCACGACGAGCCGGAGGCCGCGGTCGGTCTCGGTCTCGAACTCACGGACCAAGAGGCGGTCGTGGCGGAGCGTCGCGCGCCGATCGAGAAACCGGAGATCGTCCCCGGGAACGTAAGCCCGGTGTCCGCCGAACTCGACGCCGGAGCCGCGCTTTCGGCTGCGATGCGAACCGGAGTAAACGCCCTCCGCGACGGCGCGCGCGCGCACCGAGAGCGGCGCGAGTCGCCCCCAGTCGAGCGCTTTTCGAAGAGGCGTCTCGGGGATCACGGGATCGAATGCTCGCACGCGGCGATGATCTTGGGGCTCACCCAGTTCGGATCGAGCGGCGCGTTCGGTTCGATTTTTCGCCACGCGTTGCATTCCGCGCTCGCGAGCCCCGCGGCGCCGAGCGCGACGTACGCTTCGAGGAGCTGCCGGTGCACGACGCCGAGCTCGTGCATCGACAGGTCGGTCGACGCGAGAAATCCGTTGCCGAGCCGGATCGCGTCGACGTAGCGGCCGCCCCGCACGTCGGCGATGAGCGACGGAATTTCCGCCGCGACCTTGCGCTGGCCGGTGCGCGTCTCGCCGTGAGCTTCGGTCGCGCCGAGCGCTTCGGCGGCGCCCGCTTCGCGCCGCCCGTCGTCGGTGAGGGGCAAATCGGTGAGTGGCACGAGCACGACGTCGCCGCGCGCGAGCTCCACGCCTTTCATGTTGTTGTACTGCTCGAGCATCCACGCCTTCTTCGCGTCGCCGAGGTACCGATACGCGACTTGCGGCAAGGTGTCCGGGCTCGTCACGATGACGCGCACGTTGTACGGCACGACGATTTCCGCGCCCTCGTCGCAGGGGAGCCAGGGGTTCGTGCCGTTCGCGATCGCGAGCACGTCGGCGCGCTTCGGCGAACCGAGGAGCTCGCCGGCGAGCGTCTGCCACGTCTCGCCTTTTTTCACGCGCCGGTAGCCGAGAGCCGGAACCTCGAGCCGCATTCCGACGACGATCGACAGGCCTCCCTGCACGTCGAGCTCGTTCGCGGCGACCAAGATGCGCTCGTATTGAATCCTGCCGTACACGTGCTCGGCGATCGACGCGAGCGTCTCGCCTTGCATCACCACGTGCGAAAACGCGCGCGCGTCCGTCGCGTGCGCGGCGAGCAGCGTGAAGGAACCGAGAGCGACGAGCGAACGACCGAACGAGCGAAGCGACATGCGCGCCGAATCTAGCGCATCGATACCCCGATCGGGTGCCCCACCCCGCCGCCGCTCCGCGGCGACGCCCTCCCCAAAGCCGCCGCCCCGAACCCGCGGCGGCAGGGGAGGGTACGTGTCACATCGCGACGTCGACGCGTGGCCCCTCCCGCGGCGCGCGCAGGCGCTTGGCGCCGAGCACGACGCCGGGGAGCGGGCGGCGGCACGCGCAGGCGGCTTGGCGCCGAGCATGGCGCGGGGTGGGCAGCCCTCTCGAATCGGTGTCGGAAACGTCGCTCAACCCGTGCGCACGGCGTCGCTGCCGTCGGCTTCGGGCGGATGATTCACGTCGATGCCGTCTTTTTTCAGGTCGCTCTCGGTGGCGCGGATCGACAGGGTCTCGCCGGGGGCTTCGTAGAAGCCGGGGTCGCCGTAGCCTTTCAGTCGATCGCGCACTTTGAAGATCGAGAACATGCCGCCCATCGTGATGAACCCGAATTTTCCCTGACCGCCGCTCATCGGAATGCTGTTTTTCGGGACGCCCATCGACATGTCACCCATGTCGCCCGTGCCGTTCTGTCCCATCGTCATGTACCCGGGGATGAGCGAGCGAGCGGCGGCGTCGAGCCCTTTCGTGTCGACGCCGATCATGTTGGGGATGCCGTGGCCCATTTGATTCATCACGTGATGAGTCATGTGGCAATGCATCGCCCAGTCGCCGGGCGCATCCGCGACGAACTCGACGGTGCGCGTGCTGCCGACCGGGACGAGCACCGTCGTCTCCGGTTGCTGAGCCGATTTCGGAACCTGCCCGCCGTCGGTCTCGGTGATCACGAACCGATGGCCGTGCAGATGAATGGGGTGATGATCCATCGCACTCAGGTTGCCGATCCGGATCCGGATCTTCTGCCCGGTCTTCGCGACGAGCGAGTCGGTGCCGGGAAATACCTTGCCGTTGATGGTGAGCACGTTGAAGTCGACCATCTCGTTCGGGTCGGGGCGGCGCGCGCCGGGATTGATGCGCCACTCGTGGAGCATCAGCGCAAAATCGCGATCGACGCGCTCGTGCGGGCCGCGCGGATGGATGACGAACAGGCCGGTCATGCCGAGGCCCATCTGCGTCATCTCGTCGTGATGCGCGTGGTACATCGCCGTGCCCTGCTGGCGCAGCGTGAACTCGTATTTGTACGTTTCGCCCGGCAGGATGGGCTTCTGGTTCAAGCCGCCGACGCCGTCCATGCCGTTCGGGGTCAAGACCGCGTGCCAGTGCACCGTCGTGGACTCGGGCAAACGGTTCGTCACGTAGATCCGCACGCGATCGCGATCGACGGCTTCGATGAGCGGGCCGTGCACGCTTCCGTTGTAGCCCCAGCACGTCGCCTTCAATCCCGGTGCGAACTCGTGGTCGACCTCTTCCGCGACGAGATGAAACACCTTCACCCCGTCGACGACCTTCCACGGCAGCTTCGTTCCGTTCGGCACGGTGACCGGCTGGTAGTCGCGGTTCGGAAGGCCGGGTTCGAGCCAGTCGCGCGCGCCGTGCGAGCGTGGTGTCGGGGTGCGCGCGGGCGTCGTTTCCTTCGCTTCGGCGGCGCGCGCGTCGCGCGGAATCAAGGCCGCGCCCGCGGCGACCGTCGCAAGCAGACTCCGTCGCGACATCGCGTGCGCCGCCGTCGTCGCGTCGCCGCGCTTCTCGCGTCGATCGTTCATCGGACGCTTCCTTCCGGAGGTCGTCGTTCGTCGACGCGGCCGCCGACGGCCATCTCCAAGTCGGCACGCGCCATCCAGTAGTCGCGGAGCGACTCGATGTACGACCGATGTGCTTCCACCTCGGCCTGTTTGGCTGCGAGCAGCTGATAGAGACCGATCTGCATGCCGTTGTAGAGGAGCTCCGCCTCGCTCAACGCTTGCTGGCGCAGCGGGAGCAAGGTCGTCTTATAGCGCGTCGCCATGAGACGGCTTGCGGCGAGCCGCGCTTCGGCGACGCGAACCTCTTGGCGCGCGTCGATGGCGACCTTCGTGAGCCGGCGCAGGGCTTGCCGATATTGCGCCTCCAACCGGCCGATCAGGCCTTGTCGCTGGTCGAAGAGCGGAAGCTCGAGCGACAACGTCGGGCCCAGGTTCACGTGGCCTTCCGCGTCCTCGTTCGCGCGCACCCCCACTTGCACGAGCCCGAAGTAGCGCGACCCCTTGGCGAGCGAGAGCGCGTCCTCGAAGAGCTGCGCTTCTTTCCGCGCGGCGCTCACGTCGAGGCGCGACGCGATCGCTCGCGACTCGAGATGCTCGAGCGGCGGATCGCCCGACGGCAAATCGGCGAGCGGCTCGGTCAACGTCCACGCGGTGTCGTTCCCCCAGAGGCCGAGCAACCCGTTCAGCGCCTCGCGCGTTTCGAGGAGCGTCATTTTCTCGCGCTCGAGGTCGAGGGACGCCTGTTCGGATGCGGTGGTCTCTTGGGTCCACGTGAAGTCGTCGATGTTGCCCGCGTCGTGCTGCCGGCGCGCGAGATCGGCCGCGACGTGCGCCGCGTCGGCGATCGTGCTCCGCAGTTCGACCACTCGCGACTCGGCCTGGAACGTCGCGACGGCTTTGCGCACGTCGGTCGCGACGGAGAGCGCTTGATGCGCGACGCGCAGCGTTTCTGCGATGAATTGCCGTTTCGCGACCTTCTTCCGGAGCGGCACGATGAAGACGTCGAGAAAGCTCTCCGTGAGTGAGCCTTCGTACTCGTTGCTGCTCCCCTTCAATGGAAAGCCGATGCTGCCGGACAACGTCGGGTTCGACAGGAGCCCCGCCTGAACCATGTCCGCCTGCGAGACACCGAGCTCTTCGTACGTGATCTGCAGCGACGGGTTGTTGACCAGTGCGATCTCGACGGCACGGTCGCGAGTCATGCCGCCGGCGAGCAACTCGTCGACCCATTTCGAGATCTGCGCGTCGGTCGGCGGCCCTTTTTCCCAGCGGGTTCGATATCCGGTGCGTTCGTGGACGAGCTTCGCGACGTCGTCGTGCCCGCGTTCTTTCACCATGCCGCCGCAGCCGACGAGGGCGAGACCGAGGACGAAAAACGCGCGCCGAGTCATGAGGGAGGCGCCAATTCCACTCTCAAGCCGCGGCGTCGTCAAAGGACGACGACCCTTACGGAAGCGCACGCGAGCGTTCGCTCGACGCCGTTGACAAGGCCGCGCCGTTGGCTATAGGTAACCCACTGGTTACTCAATGAGTCGAGCCCGAGCCGAAGTCGACGTGTTCCGAGCCATCGCCGATCCGACGCGACGCGCGCTCCTCGATCGACTGCGCGGGGGGCCTGCGGCGGTGAACGCGCTGGCTGCCGATTTCGAGCAGACGAGGCCAGCAATTTCCAAACATCTTCGGATACTAAAGGGCGCTAACTTGGTCGTGGAGCATCGCGCAGGCCGCGAGCGCTTGTACGAGCTCAAGCCCGTCCCGCTCCAGCGCGTCGCCGGCTGGATCGAGGGGTATCGAATGCTCTGGCAACGGAACCTCGGAAACTTGAAGCGTTACCTGGAGGAATCATGACGATCGACAAGAAGCACCGAACCCCGCGCGCCCTCGCCGACGTCGACGCAGGAAAGATCCTCGCATCAGTGGACATCGCGGCGACGGCCGAGCGCGTGTTTTCCGCGTTCACCAACCCCGAGGAAGTCGTTCGCTGGTGGGGCTCCGACGATCTCTATCGAACCAAGACGTGGACGTCGGAGCTCGAGGTCGGCGGAGGTTGGCGCGCCGACGGCGTGAGCGCGGACGGAACGCCGTTCGTCGTGAAGGGCGAATACCTGGAGATCGATCCGCCGCGGAAGCTCGTTCAAACCTGGAAGGCGGACTGGGACGGCGGTCACGTCACCACGCTCACGGTTCTCTTCGAGCCCATCGCCGGCGGCACGCGCGTCACGGTGCGACACGAAGGATTCTCGGGACGCGTCGAGTCGTGTCGCGGTCACGGGGAGGGCTGGGCGAGGGTGCTCGCGTGGCTGACCGCGCACGTCGAGCCGCCGGCGGCCGCACAGCGGTTCTTCTGCTGCCGATTGATCGGTCCGCGTCCCACCTTTCCGGGTGACGCCACCGCCGAAGAGCTGGGCGTGATGAGGGAGCACGCGGCGTACTGGACGAGGCATCTGGAAGCGGGAAGGGCCATCGTGTTCGGTCCGGTGATGGACCCGAAGGGCGCGTGGGGGCTCGGCGTCGTTCGTGTTCCGGACGAAGCGGCCTTGCGCGAGCTCGAAGCCGGCGATCCGGTCATTCGTTCCGGAATCGGCTTTCGCTACGAGACGCTGCCGATGCCTCGCGCGGTCTTTCGCGACTGACTCCGGGGTGGCGGGACGAGCGGTTGCGCGAAGGGGCCTTTTCCGGCATAGAACGGCGAAATCATGCGCCGCGCCGAACGAGGGCCGACCCGTGGCGACCGCGCCGGGGGTGCTCTGACATGAAACTCCACCCGCGGAAGCTCGCGCGCATCCTCAGACGACACACGCTCGGATTCGAAAGCCGGGAGTTCCGCAAGCTGCACGATCGCTTCGCCGGCAAGCTCGGACTCGAGATCGGCGGGCCGAGCCTCGTGTTCCGGCGCGGCGATCGGCTTCCGGTCTACCCCTTGGCGCGGCGGATCGACGGCGTGAACTTCGCCGCCGAGACAGTCTGGGAAGGCAAGATCGCCGAGGGCATGAACTACCGATACGGCCGCACGAAGCGCGGCTTCCAGCACATCAGCGAGGGCACGAAGCTTCGCAACATCGGCGACGCGGCCTACGATTTCGTGCTGAGCAGCCATTCCCTCGAGCACTCGGCGAACGCGCTTCGAGCCGTCCTCGAGTGGAAGCGCGTGTTGAAGCCCGGTGGAGTCCTGCTCGTGATCGTGCCGAACAAGGACGTGACGTTCGACCACCGGCGCGCGGTCACGCCGTTTCGTCATCTGGTCGACGATTTCGAAGGCAACGTCGACGAGGACGACCTTACGCACCTCGACGAGATCTTCGCGGCGCACGACCTGTCGAGGGATCCGCTCGCGGGGACGCCCGAACAATTTCGCTCGCGTTCGCTGAAGAATTTCCAGAATCGGTGCCTGCATCACCACGTGTTCGACGCGGCGCTCATTCGGGAAGTCTTCCGTTATTCCGCGCTCGACCCGCTCTATGAAGGCGCGGCGGACGAGCACATCATCATCCTCGGCGAAAAGCGCGTGCACTAGCGCACTAGCTTCGAGCTCGGCGGTGTTGGCAGACCCTCGCGCGCTCAAATCCAGCCCATGATGCCCGCGGTGAGGACGCCGAACGAGACGGCCTCCGATCCTTGGCCCACGAGACCGAGGTCGAGGACGGGTCCGAAGAGAAACGCGAAGTGCGGGGCGGGCGCGCCGTAGAACATGCCTTCGAAGGTGAGCGCGAGCTCGTCATCGCCCTCGGAGTCGCGATAGGTGATCCCGCCGCGCGGCCAGAACCCGAACGCGTCGCTGAAACGAATGACGTAGCCGACGCGCGGCGAGAAGAGCACGCCGGTCGTGGTGCGGTCTGCGCGAGGGTCCGAGTGGTTGTCGTACGACCAGAACGCGAACGACCCTCCGATGCTCAGGTGATTGATCGGGAAAAAATCCACGCCGAGCCGCGTGACCATGTAGGGGTGTGCGTCGGGCGGCGAGAACAACCCGATCGCGGTGAGCTTCGTCGGATCTTCGTTGAAAATGTAGATGCCCATGAGCCGATCGGCGGCGAACGAGACGTCGCCTTTTTCGCCGAAAGGTTCCGCCTCGGCGCGTGCGCTGAGCGACGCGACGGCGGACAACGCAAGAACCCAGATCCCGGCAGGTCGCACGTTCATGGGGAACCTCCGGCAGGAACGATATCCGCGCCGGACATCGCGAAGTAGCTTGATTTCGTGAAGAACCACCGAGGTAGCGCGACCGGTCTCTCCGTTTCCAGAGGTGCGTTTTGTCTCAGTGCGACGCGGCGCCCGTCGGGATGCGTTCGAGCGCCGCGATCGTCGCCTCGAACTCCGACTTTTCGTCGGGCGCTTGCTTCAAGAATCGCTCGATGTGCGGAAGCGCTTTCAGCGCGCGATCGACCATCGGGTCTGCGCCCTCGCGGTAAGCACCCAGACTGATCAAGTCGCGCTTCTCCTCGTAGGCCGCGAGGAGCGCGCGCACCGTCGCGGCCGCTTTCTGGTGCGACGCGCGCGCCACCGAGGACATCAACCGCGAGAGCGACGCGGTCACTTCGATCGCCGGATAGTGGTGCTGCGCGGCGAGCCGTCGCGCGAGCACGATGTGGCCGTCGAGGATACCGCGCACCTCGTCGGTGACGGGTTCGTCGAGATCGTCGCCTTCGACGAGCACCGCGTAGACGGCGGTGATGCTCCCGCGCTCGCCCTGGCCGGCCCGCTCGAGGAGCCGCGGCAACATCGCGAACACGCTCGGCGGATAGCCGCGACGAGTCGGCGGCTCTCCCGCCGCGAGCCCGACTTCACGCTGGGCACGCGCGACGCGAGTGATGGAGTCGAGCAACAAGAGGACGCGACGGCCCTCGTCGCGAAAATATTCGGCAACCCGAGTGGCCACTTGCGCGGCCCGGATGCGCTCCACGGCCGGGGCGTCGCTCGTCGCGACCACGACGACCGAGCGATGTCGCGCGCCGTCGAGCGCGCGGTCGATGAACTCGCGCACCTCTCTCCCCCGTTCGCCGACGAGGCCGACGACCACGACGTCCGCCGCCGCGCCGCGCGCGAGGGCGCCGAGGAGCGAGCTCTTGCCGACGCCGGAGCCGGCGAAGAGACCGATGCGCTGCCCAACGCCGAGCGTGCACAAGCCGTCGATGGCGCGGACGCCGGTGGCGAGCGGCGTGTCGATTCGTTGCCGAGACAGTGGCGGCGGCGGGGACGCGTCCACCGGCACGGCCATCCCGCGGAGCGGTCCACGCCCGTCGAGTGGCCGCCCGAGTCCGTCGAGCACACGGCCGAGCAGTTCGCTGCCGACCGCGATTTCGAGCGGCCCTCCGGTGGATTCGACGCCGTCGTTCGGGCCGACCCCGGCCGCGTCCCCGAGCGCCAGCGCGACCGCTTCATCTTCACGGATGCCCACGATTTCCGCTAGGAGATCGCCTCCGCGACGCCGGATGACGACCACGTCGCCGATGCGAGCCGACGGGATTTCGAGCGTGATGGAGAGCCCGGTGACGGCGCGGACCCGACCCTCGACCCGCGCCGGTGACTGAACGGCGAGCTTGCCGCGAAGGTCGTCGAGATCCACGCGCGGCGAAAGTACCACGCTCAAGAGCTTGCCCGGCTCGCCGCGTCGGTGCGACCCTTCCGCTGTGAGGCTCACCGTCGCCATCGCGCTTGCCGCGGAGTTTTGTTTCGTCGCGGGATGCACCGCGTCCGTCCGAGCCGACTCGCATCTGGGAGACCAGCCCGCGGATTATGACCAGCCGATTTCGTCGGCGGCGGCACCGGCTCCGACCGGCTCGGCCACCGGTGCACCGAGCACGCGCTCACTACTCGGGGAGCGACAGGATCTCGGCTTCAAGGGGCCTGCGACCGCGAATTGCCAGTGCCTCGCCGTTGCTTTGGGGCAGCCACGCGATCCGGCGTTCCAGTGGAGCGGCAACCCGCCCAAGACCGACGCGAGCGCCGAGCTCGTCGTGGCGCTTAGCTCCGCAGGACAAGCGTGCCCCGAAGCCGGCAAAAATACGCTCGGCGCGTCGTACTGGGGATACGAGGTCGTCGGCAGTGACGTCGTCGTCGTCGTCGAAAATGCGGCGCCGGGTCGCCCGTTAGCCAGCGGCGCCATCATTCCGCGTCCGTTGAGCGGCGGACAGGTCTTCGTGCGTCCCGAAGGTAAGACCGTCCCCTACGGGCGCTCAGCCGACGGGTCCGGTCGATGTCGCGTCAGTTCGTTTGCTTCGGAGGCGGCTGCAAAATCCCCGTCCGAAATGACGAGCGACATGGCACATTCAACACCGTGACGTCGACGGGTCCACCCCGACGAACGCTCTCGACAATCCCTGAGGGCCGGATTCCGTTCGTTGTCGTCGTGGCGCCCGGGCCCGAGCTCCTGGACGCTTGTCGCGAAGCCACACGTTTCGTCGGACCGTCTCAGCTCGAGGTCACGGACGTTAGCGCCGCAGCGACGAGCGTCGCCGAGCGACGGCCGTTTTCCATCGTCATCGAAGAAGACCTGTACGCCTTCGATCCGAACGAGTTTTTGGCGCTCGCCCGCGACGTGGGCGGCGAGGTGATCACCATGCCGACTGGACTGGGCAGGGACGATCTCCTCGCGCTCCTCATTCCGCGACTCAAAGTCGCGTTCCAACGATGGGATTCGTACGAGGCTCTCTTTTGATGGACCGTGGCGGCCAGCGGGCTGACGAAACCCACCCGTCTCGAGCGGCGTACCGAGTCGAGGGCGCCGCGCTGTTTCTGCGCCCGCGGTGGACGAACGGTCGGGTCGCGCCGTATTCTTGAGGATTGGGTCGTGCCGTGGGTGAGCGTCTTCCTTCCGTCAATTTAGGCGACAGCATCGAGGGCTTGCCCCGTCGGGGCGATGTCATCGCGGAAAAGTATCGCGTCGATTCGATCGTCGGAAAAGGCGGCATGGGAGTGGTGCTGTCGGCGAAGCACATCCACCTCGGCCAAGACGTCGCGATCAAGATCCTTTCCGTGGAGGGGCTCGACCACGAACGACGGCACGAAGCGTGTACCCGGTTTCTTCGCGAAGGGCAGGCCGCGGCGCGATTGACCAGCGATCACGTCGTCCGGATCTACGACGTGGGCACTCTCGAGAGCGACGCTCCATTCATGGTGATGGAGCTACTCCGGGGCGACGACCTCGCGACGTTGCTCGGTCGTCAGGGACGCGCGCCGCTCGACGTGTCGATGGACTACGTCCTTCAAGCCTGCGACGCGGTCGGCGAGGCACACGACTACGGGATCGTCCATCGCGACCTCAAGCCGTCGAATCTGTTCATCTGCCGGCGGAGCGACGGTCGCTCGCTCTTGAAGGTGCTCGACTTCGGGATCTCGAAGTCGCTTCGTGGTGCGGACGCCCTCGAAGGCAACTTGACCGCGACGCGCACCGTCGTGGGGTCGCCCTTCTACATGTCACCCGAGCAGGTGCGCGACGCGAAGCGCGTCGATACTCGCGCCGACATTTGGGCGCTCGGCATGATCTTCTACGAGCTCCTCGTCGGCTCGCCTGCGTTCCACGCCGACACCTTGCCGGGCATCTGCGCGGCGATCGCCGCCGATACGCCGCCTCCGATTCGAGAACGCCGCGCCGAGGTTCCGCCGGAGCTCGAGGCCATCGTGATGAAGTGCCTCGAAAAGGATCCGGCGAAGCGGTTTCAGACCGTCGCGGATCTCGTCCTCGCGATTTCGCCGCTCGCGCCGAGATCGGCGCCGTCGAGCATCGAGTACGCGTCGCGCCCCGTCGATCTTCTCGTGTCGCTCCCCGCCGCGGTCTTGCCGAAGGACATTCCGACTCTCCAGGTCGCGGAAGAAGTGAAGATCCCGACCTTGCAGTCGCCGTTCGCGACCGACCTCGACATCGCCTCGGGGCCGATCGATCCCGAGAGGACCGAGGTCTCGAGCCCGTTCCCGTTCGAAAAGCGGAAAAAACCCGCGAATGTCGACGGTTCGTCGACGCTCGTCTCGCATACCGGAAAAGCCGAGCCCACTCCGCCGTCCGGCCGCTTCTTGAGCCGTGGCGCGCTGTTCGTCGCGGGCGGCCTCGGCGCGCTGGTCATCGTCGGGGTCGCGGTCGCCCGGTACACGGCGAGCCTTCACGTCGCGTCGCCCGCGGCTCCGACGGCAACGACGGTCGCGGGGTTCACGTTCGCCATCGAATCGACGCCGAGCGGCGCGAGCGTCTTCGAGGGCGACGCGCTCCTCGGTCGCACGCCGCTTTCGCTCACCATCGACAACGCCGCGGTCGGCGCCGCGCCGCGCCGCTTCATCCTTCGCGCGGACGGCTTCGAGCCATACACCATCGTGCAGGGACCGTCGGACACGGCCGTTCGATTTCGCGCGACGTTGACGCCCGCGCCGCTCGCGGCGCCACCTTCTGCCTCGTCGAAGCCATCGAGCGCGCTCCCCGTCGCCCCTTCGAGCAAGCCCGCGCCGACGAGGCCGACCCCCTCGCGAAAGCCCGCGCACGCGGCGCCGGGCCCGACATCCCCCGACATTCGACTCGAGCGCTGATCCGACGTTGTCTTCATGCGATTCCGAGCCCTTTGTCTCGCGTTCGCGTGGTCGCTGAGCGGCGTTCTTTTTCATGCCGAGCGCGCGCGCGCCGACGATCTCGCCGACGAAGCCGATCTCGAATTTCGCCTCGGCGCCGACGCCTATCAAAAGGGTGCCTACGAGGTGGCGCTCGAGCACTTTCTCATCTCGAACCGGCTCGTTCCGAATCGGAACGTGGTTTACAACATCGCGCGGAGCTACGAAAAAAGCGGTCAATTTCCGCAAGCGTTCCGCTACTTCGACGGAGCGCTGGTCAGCGAAGCCAACCCCGACACGCGAGCGCGCATCGTCCAGGAGCTCGATCGGATCCGGCCGCACGTCGCGGTGCTCGACGTAAAGACGGACCCGCCCGGCGCGACGTTGTACGTCGATCGCGAGGACCTCGGATCCCGAGGGGAAAGCCCGCGCTCGCTCGGCCTTCCCGCGGGCAAGTACGTCGTCATCGCCGAGCTTCCGGGCTACTACCCCGCGGAGGCCAGCGTCGAGCACGCCGAGCTCGGTCAGACGATTGCGGTGTCGTTGACGCTGAAACCGATCCTCGGCGCGCTCCGCGTCGAAGGCGACGCCATAGGCGCCCGCGTTCGCGTAGACGACGACACCGGGGTTCCTCGCTGCGTCGTCCCCTGCCGACTCGAGCTGGCCCCCGGTCCGCACGCCGTTCACGTCGCGGAGGACGGCCATCGCGACGCCGACGTCATGGTCGAGGTCGTGCGCTCCGCGGAGGTCGTCGTGCGCCCGCGCCTCGACGCGATCACCGGCAACGTCGTGGTCACCACCGACGAACCCGGCGCGCTCGTCGAGGTCGACGACCACTCGAAGGGGTTCACGCCGGTGATCCTGACGTTGCCGGTCGGGACGCACACGCTCCGGATCTCTCATCGCGGGTTTCACCCCATCGAGCACGCGGTGGACGTCGTCGAGGGAAAGCCCGTGCACGTCGACGACGATCTGACCCATGAAGAAGAAGTGACGGCGGCGTCGCGTGTCGCCGAGTCCGTCGACGATGCGCCGAGCTCGGTGACCATCATTTCGCGCCAGGAGATCCTCGCGTTCGGCTATCCGACCATTGCCGAAGCCGTCCGCGGCGTGCCCGGCATGTACGTCTGGAACGACCGCGCCTACGCCTCGGTCGGCGCCCGCGGACTCGGCCGGCTCGGCAGCTACACCAATCGCGAGCTCGTGCTCGCCGACGGCCACCCGACCAACGACGATTGGATCGGCTCGGCGTACACCGGTTTCGATGCGCGTACCGATCTCGGTGACGTCGATCGCATCGAGGTGCTCCGTGGTCCCGGCTCGGTGCTCTACGGAACGAACGCGTTTTCCGGCGTGATCAACGTCGTCAGCCGCTACAAGGACGAGAAACCCGGCGCCGAGGTCGGCCTCTCGGCGCTCGACTACGGCGTGGGCCGCGCGCGGATCCGCGCGCAGGCGAGCCTCGGGCGCGACGCGGGGATCTGGACCAGCGTGTCCGGCGCGGACGGTGCAGGCCGTGATTTCTACTTCCCGGAGCTCGCCACCTCGGCGCCGGATTCGGGCAACTCGCGGAACGCCGACGGGTTCGTCACCGGCACCTTGCAAGGTCGCGTGTGGTGGAAGTGGTTCACGACCCAGTGGTTTCTACACTCGCAAGACAAGCATTTGCCGACCGGCGAATTCGATACGCTCCTCGGCGATCCGCGCACCCAGCAAGTCGACACCCGCGGGTTCGTCGAAGCCCGCGCCGAGCCGTCGCTGTCGAAGACCGTGCAGCTCTTCTCGCGACTCTACTGGAACCTCTATCGGTTTCGTGGGGACTACGCACGCAATGCGGGCGCCGACGGCGGCGTCGAGGTCGACACCTTCGACGGACAGTGGCTCGGCGCGGAAGAACGCGTCGTGTTCACGCCAACGCCCGGCTTGCGTCTCACCGCGGGCGGCGAAGGCCAGGTGCACTACCGCGTGAAAGAGCAGGCGCGGAACGACGACGGCTATTACCTGAATCCGAACGGCAGCAACGACGGCTACCGAGTCGGCGCTTTGTACGGCCTGGCCGACGCGTCGCTCGGCCCCCGCGTGCGCGTCGAAGCGGGCCTTCGGCTCGACGCGTACTCGACGTTCGGCACGTCCCTGAACCCCCGCGCCTCCGTCATCGTGACGCCGTATGAACGCGGCCGCACGAAGGTCCTCGTCGGGAAAGCCTTCCGCGCGCCGTCGGTCTACGAGCTCTACTACAACGACGGCGGCCTCACCCAGGTGCAGAGCCCGCATCTTCACTCCGAGTCGCTCTACTCGCTCGAGGTCGAGCATTCGCATCGTTTCACGCCGACGTTGACCGGCACGGCGTCCCTCTACACGAACTACGTGAACGACCTCATCGTTCCGCTCGGCAACGGCGACCCGACGTCGCCGATTCACTATTCGAACTCCGGGCTCCCGCTCTCGACCGTCGGCACGGAGATCGGCATCCGGCGCGAATGGCGACAAGGATGGATGCTCGCCGCGAGCTACGGGTTCCAGCACTCGATTTACCTTGCCGGACGGAGTGCGTCGGATCTGTTGGGGCTCAAGAAATCGCCGACGATGCGCCACGTCGAGAATTCACCCGAGCATCTCGCGTCGCTCAAGGCCGCCGCGCCGCTCATCATAAAGGGGCTTACCGCCGCGACGCGCCTCACGTTCGAAGGCCCGGTCTACGATCGCAACGAGTCCGTGTCCGATCCGCCGCAGACGCACACCGGCGCGTTCGCGATCTGGGACGTCGTGCTTTCCGGCTACGACGATCGCCGTCGCATCCATTACTCAGCCGGCGTCTACAACGTCACCGACTGGCACTACTCGCTCCCGGTGAGCAGCGAGTTCACTCAGACGACGATCGTGCAGAACGGCCGCACCTTCCTGGCCTCCGCCGATATCGCGTTCTAGTGCCTGGTCACAGCGCGCCGCGGTTTCGAGAACGCCGATCGCAAATTCGCACTAACAACCCGGCTCGAAGCCAACGCGAGAGCATGAGGGAGAGAGTGCTGCCTTGCGGTAGCTCGCTTGCACCAGTTCTGTGCGTCGCTACGCCACGCGGCAGGCTCGAGGGGGCGAAGAGGGGTCGCGGCTCCGCGGGCGCTGCGCTAGCCGGCGAAGCGACGGGCCACTGACGAGGACGTGCTCGCGGCCCCCGAGCACAGGGTCGCCGAGATCATCGACGGAGAGTTGAAGCTGAGTCCTACCGGTCGCGATCGGGTGACGGCGTTCCGATCTCGATCAGGATCCTCGGATCGTCCGCTGGGTCGCCTTCGTGGAGGCCGAAGAATGAGGTTCCTTCGTTGCCATCATCTTTCAGCTGAAAGCGAATGCCGAGGTCGACGCCATTCGCGATTGAATCGACCACTGCTGTGGTCACATCTAGGGGCCACTGGGGCCAATGTCCTTCGGAGTCGGGTTGCACGGTTTGAGGCGCCAGGAAGTCGCCGATGGGCGTCACGTCCCGAGCGTAGTCGTCGGGCGTGATTTGGAGATCCGCAGCGTAGTATCCGTAGTCGACCACTACCGGCGGCGCGGGATTCGCGCTCAGGAGATAAACATAGTTGGTCATCACGAGCGTCGCTCGGCGGACGCCGACGCCAGCGAGGCTGCTCAAAGAAAACTCGATCATGCCGCGTGCAATGCCGAGGTTGTCGAGATCGCTCTCGGACCAACTTATTTGAATTCCGGTTGCCTCGGACGCGAATCGAGTGACGCCAAGCAATGGATAGACGGCCACGGTGCCGGACGCGGCCCCGAACAGCGTGAGCACCGGCGGCCCGGAATCCGTCCGAGCGACGCCCGCCTCCGCGAAGCCGGCTTCGGGCCCAAGGCCCGTCGCGATCGGCGTCGCACCTCCGCCGTCGAGTATCGGCGTCACATGGAATTTGCCACCATCCGTCGGTGATCGGTCGTTCGACGGCGGCGTCGACTCACCGGAGGATGAATCGAAGGGCGGGAACGAGGCGTCCGTCAGCGGAGTGGACGGGCGAGGTGACGACCCGGTCGGAGTCGGCGCCGCGCTGTTCGGTGACGGTGGGGGAATGACGCACACGTTCTTTTCGCACACCGCGCCGTGGATGCAATCCGGACACGTTCCGAGCCAGTGGGTTTCGCTCCCGCTCGGATCAGGGGTGGACGCGCTGCAGCCCAGTGCCGTCGTTGCACACCAGGCCATCAGCCACGCGAAGTGACGTGCGGTTTCGTTCATAGCGCCCCCTCCTCCTCGTCATCGTGTTCGGGTCCGACGATGGTTTGACCGACGTAGGCGATCACGCGCATCGGATCGTCGCCCGGTGAGTGCTGCTGATTGTGCTCGGTCACGCGGCGCCGGAGGGCCACCGCGCGTTCGCGCGTCTCGCGCAGGAAGCCGAGCACCTCGGACGCGAGCGGGTGCCCCTTCCAGAGGTCGAACCCGAACGTGCTGCCGCCGACGGAGTCGGTCCAGCGCGCGCGACGCGTTCCCATGCGGAGCTTCGTGCAGATCGCGGTCACGACCGCCTGGTAATGGTCGAAGACGGCCGCTTCCCAGCCGGCCTCGTCTTCGATCGCGATGACGCATTGCTCGGACGCGTATCGCGTGGGGGTCGACGAATCGTCCCGGCGGATGCGACCGTCGCCGAGGAGTCGCGCGAGCGCCGCTTCGATCGCGGGCGTCTCCGCGGGGACCTGCGGCGTGAGCTCGTCGAACGCGAGGGGGCCGAAGCGGTAGATGACGACCCACAGGAGATTGTCGAGCCGGCCCGCGTCGTCGTGCGAGCTCAAGCGCGCGTAGTCTTTTTCGTCGGCGGCGCGAAAGAGCGTCTGGTCGCTTCGCCCCGCGCGAAAGACGAGTCCGGAATCGACCAGATCGTTCAAGACGCCGCGCACCGACGTTTCGTCGTCGACCGCGAAGCGGGTCAGAAGCTCCGTCCGCGAAACGGAGCCCTGCTGCTGAACGTACGAGAGCAGCGCCTCCCAGAGCGAGCGCCCGCGATCGGTTCCGCTCTCCGAGAGCCGGGCAACCTTGTGGTGATAAGCGCGCAAGGTCAGCCCGAACATGTCGGCGATGACCTTGTTCCCGATGCCCTGGCTCTTCAGCTCACTCACCAGGTCGATGAAGACTTTGTTCGCCGTGTGAGCCAGCGTCGCGCGTGCGCCGGCAGCCGTCGCGAGCTGAGCGATCAACACCGTGGTCTGCCGAACGATGGCGTCGACCAGGAGATTCACGTTCATCGCCGGCTCACTTCGCGCTCGGCACGTCGACGTGGGGCCAGAGCCCCGCCCTCTCCCGGTTCGTGCACACGGCCGAGGGTACCGGCCCCTCCATCGGAACCGGTAGTGATCACTTTTTCACTCTCCAGCGGAACCGCGGCTTCCCGAAAAAGCGCGATCGTTTCCCCTGGCTGCGCGCGGCCACGCGTCCCATCGAGGATGCCGCGTCAAAAAGCGGACGAAGACGGGATCCGCGCGATCCCCCCCGGATACGGCGGTGTTCGCGCTCGAGATAAGCCCGCGTCGTTCAGACGCGTTTCTTTTCGTCGGCGAGGCGCGCGTGTTCGAGCAAGAGCGACGTCACGGTCGTGCGGAGCTCGTCTTGACGCACGACGTCGCTGGAAGCGAACTCGAATTGTCCCGTCTGGTAGTCGAGTGCGAGCATGACGGCCGCCTTTGCGGAAAGGTTCGATTTGTCGCCCTCGATGACCGCCGCGAACAGGCTGCCGTTCGAGAAGAAGAGGCGCGCGACGTCATCACCGACGATGAGCAAGGTGCCCGTTTTTCGTTCCATCTCGATGAACGACAAGAGCGCCGGCAACCCGACATGTTCGATCTCGCCGCGCAGCGTCGAACGAACCGAGGGCGAGCGGCGCGCGTTCTGCGCTCGGCGCACGATCTGATGCACGCGAACGAGGAGCTCGTCGGGGTCGTACGGCTTCGGAATGTAGGCGTCGATGCCGAGCCGGTAGCCGAGCAGGCGCTCCGCCTCGCCGCTGAGCGACGTGAGGAAAATGACGGGGACCGACGACAACGTCGGGCGCGCGCGCACGAGGCGGAGCAGCTGCCAGCCGTCCATGCGCGGCATTTGAACGTCGCTCAAAATGACGTCGGGGGGTTCCTTCAAGCACAACGACAGCGCTTCGAGTCCGTCGGAGGTCGTGTGCACGGTGTCGCCGCGCTTCCTGAACGGCGCGGCGGCGCGCTCGCGAAAATTGGCGTCGTCGTCCACCACGATGACCCGAAGCGCGTCGTTGTCGGCGCTCGACGGTTCGGCGGGCGCCTCCGCGCGCCGCTCGCGGAGCAGGCCCTCGAGGAGCGGACGCTTGTCGTCGGCGATGTCGAGGAGCTCGAAGCCCATTCCGGCCGCCTTGCCGGACGCCGCGGCTTGTTTCGCGTCACGAATGAACGCCACTCGGCAGACGGCGGGGATCGCGATGCCTTTTTCCGGTACCTCGATGGACAGCGCGATGACCGCGTTCAGCGGTAAAAATCGGGTCGACTTGATGAAGATGCCGCCCTTCGAGAGGTTGTCTCCCGCGGCTCCTTCGGGGTCGAGCGCGGTGGACCGGACGCGAAACGACGCTTCGATCCGCAGATGCTCGCGCTGATCCTGATCGCCGCTCATCTCTATCTCACTGATCTCGCATCGTACCGCTCACCGCGCCGTACTTCGAGGATCATGACCGCTCGCGCGACTTTGTGCCCGGAAACGGCCCGTTCAAGGAAGCGGCTCGCGCGGTAAGACCACGACCCTTCCGGTTACCGGATCCCGTTCGACGCGGGCGATGATCCGAAAATACCGACGCAAGGTCTCTTCGGTGAACACGTCCTCGGGCTTGCCGGAGAGCGCGACCTGGCCCTCCGCGAGAATGACGACTCGGTCCGCGTAACGCGCGGCCAGAGAAAGGTCGTGGATCGCGATGGCCGCGCCTTTTCCGCCGGACACGAGGCGTCGCACCAGTTCGAGTAGCTGCAGCTGGTGCTGGACGTCGAGGTTCGACGTCGGTTCGTCGAGCAAGAGCACCGGCGTCGATTGTGCGATGGCGCGGGCAACGTGGACGCGTTGCCGCTCTCCGCCCGAAAGGTCGGACACGTAGCGATCGGCGAGAGGTTCCGTCTCGGTCAAGGCGAGGGCGCGATCGACGGCGAGGACGTCCTCCGCGCCCGGCGGACGAAACCGCCCGAGGTGCGGCGTTCGCCCCATCGCGACCAGCTCGCGCACGGTGAACGCGAAGTCGGCGCGCGCCGATTGCGGCACGAACGCCATCGACCGTGCGATGGCTTTCCGCGACAGGTCGGTGAGCGGCCGCCCTTCGACGGTCACGGTTCCCCCGGCACCCGGCAAGATCCCGAGGAGCACGTGGAGGAGCGTGCTCTTGCCGGCGCCGTTCGGTCCGACGATCGCGACGAGCTCGCCCAGGTCGAGCGCGAAGTCGACGCCGGTGAGCACGTCCGGCCCGTCGTAGGTGAAGCGGAGGTTCCGCGCTTCGAGCACGCGCGTCATTCGATCGAGACCTCGCGTCGGCGCGACAGGAGCAAGAATAGAAAAAACGGCGCGCCGATCGCCGCGGTCATGACCCCGAGCCGGATCTCTTCGGGCGCCGCGACGGTGCGGCACAAGAGGTCGGTGGCCACGACGAACACGGCGCCGACGACGAAGCACGCCGGGAGCAGCACCGCGTGCGCCGGCCCGACCAGGAGCCGCACGACGTGAGGGATCACCAGACCGACGAACGCGATGAGGCCCGACACCGCGACCGCGCCGCCGATGACGATGGAGGTTGCGAAGATGAGGCGCCGTCGGACGCTCGGCACGTCGACCCCGAGCGCTACGGCTTCGGTCTCGCCGAGGAGGAGCGCGTCGAGCTCGCGGGTGGAAAAGACGATGGCCGCGGCGCCGAGCAGCGTCGTCGGAGCGACGAGCGCGACGTCGGCCCACGTTCGCGCGTCGAGGCCGCCCATGAGCCATCGAAAAGTCTGACGTCCTTGTTCGTACTCCTCGAGCGACAGCGACAAGAGCAACGTCGTGAGCGCGTTGGCGAGACTGCCGACGGCGATGCCGGCGAGGAGCAAGGTGCCGACGGGAAGCCGCCCGCGTTGCGACGCGATCGCGTAGACGAGGAGCGTCGCCCCCGTCGCGCCGACGATCGCGAACGTCGGGAGGACGAACCCGAGGGCCGCGCCGCCGACCTGGATCGCGAAGACGGCGCCGAGCGATGCTCCGGACGCGACCCCGATAACGCCCGGGTCGGCGAGTGGATTTCTGAACAGCGCTTGCAGCGCCGCGCCCGAGATCGCGAGCCCCGCGCCGACGAACGCGCCGGTGACGACCCGGGGGAGGCGCACGTCGAGCACGACGGTCGCCTCCCACGCCGGAAACGCGGGACCGAAGTGGAACCCGAGCGCGGAGCCGACGATCGACAGCACGGTCGAACCGCCGATGTGCACCGCGCCGAAGGCGACCGCGGCGAACATCGCGAGGCCGAGCGCCGCCGTCCCCGCGGCGAGAACGACGCCTCGAGAAAGCCGTTTCACGCTCGGAACGCCTCTGGGTGAAAGAGGCGCGCGAGCTCTTCCACGCCGAGGACGCCGTCGGGCGTTTCCGACGTCAGCGCCGCGGCGCGCACCGCGAAGACGCGACCTCGTTCGACGGCGGCGACGCCGCGCCAGGTCGCGTCGTGCGTGAGCTCGCGCACCGGCGCGTCATGATCGCCGGACCACGCCGGCACGATGATGATGTCCGGATTCAGGCCGATCAACACGTCGAGCGAGACATCGTGAAAGCCGACGAGGCCGAGCTCGGCGGCCGCGTTGACGCCGCCCGCGCGCCGGATTTTTTCGTCGATGAGCGTGTCCTTGCCCGCCGTGTAGTCGACGGCGGAATAGTAGAGAACGCGGGGCATCGCCAGGCCAAACACCTTGGCGTGGACGGCGTCGAGGCGCGCCCGCATCGTCCGGAGCAGCGCCTCGCCGCGGGTCGATTCGCCGACCACGTCGGCCACCAGGCGAACGTTGGATTCGACGTCGTCGTAGGACGTGGGGTCACCCAGCCGAACGACGGAGACGCCCGCGCCCGACAGGATCCGCATTCCGGAATCCAGATTGAAGCGAGTCACGAACACGAGCTCCGGCGAAAGCTCGAGAATGCGTTCGGGATCGGCCCCCCGAATGCGCGCGACGCCGGGCGGAATGCGCCCCGCCGACATCGCGACGTTCGCGTCGTCGGCGAAGCGGCTCACGGCGACCAGGCGCGCGGGCTGGACGAGCTCCGTCAAGAGCTCGTCGCCGGCGACGATGAGCGACGCAAGCCGCGTCGGAGGGTGCGCGAGCGTCGTTTCGTCTCCGCCGTTCCGAAGCCGCTTCGGGAACCCGGTGCCCTCGACCGTCGTGCCCGAGTACCGCTCGAAGCCGTGCCCTTTGCCTCCGGAGCGAACGAAGAAAATCGACGCCCCCACGCCGAGCGCGAGGAGCCCCATCGCGAAGAGCGCGGCCGCCGGAGTTTCAGAAGACGATGGACGCGCCGAGCGTCGCATTCGGAACACCGACTCGAGCCGTGATGTGGACGGAGCGAAAGACGCGGTAGCGGAGGCCGGCGTAGACCGACGGCGCGATGTGCGTTCCGACGCCGAACGTGAGCTCGGCTCCGGGCTCGGCGAGCAGGCTCAGGTCCTTCGCGAGCCAGATGTTCCACTGCGCCAGGATCGGCACCGTGGTGTGTGGAAAATCGCTCGTCCCGAGCCAATCGAAGCCGCTCGAGATGGCGAGGCTGTCGTTCAACCCGTTGATGATGCCCCGGGGCAAGATCACGACCGAGGCGCGAAAGCCGGGTCCGGCGCCGCGCGTCGCGTCTCTGCCGGTGCTCAACGTCTCTCCGGCGATGTGGCCCTCGAGCTCGACGTGATACTGAATGTGCGCGGTGTCTTCTTCGATGGTGTCCTTCGGTTTCGGCGCCTCCGGAACGATGTCCACCGTGGTGGTCACATCGGCGCCGGGCTGCACGTTCACCGTCTGAGTGTGACGAACGCCGTCCGGCGTCACCGCGACGATCGTGGTCTCTCCGGGCAGCACCGGAATCGGCTTTTCGAGCGTCGTGATGGGGACGTCGCTGACGAGGTAGTGCGTTCCTTTCGGGACGCGCGCCGTCTTGATCGTCAAGAGGCCGATGCGCGGCCGCACTTCGGCGAGCTTGTCCCTCGCGGCGCGCGCGGTGTCCGCGTAGCGTTTGCCGAGCGCGTCCGTTTCGGCGATCACCTGCTCGAGCGCGGCGTACGCCTCGATGTTGCGCCCGAGCCGCGCGAGCGAGCGCGCTTCCATGAAGTGCGAATTCGGACTGTTCACGTGCTCGTAGGAGTCGTGGAACGCCGACAGTGCCGCGTCGTAGTCGTCATGGTCGAAATGATCCATGCCCTCCGCGTACAGCTTCTGCGCGTCCTTCTGATCCGCGGCGCTCGCGTCATCGACCGAGTGTCCGGTCTCGGCGAGACTCGGAACGGCGACGAACAGGGCGGCGGCCACGAACGGGAGACCGGTGCGATTCACTAGATGCCCCCTGGCTTGTATCCCGCGTTCGGCACGCTGTGTGAGGGCGGCGGACGATGTTTCGCGCCGGCAGCGTTATCGCCCGCTGCGGCATGCGTTTCGGCGACCGCGGCGTGCGTCTCGCTCGGCGGCGCCTTCTTCGTGCTGTCCGGCGCGGCGGTTGCCGCGTGGGGTTCCGCAGAAGCAGCTTCCGCGGGCGGCGCCGGTTCCTGCGCGGTGATCGTCACTTGTGGCGCGGCGCTGTCGCTCGGCGCGGCGCTCGCCGTCGCTTCGGGAAGAGGAGCAGGTTCTGGCGGTGCGGCCTTGGGCACCGCGAGCGCCGTCTCCGGCTTGGCTGCCGTCGGGGCCGCTTCCCGCGACCCTCCACGACGCGCCACGAGCCAACCCCCTACCGCGATCCCGAATGCGAGCGCCGCGACCGTGGCGGCGATGCGGAGCAAGCGCCCGCGATCCCGCACGGGAGCCTGGGTCAGCTGTGCCGATGGAGAGCCGATCGAAATCGCGCGGGACGCTCCGTGTTCCATGCCGGCGAACACGGACTCTTCGCTCTTCCCGGCCGGCTCGGAGCCCTTGTTCGAATGTGGCAATGCCGGTGGTCGCTTCGACGGCGGCGGTGGGTGCTGACGAAGGGCACGGACTTCGTCCGGTTCTTCCTCGGCGGCCTCCTCGATGTCCTCCGGCGCTTCGGCAGCGTCGGGGCTCGACTCCTGTTCGCCGGAAGCGCGGCGCACGTCGTCGTCGCCGACGTCCATCGTCAAGCGCTCGCCGTCGCCCTCCGAGACGGGCGGCAACAGATACGATTCCGGAATTTCCGGCGTTTCGTCGCTCGTGCCGGCGTGTTCCGGGACCGGGACCGGTTCGTCGGGAAGCGTCGCGGGCCTCGTGCCACTCGACGGAACGCCGCTCGACGCTTCGGTGTCGGGCGGAGGCGCGAGCGTCGGGGCGTCTCTCGAAACCGTGAAGCCGCCGTCGCCCGGGCGCGCCGCTTCGGCCGGTATCGCCGCGACGGCTTCGGTGTGCGACGAGGTCGCGTGCGCCGACTCGAGCGCGGCGGCTTCGGCAACCGCGGGCGTCTCGCGCGACGCGTCCGACGACGGAACGGGGTCGCTCGCCGGGCTCGACACGGGGGGAATCGATGGGCGCGGGCTCGACAGGGGAGGCATCGACGTCAGCGACGATCGCGACGAGCGCTCCGGGATGGCGGGCCCCTTTCCGAACGCGCGCTCGAGCGCCAGCCGTCGCTTGGCGATGGTGGCCTCGGCGATGCCCGCCGCCCATTTGCCGATCGCCTCGCTGTCGGCGCACGGCAGCGCCCCGATGACTGCGGACAT
>Ga0265320_10000445_pt1 | contig 32340 bp, 30 predicted proteins | sample 4827metaG_FD_202087 | JGI IMG/M metagenome (GOLD analysis project Ga0265320, IMG submission 202087) | Rhizosphere microbial communities from Carex aquatilis grown in University of Washington, Seatle, WA, United States - 4-8-27 metaG | ecosystem: Host-associated > Plants > Roots > Rhizosphere >... | reverse complement strand
GCGGGCATCGGCATCGATTGGGAGATCGACAAGGCGCGGCCCTACATGCGGCCCGGCGATCTGGTCTATATCCCACTGGAATATGACCTCTACACGAAATCTCGATCCGAACTCTTTTCGGGGGCCGATGCCGCCTATCGGTTCCGGCACGACAAGCGGAGCTTGCTGTCGCGCGGCCCCGAAGGGCTCGTGCGCGCGGCATTCCTGTTCGATCTGGGTTCCCTGATCCAGTCGGTCGGCGAAATGGCGTTGTCCGCTGCCGGCGTGACACGGCGCTTCGGCGCGGCGACCATGGACGTTCAGGGCGACGAGATCGATCACGGCGACTTGAAGGCGAAGCCCTACGAATATTTCCTGCGCATGCAACCAACGCCGCTGCTGCATGCCGAATTGTGGAACATGGGCAAGGACGGCAGCCAGGTTGCGATCGGGGCGTTCCTGGACTGGTGCCGCGCTAACGGGATCGTTGCGGTCGGCGGCCTTCCCACGACGTTCGACGATTTACAGCTTCCTCCGGCGTTTTTGGCGCAGCTTGAGGACTTCTACCGCGCCCACGGTGCGACATTCATTATCCTGCCGAACCGAAGCCAGTATCCGCGCAGGGCCTTCTTCGACACGCCATATCACTTGCGCGATCGGTTTCAGGAGCAGCACTCTCGTCTTCTTGTGTCGGCGCTTCGTCCACGCCTGCCGGCGGCGCCGGTCCCGGCCCAGCCAAGTCGGTGACGCACCGTCACGGATGGACAACGTGTCGCTCCGCAATACTGCGGAAACCTTGATCCTCTACGGTTCGAGGTTCGAGAAATGCCGCTAGCATCAATATCTTGAAACCGGCGTACCGGGGGCCCACTTTATCTTCCTAAGGAGTCGGCCCCTTGGGGCGGCTCCATCATCCGGCACCGGTGCCCAGTTGGGGTCGGCGCCGATCAGCACCCGCCCGGCGGAAAGCCGGGTGGCGAGGAGAAAAAAATGTCCGATTTGGAGGGCGCCAACCCGCCCGCACCGCGCAAGAGCGACGAGGATGGCCAAATGGCGCCGGTGTTGCCGCTCCGCGATATTGTCGTATTCCCACATATGATCGTTCCGCTTTTCGTCGGCCGCGAGAAGTCCGTCCGCGCCCTCGAAGAAGTGATGAACAACGAGAAGCAGATTCTGCTGCTCACCCAGAAGAACAAGGACGATGACGACCCGGGCGCCGACGGCCTGCATTCCATAGGCACGCTGGCGACCGTGTTGCAGCTGCTGAAGCTGCCCGACCAGACCGTCCGCGTCCTTGTGGAAGGAAAGTCCCGCGCCCGCGTCACCGGTTTCGTGCCGCGCACCGACTTCTTCCAGGCGACCATCCAGCATATCGCCGAGGCGCCGGCGGACGCCAAGGAGATCGAGGCGCTGATCCGCACGGTCAAGACCAATTTCGAGCAGTACATCAAACTCAACAAGAAGGTGCCGGCCGAGACGCTGGCGTCGGTCGCGCAGATCGAAGACGCCGCCAAGCTCGCCGATACCGTCGCCTCGCATCTGTCGGTGAAGATCGCCGACCGTCAGGCGCTGCTGGAGACGCTGAGCACCGTCGAGCGGCTGGAGAAGGTCCTCTCGCTGATCGAAGGCGAGATCGGCGTGCTGCAGGTCGAGCGCAAGATCCGCAGCCGCGTGAAGCGCCAGATGGAGAAGACCCAGCGCGAGTATTATCTCAACGAACAGCTCAAGGCGATCCAGAAGGAACTCGGCGAAGGCGACGAGGGCCGCGACGAGATGAATGAGCTCGAGGAGCGCATTCGCAAGACCAAGCTCTCCAAGGAAGCGCGCGACAAGGCGCATGCCGAAGTCAAGAAGCTGCGCTCCATGTCGCCGATGAGCGCGGAAGCGACCGTTGTGCGCAACTACCTCGACTGGTTGCTGTCGCTGCCCTGGGGCAAGAAGTCCAAGGTCCGCAAGGACATCCTCGAGGCGGAGCGCGTGCTCAACGCCGACCATTTCGGTCTGGAGAAGGTCAAGGAACGCATCCTCGAATTCCTGGCGGTGCAGCAGCGCGCCGGCAAGATGAAGGGGCCGATCCTGTGCCTCGTCGGCCCGCCCGGCGTCGGCAAGACCTCGCTCGCCAAGTCGATCGCGAAGGCGACGGGACGTGAGTATGTTCGCATGTCGCTCGGCGGCGTGCGCGACGAGGCGGAGATCCGCGGCCATCGGCGCACCTATATCGGCTCGATGCCCGGCAAGGTCATCCAGTCGATGAAAAAGGCGAAGACGGCCAACCCGCTCTTTCTCCTGGACGAGATCGACAAGCTCGGCGCCGACTGGCGCGGCGACCCGTCGTCCGCGCTTTTGGAAGTGCTGGACCCGGAGCAGAACCACACCTTCAACGACCACTATCTGGAAGTCGATTTCGATCTGTCGGACGTGATGTTCCTCACCACGGCGAACTCCCTGCGCATGCCGGGCCCGCTGATGGACCGCATGGAGATCATCCGCATCCCCGGCTACACCGAGGACGAGAAACTGGAGATCGCCAAGCGCCACCTCATCCCCAAGGAGATGAAGGCGCATGGCCTCAAGGACGACGAATGGAAGATCACCGACGCCGGTCTGATGTCGCTGATCCGCTATCACACCCGTGAGGCGGGTGTGCGCAGCCTTGAGCGCGAGATCGCCAATCTCACCCGCAAGGCGGTGAAGGAGATCGTCAGCCACAAGGCATCGTCGGTCGAGGTCACGGTGGACAATGTCGATACCTACGCCGGTGTCCGCAAATTCCGCTATGGCGAGGTCGAGGGCGAGGACCAGGTCGGTGTCGTCACCGGACTGGCCTGGACCGAGGTCGGCGGCGACACGCTGCAGATCGAGTCCGTCATGCTGCCCGGCAAGGGCCGCATGCAGACCACCGGCAAGCTCGGCGACGTGATGAAGGAGTCCATCGACGCGGCGCGGTCCTATGTCCGCTCCAAGGCGACCAGCTTCGGCATCAAGCCGCCGCTGTTCGACAAGATCGACATCCATGTGCACGTGCCCGAAGGCGCGACGCCCAAGGACGGCCCGTCGGCGGGTCTCGCCATGGCCACCTCCATCATCTCGGTGATCACCGGCATTCCGGTGCGCCGCGACGTGGCGATGACCGGCGAGGTGACCTTGCGCGGCCGCGCGCTTCCCATCGGCGGCCTGAAGGAGAAGCTGCTGGCGGCGCTGCGGGCGGGCATCAAGACGGTGATCATCCCCCAGGAGAACGAAAAGGACCTGGCGGAAGTGCCCGACAATGTGAAGTCCGGCATGACCATCGTCCCGGTCTCGACGGTGAGCGAAGTCCTGAAGGTTGCGCTGGTGCGCCAGCCCGAGCCGATCGACTGGAGCGAGCCCGACGTGGTCACCCCGCCCCCGGTCCCGCCGGAAAACGACGCAGTCCTAACGCATTAGCGGCTGCGAGCCTTGGGAAAGGGCCCCGGACGGCTTAACCATCCGGGGCCTTTTTCGTGCCATTTTCCGCTGATTCCCTGGGGTTTTCGGTTTGACCCGGGCCCGACACGCCATAAAGTCGCCCTGTCGGAGCGAATCGCGCAAAGGAGCCGTCGCCGTGAACAAGAACGATCTCATCCAGAAGTTGTCCGAGCAGACCGGCCTGGACAAGAATACCTCGGCCAAGGCCGTGGACGGTGTGTTCGACCTGATCGCCGCGACCCTCAAGTCGGGCGAAGAAGTGCGCTTGACCGGTTTCGGCGTTTTCGTGGTCGCCACCCGCGCCGGCGGCAAGGGCCGCAATCCGCAGACGGGCGAGGAGATCACCATCAAGCCCTCCAAGCAGCCGCGGTTCCGTCCCGGCAAGCAGCTCAAGGACTCGCTGAACACCTAGGCGCTGCGGCGTCGCCCAAGTTCAGGCGTGGAACAGCGCGCTGACAGATTCGCCGTTGTGGATGTGCTGGATGGCGTTCGCCAGCGGGCGCGCGATCGACAGCACCGTCAGCTTGGAACCGCGCTTGTCCGGCGGAACCGGAACGGTGTTGGTGCAGACGATCTCCAGCACGTCGGGCTGCTCGCTCAGCCGCGCCGCGGCGCCGGCTGCGAACAGCCCATGCGTGCAGGCGATGCGGATCGAGCGCACCTTCTGCTCGCGCAGCCGCTGCAGCAGTTCCAGCGTCGTGGTACCGCGCGCGATTTCGTCGTCCAGCACGATCACGTCCTTGCCCGCGACGTCGCCGATGATCGACGCGATCCGCACTTCCTTGTCCGAGATGCGCTGTTTGGCGGCCACCGCGACCCCGATGCCCAGCAGGCGCGCGAAGGACGCGGTCTCCTTGGCGTTGCCGAGGTCCGGCGACACCGCCACGGCGTTGGACAGGTCGTATTGGCGGAAATGCCCGGCGATCTCTTTCAGGGCATGCAGGTGATCGACCGGGACGCTGAAGAAGCCGTGCACCTGCGGAGAATGCATCGCCATGGTCAGCACGCGATTGGCGCCCGCGGTCACCAGCAGATCCGCCGCCAGCCGTCCGCCGATCGAGATGCGCGGCTGATCCTTCTTGTCCGAGCGCGCATAGGCATAGAACGGCATCACCACCGTGATGCGTGCCGCCGAGGCACCGCGCGCCGCATCGCACATGAGAAGGAGCTCGACCAGGTTCTCCTGGACCGGCGCGCACAGCGTCTGGATGATGAAGACGTCGCGCTCGCGGCAATTGGCTTCGAGCTGGACTTCCAGACAGTCATTGGCGAAGCGGCTCAGGCGTGACGGCGACAACGGCACGCCGAGGATGCGGCAGATCTCGGCCGCGAGCTCCGGATGAGAATGCCCGCCAAAGACGGTGATTTCCTTCATGACCGCTCCCGTGCCGCAAGCGTTACCTTATCGAAGGATTGCGCCGATGGGGATATGCGGCCCAGCGCCGCCACGATGGTGCTAGGGCTCCTGGGTCGGCTTGTTGCGCAGGACGTAGACCTGGTAGGCGACGGCGTCCCACGCGTTATGGATGCCGACGAACAGCAGGATCAGCGCCGCGGCGCCGATGCCGAACAGCGCCGGCTCCAGATGCCACTGCGCCAGCAACCCCGACAGGGTCAGCAGGCCGTAAGCCGCGAAAGGCAGCAGGACGTGGAAGACCCGGTCCTCCAGGTCCATTTGGTAGACGCGCTGGCGCCGCATGCGCGCCACCGGCACGGCCATGTAGAGCAGGCCGCAAACGCCCGTCGCGCCGGCGGCCCAGGCGGCGTGGACGGCTGCGGGCCACGGCACCCGCACCAGCGCCGACAGCAGCAGGCAGGCGCCGAAATGCACGACCGTCGGCGTGGCGAAGGCGCGCCCGGCCTCCGACAGGCCCGGTTGCGGGCGTTCCGCGATCAAGGTCATCACCACGAACTGCAGGCCGATCAGCGCGCCCGCGGCCGATCCGACGATGACGTAGAAGCTGTCCCACTCATTCAATGCCGACATGCGCGGATTCCCCAGTTCGATTTGGCCTGCCATCCGAAGCCGCACGGGGTGGCCCGTCGCCCGAAGCCGCGCGAAACTGGACCTGTCCTCCTACGCCCCTGCGGAGCTCCGGAAGGCAACCTCCGCTGCTGCGCGGCGCAGGGTGGTGGGCGGTGACGGGCTCGAACCGCCGACCCTATCGGTGTAAACGATATGCTCTACCAGCTGAGCTAACCGCCCTTTGCCGGGCTTATAGCAGCATCCGTACGAGGTGACAGCCTCGTGACTGGAGCGGTCGAGCCGCTTGGCTATAGTCGGGCCGAATTCTGCTTTGGGGGACATCATGCGGACCTGGTCGGCCGGAATCTTGGCGATGACGGTGGTGCTGGCGGCCGCTGGCGCGGTCTCCGCGCAAGTGGATTGGATGGACGCGCAGACCGCTCCACCGCCGCCGTCGCCGAAACGGCCGCCGTCGGTGGTCTACACCCAGGACGTCATCGCCTTCACCCATGCGCAGATCGTCGATGGCACCGGCGCGCCGCCGCGCCGCGACATGACGCTGATCTCCGATCACGGCACCATTCGCGCGCTGGGCCCTTCGCGCAGCGTACGCGTGCCCAAGGGCGCCACGGTGCTCGACATGCGCGGCAAAACCCTGCTGCCCGGCTTCGTCATGGTGCATGAGCATCTGTTCTATCCGATGGGTCCGGGCAATTACGACGAACTGCTCTACAGTTTTCCCGCGCTCTATCTCGCCGGCGGCACCACGACGGCGCGCACCGGCGGCACGCTTTCGGCGGACGGCGATCTCAATCTCAAGGACGCCATCGCGCGGGGCGAAGCGATCGGCCCCGATCTCGACGTCACCGCGCCCTATCTGAACGGCCCCGGTCAGCCGATCTACAAGATGCACGTCCTGAAGGATGCGGCCGACGCGACGCGCACGGTGAACTATTGGGCGGACGAGGGCGCGACCTCGTTCAAGGCCTATATGATGATCTCCCGCGACGAACTCACCGCCGCGGTCGCCGCCGCCCATGCGCGGGGCCTCAAGATCACCGGCCACCTCTGCTCGGTGACCTATCGCGAGGCGGCGGAGCGCGGCATCGACAATCTGGAGCACGGCTTCGCGGCGGCGACCGATTTCGTGAAGGACAAGACGCCGGACGTCTGTCCCGACCGTTCGATCCTGTCGCTCGCCGACCTCGACGTGAACAGCGCTCAGGTCAAGTCGCTGATCGATCTCCTCATCGCGCATCATGTGGCGCTGACCTCGACGCTGACGGTGTTTGAGACCTTCACGCCGGGCCGGCCGCAAGCGCCGCAGGCCGCGCGCGATCTGCTCATTCCCGAATTGCGCCAGGACTACGAGACGGCGTGGACTGAGGTGCAGACGTCCGAGCGTTCCAAGCCCTACGCGGCGGTGTTCCCGAGGCTGATGAAGCTGGAGAAGATGTTCGTCGACGCGGGCGGAACCTTGCTGGCCGGCACCGATCCCACGGGCTTCGGGGGCGTATTGCCCGGTTATTCGGCCAAGCGCGAGATCGAATTGCTGGTCGAGGCCGGCTTTGCGTTTCCGGCCGCGCTGAAGATCTCCACGCTTAACGGCGCGCAATTTCTGGGGCGCGACAAGACGGTCGGCTCGCTCGCCATCGGCAAGCGGGCCGACATCGTGGTGATCGACGGCGACCCGGCCCGCGACGCAACGGCGCTGGAACGCATGCCGCTCGTGTTCAAGAACGGCCTGGGCTATCGCACCGACCTCATCATCGATGCGCTGAAGGGCAAGGTCGGCCTCTACTGATTAACCTTTGGCAATGTCGCGACGCCTTGCGACACTATTGGTCGCGGCGGCCCCACGCCCGCACTAGAGTGCGCGACATGAAGAGAGCTTTGATCCTTTTGCCGCTGGCGCTTGCGCTGGGCGCCTGCGGCACGTCCGAACCGCGCCATGGCCGCTGGAATCCGAACGCGGTGCCGCGCGACGAGAACTGGCATTCGCAGTCGGCAGGTCTTCTGCGCTACGACGCCAATCATGACGGCATCCTGACTCGCGCCGAACTCGTCGCCGGCCTGCACGCGGAATTCAACACCTACGACGTCAGCCACAACAATTGCCTTGGCCCCGAACAGGCGCGCGCCATCAACCAGGTCCGCGTCCAGCAGGATGCCTCGCAGGCTTCGCCGTTGGTCGATTGGAACCAGGACGGCTGCATCGACTTCAACGAATTCGCCGGCGCGACGCTGTCGCTGTTCGATACGCTCGATACCGATGGCAACGGCCAGCTCTCCGCGCAGGAACTGAACCCCAGCGGCCGTGCGCCGGGGCAGAGTGGCCAAGGCACGCCCGGCCAGACAAGCGGCCGCGGCCACGGCCGGCATCGCGGCGGCGGCGGTGGGGAGCCGCCCGGCCAGTAACCGTATCCTTGGTGGCGCTTGACGGCGCCTCCCGCGCGATGCGGAAATTCCCGACATGGGGGGACGTCAAGCTCGCGCCATGGCTTGCGCGGTCGTATTGGCCGCGTGCGCGACCGCGCCCAAGACTCCGCATTGGACGCCCTATCTGCCGCAACCCATGCCCGTGGATTACGGCAAGGCGATCATCGCCGGCTTCGACGTCAACCACGACAAGAAGGTGAGCCGGTGGGAGCTTGAAGCCGGCTTGCGGCAATATTTCCGGCAGGCGGACACCAACCGCGACGGCCGGCTCGATCCCGACGAGGTCGCCGCCGCCAATCAGCGGCGCATCCGCCTCGACAAATCCAATGCCATTCCGCTCATCGATTGGAACCAGGACGGCTATGTGGACTTCGACGAATTCGCGGCCGGCCTGTGCTCGCTGTTCGAGCAGCTGGATCTGAACGGCGACGGCGAGGTCACGGAGGACGAATTCCGCCGCGCCCCTTGATGACATTTTCGCGAGGTCCGGTTCCCATTACAGCGGAAGCCCCGGCAATTTTGCGCATGCAGGTATTCGTCGGCGGAAACCCTCTGGCGCGTCGAGGCGTGTTCTAAGAGAAGTCCAATTCGAATGCTTGCGCAGGCGAGGGACCATGAAGATCGCGCTGAGGGTGATTTGCGTCCTGGGTCTTCTGACGCTTGCGACGGACGTGGCGCTGGGTGCCGAAGCGGTTGTCGGTAGCCGCGTGCTTACCATCGACGGAGCCGACGTCTTCGTGCGCGAGGCCGGATCGCCCGCCGCTCCGGCCCTCGTGCTGCTGCATGGCAACCCATCGTCCTCGCACATGTTTCGCGGGATCATTCCGGTCCTCGCCCGGCGCTTCCACGTGATCGCGCCCGATTATCCGGGCTTCGGATACAGCAGCGCGCCGCCCAAGGAGAAATTCGCCTACACATTCGATCATTACGCCGCGGTCGTTCGCGCCGTCATGGACAAGCTGGGCGTGGACCGCTTTGGCCTGGTGATGCAGGACTACGGCGTGCCGGTGGGCTTTCGCCTGGCGGTGGCGACACCCCAAAAGATCTTGTTCCTCGTCGTGCAGAACGGTCAGATCTGCCCGCCGCTGCACGACGAGCCGAGCTGGCTGGATCCGTTCTGGGATCACCGCGATGCGGCGGCCGAAACGCGCCTGCGCAACTCCTATGTCCTGCGCGCCACCAAGCTCTACTACACCCTGGGCGCCCACGATCCCGGGGCGCTGTCGCCCGATGCCTGGACGGTGGATCAATTTTCGATGGACCAACCGGGCAGCAAGGACGCCCGTACCGAGATCACCTACGACTATCCGTCGAACGTCAGAAGTTGGCCGCGCTGGCAGCAGTACCTGCGCGACAGCCAACCTCCCACTCTGGTCCTGTGGGGGAAGAACGATCCCTTGTTCACCGTCGACCAGTCCGAATGCTATGCAAAGAACAACCCGCGCAATACGGTGGCGAAGTATTTCGACGGCGGACATTTCATGCTGGAAGAGCATGGCGACGAAGCGGCGCAGGATATTCTCGACTTTGCGGCCCGTCTGAAACTGCCATGAACCCCATCGCGCGCGCGGGAACGGTCCGATCGCTGTTTCGCCACCCGGTGAAGGGTTTCACGCCGGAGAAGATGGCAAGCGCTCGGTTGGCCCCAGGTGCGCCTTGGCCGTGCGACCGCCTTTATGCCGTGGAGAACGGCCCGTCCGGCTTCGATCCGGCGCATCCGGCGCACATTTCCAAATTTATGTTCACGGTGCTGGCCAGTATTCCGCGCGTGGCGCTGGCGCGAACGCGGTTCGACGAGACGACGCACACCATTTCGGTGCAGGCCGAGGGTTTTGACGGCTTCGAAAGTGCGTTGTCCACGCAGGCGGGACGCAGCGCTTTCGCCGGCTGGCTGACGCATTTTCTGGGCGAGACGCAGGGAGCGCTCAAAGTGGTGCACGCCGACGGTCATCGCTTCTTCGACAATCCCCGGGGACACGTCTCGGCCATCAACCTCGAGAGCGTTCGCGACCTGGAACGGCGGCTCGGCCGGCCCGTCGATCCCGCACGCTTTCGCGGCAATGTCTATTTCGAAGGTTGGCCCGCGTGGTCGGAACTGAGCCTTGCCGCCGGCGGCCGGGTGCGTCTGGGTGACGCCGAGGCGGTCGTCGTCAAACCCATCGAGCGTTGCATCGCGACCCATGTTGATCCCGGACGCGGCGAACGGGACCTGGAGGTCGTGCCGGCCCTGCGCCGTTTTCTGGGTCATGTGCATTGCGGGGTGTACCTGCAGGTCGCCGCGGCGGGCTCGGTCGAGCCGGGGGCCGCATTCGCGGAAATTCCTTGATGGTGCTTTCGGGGGACCCGTCCCCCGGGTCGGGCAGCGGCGGATCTTCTTGACAGCGACGGAGGCTTGCCCCTACACCGGCCGCCTTTCGCGGACGGGGCCTGCAAGGGCCGCGATGCGGGGGCGTAGCTCAGTTGGTTAGAGTGTCGGCCTGTCACGCCGAAGGTCGCGGGTTCGAGCCCCGTCGCTCCCGCCACCCGCCGCTGCCAGGCAGCGGAGGGTGGCAGTCCGCCGAAGCCTCGGCGTAGGCGGACGTCATTCGCAGCTTTGGGTGGAGATCCATTTCCACCGCTGAACGCGGTGCGAAATGGCCCCTGGAAGGGTCCGATCGACGGCCCCCTCCGTTAGTTGGGAATCGTTCGCAACAGCCCGGAAAAATCCTGTTTTTTCCGGTCGAATCTTGGTCTACACCCGCGTTGCTCGCGGCTGCCCGCCACTTATACTGCACCCGCGAAATCAGAGAGTTCCGCCTTCATCCAGGCGCATCGCACCGGGGGGCGGACTTGCAAGGGTCGGGAATGGACAAGCAGCTTCTCGAATATCTCCCGATCCTCCTCTTCATCGGGATCGCCGGCGTTATCGCCTCCGCCCTCCTGATCGCCCCGGTCATCCTGGGGCCGTCCAAGCCCGATCCGGAAAAACTCTCCGCCTATGAATGCGGCTTCAACGCGTTCGGCGATGCGCGCATGAAATTCGACGTGCGCTTTTATCTCGTCTCGATCCTCTTCATCATCTTCGACCTGGAAGTGGCGTTCCTGTTTCCCTGGGCGATCACGCTCGGTGCCACCGGCGCCTTCGCCTTCTGGTCGATGATCGTGTTTCTCGGCGTGCTGACCGTCGGCTTCATCTACGAATGGAAGAAGGGAGCCCTCGAATGGGAGTGATCCCTGCCGGCCCCACATCGCCCTACGGATCCGCCGGCCGCTCGACGGTCGAAGGCGCGCGCGCCGTCAGCAATGACGACGCCTATTTCAAGGCGATGCAGCAGGAGATGGCCGACAAGGGCTTTCTCGTGACCTCGGCCGAGGCGCTGGTGAATTGGGCCCGCACGGGCTCGTTGATGTGGATGACCTTCGGGCTCGCCTGCTGTGCCGTCGAGATGATGCAGGCCAGCATGCCGCGCTACGATCTGGAGCGCTTCGGCGCGGCGCCGCGCGGTTCGCCGCGACAGTCGGACGTGATGATCGTCGCCGGCACGCTGACCAACAAGATGGCGCCCGCGCTGCGCAAGGTCTACGACCAGATGCCGGAGCCGCGTTACGTCATTTCCATGGGTTCCTGCGCCAATGGCGGCGGCTACTATCACTATTCCTATGCGGTGGTGCGCGGCTGCGACCGCATCGTGCCGGTCGATATCTATGTGCCCGGCTGCCCGCCGACCGCCGAAGCCCTGGTCTACGGCATCATGCTGCTGCAGCGGAAAATCCGCCGCACCGGAACGATCGAGCGCTAGATGCCGGATCTCACCGCCCTTGCCGCCCATTTGAACGACGCCTTGCCCGGCGCCATTTCCGCCCACCGGATGAATGTCGGCGAGCTGTCGATCGACGTGGTTCCCGGCGAGATTGTGCGCGTCATGGGCTTCCTGCGCGACGATCCGGGCTGCGAATTCAAGATCCTGGTCGATGTCTGCGGCGTCGACTGGCCCGTGCGCGCCAAGCGCTTCGACGTCGTCTATCACCTGCTGTCGCTGACCAAGAACCGGCGGCTGCGCGTCCATGTGCATGTCGCGGAAGATGAGCCCGTGCCGTCGGTCGTCGGCATCTATCCGGCCGCCAACTGGTTCGAGCGCGAGACCTTCGACATGTACGGCATCGCCTTCGCCGATCATCCGGATCTGCGCCGCCTTCTCACCGATTACGGTTTCTCCGGCCACCCGCTGCGCAAGGATTTCCCGCTCACCGGCTATGTCGAGGTGCGCTACGACGATGAGATCAAGCGCGTCGTCTATCAGCCCGTGCAGCTCGTCCAGGAATTCCGCGATTTCGATTTCATGAGCCCGTGGGAGGGTGCGCCGCACATCCTGCCGGACGGCACGCGATCGACGTCCGGCAATCCGGGGAAGAAGGGTTAGAGGCGAGTAGCGAATGGCGAGTGGCGAATAGGGAAATGGCTTTTGAGCGAACAGCCGATCACGTCTTACCGGGACCTCAACGTCTGGCAGCAAGCCATGACGCTGGCGGAGGCGTGCTATGGACTGACTCGGTCATTTCCCAGGGAAGAAATGTTCGGATTGACATCCCAAATTCGCAGGGCGTCGGCGTCTATTGCCGCGAATATAGCGGAAGGGCACGGCCGCGAAGCGACAGGTTCATTCGTTCAGCATCTTCGGATAGCACAAGGCTCTCTGAAGGAAGTGGAGACACACCTCTTGTTGGCTTCGCGTGTCGGAGTCACGGCGATGATCAAAGTGGAACCCGTATTAGATCAATGTCAAAGCGTTGGAAAAATGCTCCGCGCCTTGATCAGGTCTCTGGAGGGGAAGAGGTCATGACTTCCCCCTATTCGCTACTCGCTACTCGCTATTCGCCCAAGTCACAGGATGGTTTATATGGGTGACTTGGCGGAAAGACGCGACACCGGCGCCGACGACTCGCAGATCACGCTGAACTTCGGCCCACAGCATCCCGCCGCGCATGGCGTTCTGCGGCTCGTGCTCGACCTCGACGGCGAGATCGTCACCCGCGTCGATCCGCATATCGGCCTGCTCCATCGCGGCACCGAGAAGCTGATCGAGCACAAGACCTATCTGCAGAATATCGGCTATTTCGACCGGCTCGATTACGTCTGCCCGATGAACCAGGAGCACGCCTTCGTGCTCGCCATTGAGAAGCTGCTCGGCCTCGATGTGCCCAAACGCGGTCAGTACATCCGCGTTCTGTATTCCGAGATCGGCCGGCTGATGAACCACATCCTGAACGTGACGTTCCAGGCACTGGACGTCGGCGCGATGACGCCGCCGCTGTGGGGCATGGAGAGCCGCGAGACGATGCTCAGCTTCTACGAGCGCGCCTCGGGCAGCCGCATGCATGCCAAGTATTTCCGCCCCGGCGGCGTGCATCAGGACCTGCCGCCCGGCCTGATCGACGACATCTACAAATTCTGCGACGGCTATCTGAAGCTGCTCGACGACATCGACGGGCTGATCGTCGACAACCGCATCTTCAAGCAGCGTAACGTCGACATCGGCGTGATCGATCGCGCGGAGGCCGAGATGTGGGGTTTCTCCGGCGTCATGCTGCGCTCCGCGGGCGTCGCCTGGGACCTGCGCCGCGCCCAGCCTTACGAGTGCTACAACGATTTCGATTTCCAGATTCCGATCGGCCGCAACGGCGACTGCTACGACCGTTACGTCATGCGCATGGAAGAGATGCGCCAGTCGGTCAAGATCATCAAACAATGCATCGAGAAGATGCCGTCCGGCCCGGTCTCGTCCGCCGACAACAAGGTCGTGCCGCCCAAGCGCGCCGAGATGAAGTCGTCGATGGAAGCGTTGATCCATCACTTCAAGCTCTACACCGAAGGCTTCCACGTGCCGGAAGGCGAAGCCTATGCCGCGGTCGAAGCGCCCAAGGGCGAATTCGGCGTCTATCTGGTGTCGGATGGCTCGAACAAACCCTATCGCTGCAAGATTCGCGCGCCGTCCTATGTGCACTTGCAGGCGATGGACTACATGAACAAGGGTCACATGCTCGCCGACGTCTCCGCCGTCCTGGGCTCGCTCGACATCGTGTTCGGCGAGGTCGATCGATGAGCCTGCGCCGTCTCGCCCCGCCCGAACTCCAGCCCGCGTCCTTCGCGTTCAATCTCGAAAACATGGCGCGCGTGGAGAAGGAGATCGCGAAATATCCGCCCGGCCGCCAGGCCTCGGCCGTGATCTCGGCGCTGTGGATCGGCCAGGAACAGGAAGGCTGGGTCACCCATCCGATGGTCGAGGCGGTCGGCCGCCGCCTCGACATGCCGTTCATCCGCGTGCTGGAGGTCGCGACCTTCTACACGATGTTCAACCTCGCGCCCGTGGGCAAATTTCATCTGCAGGTTTGCACCACGCCGCCTTGCACGCTGCGCGGCTCCGATGACGTCATGGCGGTGTGCAAGAGGCTGATCGGGCCGGCGCAGATGACGCCGACGGCGGACGGCATGCTGTCCTGGACCGAGGTCGAATGCCTCGGCGCCTGCACCAACGCGCCGGTGTTTCAGGTCTACAAGGATTTCTATGAAGACCTCACCGCCGAGACGACGGCGAAGCTGATCGAGGCCTTCCGCCGCGGCGAGCAGCCCAAGCCCGGCCCGCAAGCCGGCCGCATCGGCTCCGAGCCTGCCGGCGGCGCCACCACGCTCACCGATCCCGCGATTTACGCGAAGAAACCGGAACCCGCCTGATGCTCGCCGACAAGGACCGCATTTTCACCAACATCTACGGCCTTCAGGACAAAAGTCTGAAGGGCGTGCGGTCGCGCGGCCTGTGGGACGGCACCAAGGCCATCCTTGCCCTCGGCCCCGAGGCGATCTGCGACGTCGTCAAGAAGTCCGGCCTGCGCGGCCGCGGCGGCGCCGGCTTCGCCACCGGCCTCAAATGGACCTTCATGCCGAAAGAGGTGAAGGACCGGCCGCACTATCTCGTCGTCAACGCGGATGAATCCGAGCCCGGCACCTGCAAGGACCGCGAGATCATGCGCAACGATCCGCATCATCTCATCGAAGGCTGCATGATCGCCTGCGCCGCGATGCGCTCGCATGTCGCCTACATCTATGTCCGCGGCGAGTTCGTGCGCGAGCGCGAGGCGCTGCAGGCCGCGATCGACGAGTGCTATGCCGCCAAGCTGATCGGCAAGGACAATATCAACGGCTGGGATTTCGACTGCTACGTCCATCACGGCGCCGGCGCCTATATCTGCGGCGAGGAGACCGCGCTGCTCGAAAGCTTCGAGGGCAAGAAGGGCCTGCCGCGCATGAAGCCGCCGTTCCCGGCGAACATGGGCATCTATGGCTGTCCGACGACGGTGAACAACGTCGAGTCCATCGCGGTGGTGCCGACCATCATGCGCCGCGGCGCCGAATGGTTCGCCGGTTTCGGCCGCCCTAACAACACCGGCACCAAGCTGTTCCAGATTTCCGGCCACGTGGAAAAGCCCTGCGTCGTCGAAGAGGCGCTCGGCATCCCGATGAAGGAGCTGATCGAGAAATATGCCGGCGGCGTGCGCGGCGGCTGGGACAATCTGCTGGCCGTGATCCCCGGCGGCGCGTCCTGCCCGATGATCCCCAAATCGGTGTGCGACGACGTCCTGATGGATTTCGATGCGCTGAAGGCGGCGAATTCCTCGCTCGGCACCGCCGCGGTGATCGTGATGGACAAGTCCACCGACCTGGTGAAGGCCATCGCGCGCTACGCCTATTTCTATAAGCACGAGAGCTGCGGCCAGTGCACGCCGTGCCGCGAGGGCACCGGCTGGATGTGGCGCGTGATGAAGCGTCTGGAGACCGGCGACGCCCGCGTCGAGGAGATCGACCAGCTCTGGGAAGTCGGCAAGCAGTGCGAGGGCCACACGATCTGCGGTCTCGGCGATGCCGCACCCTGGCCGATCCAAGGCCTGATCCGCCATTTCCGTCCCGAGCTCGAACGGCGCATCGCCGCGCGCGCCAAGCAACCGATGGCGGCGGAGTAGGGCGATGACCAAGCACCTCGCGCAGCTCAATATCGGGCGCCTCAAGGGCGGCAAGGACGATCCGCGCATGGCGGACTTCTATGCCAGCCTCGACCGCGTCAACGCCGTGGCCGAGCGGATGCCGGGCTTCGTCTGGCGGCTCAAGGCCGAGGGCGAGAACACGGCCATGACCGCGCCGGGCGATGAAATGCAGGCCTTCAATCTCACGGTCTGGGACGGCATCGAGGCGCTGGAGAAATTCGTCTGGCAGACCGTCCACGCGAACGTCTATGCCCGCAAGCATGAATGGCTTGAGGCGCCCAAGGCGCCGACCTTCGTCATGTGGTGGATCGAGGCCGGCCACATCCCGACCGCCGAGGAAGCGCAGGCGCGCCTCGATCATCTGACCGCGCAGGGCCCGAGCGAACACGCCTTTGGTTGGGAGTCGGTCGCCGCCGCGAAACTCTGGCGCGAGAAGAGGTGCGCCTGATGCCCAGCCGCAAGCTCATCATCCGCCCCTCGCTGTCATGGCCCGCGAATGCGGGCCATCCAGTTGACGTCTTGCACAACCTTGCAAGTTCAAACGGGACTTCACTTGGATGGCCCGCTGTTGCGGGCCATGACAAGGAGGGTTTGAATGCCCTCGCGTAAACTCATCATCGACGGCCACGAAATCGAGGCGGACGACAACGCCACGCTGCTGCAGGTCTGCGAGACCACCGGCGCCGAGATCCCGCGCTTCTGCTATCACGAGCGCCTGTCGGTCGCCGGCAATTGCCGCATGTGCCTCGTCGAATGGGTCGGCGCGCCCAAGCCGCAGGCCTCCTGTGCCCTGCAGGTGAAGGACATTCCACCCAACCGCGACGGCACGCCGGCCAAGATCAACACGAACTCGCCGATCGCGCGCAAGGCGCGCGAAGGCGTGATGGAATTCCTGCTGATCAACCACCCGCTCGATTGCCCGATCTGCGACCAGGGCGGCGAGTGCGATCTGCAGGACCAGGCGATGGGCTATGGCCGCGCCGCCTTCAACCGCTTCCACGAGAACAAGCGCGCCGTCGAAGACAAATACATGGGTCCGCTGGTCAAGACGGTGATGACCCGCTGCATCCAGTGCACGCGCTGCGTGCGCTTCGCCACCGAGATCGCCGGCGTGCCCGATATCGGCGCCACCGGCCGCGGCGAGGACATGGAGATCACGACCTATCTCGAGAAGGCCTTCGCCTCGGAACTCAGCGGCAACGTCGTCGATCTGTGCCCGGTCGGCGCGCTGACCTCCAAGCCCTATGCCTTCAACGCGCGCCCCTGGGAGCTGCGCCACACCGACTCCGTCGACGTGATGGACGCGCAAGGTTGCGCCATCGTGATCGACACGCGCGGGCCGCAGGTCATGCGCGTGCTGCCGCGCCTGAACGAGGACGTGAACGAGGAGTGGATCTCCGACAAGGCGCGCCATGCCTGCGACGGTCTGATGCGCCAGCGCCTCGACCGGCCGTATGTCCGCAAGAGCGGTAAGCTCCAGCCCGCGACCTGGGGCGAGGCCTTCGCCGCCATCGCCGCGCGCGTCGCGCAGACCACGCCCGACAAGATGGCCGCCATCGTCGGCGATCTCGCCGCCGCGGAAGAGATCAAGGCGCTCAAGGATCTGATGTCGGTCCTCGGCGTAAAGAACATCGATTGCCGTCAGGACGGCGCCAAGCTCGGGGGGGCACGCCAATCCTATCTCTTCAACACCACCATCGCCGGTGTCGAAGCGGCGGACGCGATCCTGTTGATCGGCGCCAATCCGCGCTGGGAAGCGCCGGTGCTCAACGCGCGCATCCGCAAGACCTGGTCGGGTGGCAATGTCCCGGTCGCCGGCATCGGCGTGACGATGAACCAGACCTATCCGGTCGCCGATCTCGGTGCCGGCATCGAGGCGCTGGAGCAGATCGCCAATGGCGGCCATGCCTTCGCGAAGGTGCTGCGCGAGGCCAAGCGTCCGATGCTCATCCTCGGTCCGTCCGCCGTGGCGCGCGGCGACGGCGCCCGCGTGCTCAAGCTCGCCGCGAAGATCGCGGCCGATACCGGCATGATCGGCCCGGCCGGCACGGCGACCGAAGGCGGCTGGAACGGCTTCAACGTGCTGCACACGGCCGCTAGCCGCGTCGCCGCGCTCGATCTCGGCTTCGTGCCGGGAGATGGCGGACGCGATGTCGCCGCCATCGTAGACGGCGCACAGAAGGGCGAGATCGACTTCGTCTACCTGCTCGGCGCCGATGAATGCGACGTGGCGCATCTGGGCCGCGCCTTCGTCGTCTATCAGGGCAGCCATGGCGACGCCGGCGCGCACAACGCCGACGTGATCCTGCCGGGCGCGGCCTATACCGAGAAGGAAGGCCTTTATCTCAACGTCGAAGGCCGGGTGCAGCCGGCGCATCGCGCCGTCTTCCCGCCGGGCGAAGCGAAGGAAGACTGGGCGATCCTGCGCGCGCTGTCCGACGTGCTGGGCAAGCGCCTGCCTTACGACACGCTGGACGCCCTGCGCGCCGCGATGGCGGCGGATGCTCCGCACTTCGCCGACCATCATGAGCTCGTGCCGCACGGCGGCGCTGGCGCGACCGACTGGTCCGCGGTCGGCGGCGACGGCCCGCTCGACACCACCGTGCCGCTGGGCAGCACGATGACCGATTACTACCTGACGAACCCGATCGCGCGGGCGAGCGCGACCATGGCGCAATGCAGCCGCGAATTCGTCACCGGCACCACCCAACTGGCGGCGGAGTAGGGCATGGCGCTCGTCGGTTATTTCCAATCGCTCGGCCTGGGATATGGCTGGGCCTGGTTCCTGAGCCAGGCGCTGCTGATCCTGGTATTCGACGTCGTGTTGCTGGTGTCGATCGCCTTCATCCTGCTGGCCGACCGCAAGATCTGGGCGGCGGTCGCGCTGCGCCGCGGCCCCAACGTCGTCGGCCCCTTCGGCCTGCTGCAGACCTTCGCCGATCTGATCAAGTTCATGGTCAAGGAAGTGATCATCCCGTCGGGCGCCAACAAGGTGATCTTCTTCCTGGCGCCGCTGGTCACCGCCACGCTCGCCTTCGCCGGTTGGGCCGTGATCCCGATGGCGCAGGGCTGGGTCGTCGCCGACATCAATGTGGGCGTGCTTTATCTCTTCGCCATGTCGTCGCTCGGCGTCTACGGCATCATCATGGCCGGCTGGGCGTCGAACTCGAAATATCCGTTCCTGTCGGCCCTGCGCGCCGCGGCGCAGATGGTGTCCTACGAAGTCTCGATCGGCTTCGTCATCATCACGGTTCTCCTGTTCGCCGGCTCGCTCAATCTCTCGGCCATCGTGCGCGCGCAGGAGACGACCGGCATCTTCGCCTTCGCGCATTGGAACGTGTGTTCGATCCTGTTTCCCATGCTGCCGATCTTCTTCGTCTCGGCGTTGGCCGAAACCAACCGCCCCCCCTTCGATCTGGTCGAAGCGGAATCGGAGCTGGTCGCCGGCTTCTTCGTGGAATACTCCGCCACCCAGTTCATGCTGTTCTTCCTGGCCGAATACGTCAGCATCATGCTGATGTGCTCGATGTGCACGGTGCTGTTCCTGGGCGGCTGGCTGCCGCCCTTGAACGTCGTGCCGTTCACCTGGGTGCCGGGCATCTTCTGGTTCCTGTTCAAGATCCTGTTCTTCTTCTTTCTCTTTGCGATGGTGAAGGCCATGGTGCCGCGCTTTCGCTACGATCAACTGATGCGGCTCGGCTGGAAGGTGTTCCTGCCCGTGTCGCTGTTTTGGGTGGTGCTGACGGCGGGCTGGGTGCTCTTCGTCCGCCCCCACCTTTAGAGGCAGCCATGGCTTCGCTCGACCGCACGGCACGGCAGATCTTCCTCTGGGAGTTCGTCACGAGCTTCTTCCTCGCGATGCGCTATTTCTTCACGCCGAAGCCCACTCTGAACTATCCGTTCGAGAAGGGTCCGCTCAGCCCGCGCTTCCGCGGCGAGCACGCGCTGCGCCGCTATCCCAACGGCGAGGAACGCTGCATCGCCTGCAAGCTGTGCGAGGCGATCTGCCCGGCCCAGGCCATCACCATCGAGGCCGAGCCGCGCGACGACGGCAGCCGCCGCACGACGCGCTACGACATCGACATGGTGAAGTGCATCTACTGCGGCCTGTGTCAGGAGGCCTGCCCCGTCGACGCCATCGTCGAGGGCCCGAATTTCGAATACGCCACCGAGACGCGCGAAGAGCTTTATTACAACAAGGACAAACTGCTCGCGAATGGCGACCGCTGGGAGCGTGAGATCGCACGCAACCTCGAACTCGACGCGCCATACAGGTAACAGATGCTGCTGCAAGCCATCGCCTTCTACGTCTTCTCCGCGGTGCTGCTGGCCTCGGCCTTCATGGTCGTGGTCGCGCGCAATCCCGTGCATTCGGTGTTCTTCCTGATCCTCACCTTCTTCAACGCCGCGGGCCTCTTTGTCCTGCTGGGCGCCGAGTTCCTCGCGATGATCCTGATCATCGTCTATGTCGGCGCCGTCGCCGTGCTCTTCCTCTTCGTGGTGATGATGCTCGACGTCGACTTCGCGGAGCTGAAGCGCGGCGCCCAGGACTACATCCTGGTCGGTGCCGGCGTCGGCATCGTGCTGCTGCTCGAACTGGTCGGCAGCACGGCGATGTGGAAATTCGCGCCCGCGGCGTCCACCTCGCTGGCCCATCCGACGCCCGGCGCGCTCAGCAACACCGAAGCGATCGGCCGCATCCTCTATACGGACTACGTCTACTATTTCCAGATCGCAGGCCTCGTCCTGCTGGTCGCCATGATCGGCGCCATCGTGCTGACGCTGCGCCACCGGCCCGGCGTGCGCCGCCAGAACATCGGCAAGCAGAACGCGCGCACGATGGACGAGGCGATGACGATCGTGGACATCAAGCCGGGGCAGGGGGCGTGAACATGACGATCGGACTGGGAAATTATCTGGCGGTCGCGGCGATCCTGTTCACTATCGGGGTGTTCGGCATCTTCCTGAACCGCAAGAACATCATCGTCATCCTGATGTCGATCGAATTGATCCTGCTCGCCGTGAACATCAACTTCGTGGCGTTCTCGTCCTTCCTGCACGACCTGGTGGGGCAGGTGTTCGCACTCTTCGTCCTGACGGTCGCGGCCGCGGAAGCCGCCATCGGGCTGGCCATTCTCGTGGTCTATTTCCGCAACCGCGGCACCATCGCCGTGGAAGACGTCAACCTGATGAAGGGCTGAGATGTACGCCGCGATCGTCTTCCTGCCCATCATCGCATCCGCCATCGCGGGGCTGTTCGGCCGCTTCATCGGCGCGCGCGCGTCCGAGCTCGTCACCACCGGCGCGCTGTTCGTCTCCGCCGCGCTGTCGATCGCGGCCTTCTACGACACCACGATGCTGGGCCACAGCCATATCATTCAGATCCTGCCCTGGATCTATTCCGGCGACCTTAGGGTCGATTGGGCGATCCGCGTCGATGCGCTGACCGGCGTCATGCTGGTCGTGGTGACAGGCGTCTCCTCGCTCGTCCACCTCTATTCCATCGGTTACATGGCGGAGGACGAGGGCCGCCCGCGCTTCTTCTCGTATCTGTCGTTCTTCACCTTCGCCATGCTGATGCTGGTGACGGCGAACAACTTCTTGCAGATGTTCTTCGGCTGGGAAGGCGTCGGCGTCGCCTCCTATCTGCTGATCGGTTTCTGGTACAAGAAGCCGGAAGCCAATGCCGCTGCCATCAAGGCCTTCATCGTCAACCGCGTCGGCGATTTCGGCTTCGCTCTCGGCATCTTCGGCATCTTCTACGTCTTCAAGACGCTGGATTTCGATGCCGTGTTCAAGGCGGCGCCCGCGATGGTCGGCCACACGATGCATTTCGGAAGCTGGGACGTCGATATCTTGACGCTGCTCTGCCTGCTGTTGTTCGTCGGCGCGATGGGCAAGTCGGCGCAGCTCGGTCTGCACACCTGGTTGCCGGACGCGATGGAGGGCCCGACCCCCGTCTCCGCCCTCATCCACGCCGCCACGATGGTGACGGCCGGCGTGTTCCTGGTCTGCCGCTGCTCGCCGATGTTCGAGCTGGCGCCGCGCGCGCTGGAATTCGTCACCTTCATCGGCGCCACGACGGCGTTCTTCGCCGCCTCGGTCGGCCTGTTCCAGAACGACATCAAGCGGGTGATCGCCTATTCGACCTGCTCGCAGCTCGGCTACATGTTCGTCGCCGCCGGGGTCAGCGCCTATGGCGCGGCGATGTTCCACCTCTTCACCCACGCCTTCTTCAAGGCGCTGCTGTTCCTCTCGGCGGGCGCGGTGATCCACGCGATGCATCACGAGCAGGACATGCGCAAGATGGGCGGCCTGGCCAAGGCCATTCCGTTCACCTGGACGATGATGCTGATCGGCAATCTGGCGCTGACCGGCGTCGGCATCCCGAACCTGCATGTCGGCCTGGCCGGCTTCTATTCCAAGGACTCGATCATCGACGCGGCCTACAGCTCGCACAGCCCCATGGCGACCTATGCCTTCACGCTGACACTGCTCGCCGCCGCGATGACCTCGTTCTATTCCTGGCGTCAGTTCCTGATGACCTTCCACGGCCGCTATCGCGGACAGGACAAGACGCATCTGGATCATTCCGACGACCACACCCATGACGAGCCGCTGGATCACGGCGCCCATCACGCGCCCGCGCTGTCCGAGGTTCACGAGGCACCGCTGGTGATGCTCATCCCGCTCGGCGTGCTGGCGCTCGGCGCGGTGTTCGCCGGCATCGCCTTCGACCACTTCTTCATCGGCGCGCAATCGGCCGGGTTCTGGCACGGCGCTCTCGGCGCCATTGCCGGCAATGGCCTGAAACCGCAGGTCGAGAATTTCCCCGAATGGGTCGAACTGGCGCCCTTCGTGCTGACGGTGCTCGGCTTCGCCGTTGCCTATTACTACTACATCCTCAATCCCGACCTGCCGCGCCGGATGGCGGCCAAGCGCGGGCTGCTCTACCTCTTCCTCTACAACAAGTGGTATTTCGACGAGCTCTACGATTTCCTCTTCGTCCAGCCGGCGCAGAAGTTCGGCCGCTTCCTGTGGAAGCGCGGCGACGGCACGGTGATCGACGGTTTCGGTCCCGACGGCATCGCCGCCCGCGTGCTGGACGCGACGCGCGGCGCGGTGCGCCTGCAGTCCGGCTACGTCTATCACTACGCCTTCGCGATGCTGATCGGCGTCGTCGCGCTCGCCACCTGGTTCATGCTCTCGGGAGTGCACCCATGAGCGGCTGGCCGATCCTTTCCATCATCACCTTCCTGCCGCTCGTCGGCTGCGCCGCGATCCTGCTGACGCGCGGCCAGGCCGCGGCGGTCGCCGGCAACGCGCGCTGGATCGCGCTCATCACCACGATCGTCGAGTTCGTGCTGTCGCTGTGGCTGTGGTTCCATTTCGACGGCCGCACATCCGCCTTCCAGTTCGTCGAGAGCGCCGATTGGCTAGCGCCCGGCATCGGCTACCGCATGGGCGTCGACGGCATCTCGATGCTGTTCGTCGTGCTCACCGCCGGCCTGATGCCTTTTTGCATCTTGGCAAGCTGGGAATCGATCGAAAGTCGCGTCGGCGAATACATGGTCGCGTTCCTCGCGCTCGAAACCATGATGATCGGCGTCTTCACCTCGCTCGACCTGGTACTGTTCTACATCTTCTTCGAGGCCGGCCTGATCCCGATGTTCCTCATCATCGGCATCTGGGGCGGCAAGCGCCGCGTTTATGCCAGCTTCAAGTTCTTTCTCTATACGCTGCTCGGCTCGCTGCTGATGCTGCTGGCGATCCTGGCGATGTACTACACCGCCGGCACGACAGACATCACAGCGCTGTTGCATTACCATTTCGATCCCAAGCTCCAGATATTCCTCTGGATCGCCTTCTTCGCCAGCTTCGCGGTCAAGATGCCGATGTGGCCCGTTCACACCTGGCTGCCCGACGCGCATGTCGAGGCGCCGACCGCGGGCTCCGTCATCCTCGCCGGCATCCTGCTGAAGATGGGCGGCTACGGCTTCCTGCGCTTCTCGCTGCCGATGTTCGCCAGCGCCTCGGTGACGTTCACGCCGCTGATCTTCGTGCTCTCCATCGTCGCCATCATCTACACCTCGCTGGTGGCGCTGGCGCAGGAAGACATCAAGAAGCTGATCGCCTATTCCTCCGTCGCCCATATGGGCTTCGTGACCATGGGCCTGTTCACGCTGACGCAGCAGGGGCTCGACGGCGGCATCTTCCAGATGCTCAGCCACGGTGTGGTCTCCGGCGCGCTGTTCCTTTGCGTCGGTGTCGTCTACGACCGCATGCACACGCGCGAGATCGCGGCCTATGGCGGCTTGGTCAATCGCATGCCGATCTACGCCGCCTGTTTCATGATCTTCACCCTCGCCAATGTCGGCCTGCCGGGCACCGGCGGCTTCGTAGGCGAGTTCCTGACCATGCTGGGGGCGTTCCTCGCCAACACCTGGGTCGCGATCTTCGCCGCCACGGGCGTGATCCTGTCGGCGGCCTATGCGCTTTATCTCTACCGCCGCGTCGTGTTCGGCGAGCTGGTGAAGCCGGCGCTGATGACGATCAAGGACCTCAGCCCACGCGAATTCGCCATCCTGGCGCCGCTGGTCGCGATCACCATCCTGATGGGCGTCTATCCCAAGCCGGTGTTCGACGTGACATCGGCCTCCGTCGCCAACCTGATCAGCGAGCACAAGACCGCGCTCGCATTCGACCATGCGCCCAAGCTCGCGGCGCGGGAACTCAACCCATGACCCTGCAAGCCGATGTCCTGGTCCTGCTGCCCGAGTTGGTGCTCGCGGTCGGCGCACTCGCCCTGCTCATCGCTGGCGTCACCGCGGGCGACCGTTCCACCGCCGCCGTGTCTTGGGCCGCCGCCGCCTTGATGGTCGTCGCCGGCTGGCTGACGTTCACGGCCGCGCCCGCCACCGCCTTCAACGGCACCTTCGTGGTCGACGGGTTCTCGCGCTTCGCCAAGCTCCTGATCCTCGGCGGCGCGGCGCTCTGCATCCTGATGGCGAAGGAATTCTTCCTGTTGGAGGGGCGCCAGCGCTTCGAGCTTCCCATCCTGATGCTGCTCGCCACGCTCGGCATGCTGCTGATGGTCTCGGCCTCCAGCTTCATCGCGCTCTATCTCGGCCTTGAGCTGCAGAGCCTGGCGCTCTACGTGCTGGCCGCGTTCAACCGCGACTCCCTGCGCTCGACGGAGGCCGGTCTGAAATATTTCGTCCTCGGCGCGCTCAGCTCGGGCATGCTGCTCTACGGCATCTCGCTCGTCTACGGCTTCACCGGCTCGACCGAGTTCGCCGCCATCGCCAAGGTGACCGCCGCGTCCGGCGCCAATATCGGGCTGATCTTCGGCCTCGTCTTCATCGTCGCCGGCCTCGCCTTCAAGGTCGGCGCGGTGCCCTTCCACATGTGGACGCCCGACGTTTACGAGGGCTCGCCCACGCCGGTCACCGCCTTCTTCGTCACCGCCGCCAAGGTCGCCGCCTTCGCGCTCTTCATCCGCGCCGTGATCGCGCCCTTCCCGCATTCGATGGGACAATGGCAGCAGATCATTGTGGTGATCTCGGTGCTCTCGGTTGTGCTGGGCGCCGTCGCGGCGATCGGCCAGACCAACATCAAGCGCCTGCTCGCCTACAGCTCGATCGGCCATGTCGGCTATGCACTTCTGGGCCTCGCCGCCGGCACGCCGCTCGGCGTGCAAGGCATGCTGGTCTATCTCGCCTATTATCTGCTGACCAATCTGGGCATGTTCGCCTGCATCAGCGCCATGCGCCGCGACGGCGAGAGCGTCGAGGACATCCGCCAGCTCGCCGGCCTGTCGCGCACCCAGCCCGGCTTCGCCTTCGCGCTCGCCGCGCTGACCCTGAGCCTGGCGGGCCTGCCGCCGCTCGCCGGCATCTTCGCCAAGATCTACGTCTTCGGCGCCGCCATCCAGGCGCATCTCTACGTGCCGGCCATCGTGAACATCGTCGCCAGCGTGATCGGCGCGTTCTACTATCTGCGCATCATCACCATCATGTATTTCGACGAGCCGGTGCGCCGCTTCGACGCCGGCATAGGCGGCGCCACCACCGCGATCATGTGGGGCACCAGCGTCGTCAGCATGTTCTTCGTCTTCGTCCCGGCGCCGCTGATCTATCTCGCCGGCAACGCGGCGCGCACGCTGCTGCCTTGACCTGGAGCGCCGCCCCGCGAAGTGCCGAGCGGTTCGCGTCAGGCGGCGCGACCAAATGATAAGTTGGCCCAAGGGATATGGGCTGAAGACGTTCGACGTCATCGACTCGACGAATGAGGAAGCCAGGCGCCTCGCCCAGGCGGGCGAGCCGGGCCCGATCTGGATCTGCGCCGCCCGGCAGACGGCGGGGCGGGGCCGCCGCGGCCGCGTCTGGGAATCGCCGACCGGCAATCTCGCCGCCACGCTGATGCTGCGTCCGACCAAGCCCGCCGGCGAATGCGCCCAGCTTTCCTTCGCCGCCGCCATCGCTGCCTGCGACACGCTGGCCGGTTTCGCGCCATCCGCCGAGTTGCGCGTGAAATGGCCGAACGACGTGCTGGCGGGTGGCGCCAAGATTTGCGGCATCCTACTCGAATCCGCCGGTCCCGCGGGCGATGCGCCCGCCTGGCTCGCCATCGGGATCGGCATCAACCTCGCCGGCCACCCCGAAGGCACCGAATTCCCAGCGACCTCGCTGAAGGCGCTCGGCGCCGCGGTGCCCACGCCGGACGATGCGCTCCTGCATCTCGCGGCCCATTTCGCCCGCTGGTACGAGGCGTGGCGCGACGAAGGTTTCGCGCCCATCCGCGATGCCTGGCTGGCCCGCGCCAAGGGCCTGGGCAGCCGCATCCGTGCCCGGCTGGCGACAGGAGAGACGCAGGGTGTGTTCGAAGGGATCGACGAGACCGGCGCCCTTATCCTCCGGGAAGGAACCGGCGCCGTTCGGCGCATCGCCGCCGGAGAGGTGTTCTTCGGATGAGAAGCATGCGGATTGACCTCCCCCTTTGTGGGGAGGTCGAAAAATCGCGAAGCGATTTTTCGGGTGGGGGACGGTGCCGGACCGATGGAGCGGCCCCCCACCCGAAAAACCCCGCCGCTACGCGCCGGTGTTTTTCGACCTCCCCACAAAGGGGGAGGTGATAAGGTCGCGCCATGCTTCTTGCCATCGACGCCGGCAACACCAACATCGTCTTCGCCGTCCATGACGGCAAAGAGGCGCGCGCCGAATGGCGCTCGGTCACCGAGACCACCAAGACCGCGGACGAATACGCCGTGCTGCTGCAACAGTTGCTGCAGCTTCACGGCCTCGCCTTCGCCGACATCGATGCCGCCATCATCGCGACCGTCGTCCCCGCCGCGCTGTTCGACCTGCGCCGGCTGTGCCGCAAGTACCTGCATTGCGAGCCGCTGGTGGTCGGCGACCCGGACGTCGATCTGGGCATCAAGGTCCATGCCGAGGGTGCCGGCGCGGACCGCCTCGTCAACACGGTCGCGGCGCACGAACGCTATAAGGGCGCGCTGATCGTCGTCGATTTCGGCACCGCCACCACCTTCGACGTGGTGTCCGAGGCCGGCGACTACGAAGGCGGCATCATCGCGCCGGGCGCCAACGTCTCGGCCGAGGCGTTGCACCAGGCGGCCGCCATGCTGCCGCGCGTCGCGGTTCAGCGCACCCAAAGCGTGATCGGCAAGGCGACCGTGCCGGCGATGCAGTCCGGCCTCTATTGGGGCTATATCGGCCTGATCGAGGGGTTGGTCTCGCGCATCAAGGCGGAGTACGGCAAGCCGATGACCGTGATCGGAACCGGCGGCCTGGCCAATCTGTTCTACAAGCAGACCTCCGCGATCGAGCATCTCGACCCCGACCTCACGATCCGCGGCCTCGTCCAAATCCACGCGCGCAACGCCGAACGCGCCAAGGCAAAGCCCGCGACGGAATGAACCATCCAGAACGCGACGACGAACTCGTCTTCCTGCCGCTTGGCGGCTCCGGCGAGATCGGCATGAACTTCAACGCCTATGGCTACGGCCCGCCCGACGACCGCAAATGGATCGTGGTCGATTGCGGCGTGTTGTTCGGGAATGAGGCCACGACGCCGGGCATTGAGCTGATCGTCCCCGACATTAAGTACTTGGCGGAACGCCGGGAGAATGTCCTGGCGATCATCGCGACGCACGCACACGAGGACCATATCGGGGCGATCCCCTATCTGTGGCCGCGGCTGCGCTGCCCGATCTACGCAACCCCGTTCACAGCCAGGATCATCGAGGGCAAACTCGATGACGCGGGTCTGTTCGCCGAAGCGCCGGTCACCAGAGTGCCGCTCGGCGGAACTGTATCGGTCGGGTCCTTCAGCGTAGAATACATCTCCATCACCCACTCCATTCCCGAACCCAATGGCCTTGCGGTGCGCACGCCGCTCGGAACGGTCCTGCACACAGGCGACTGGAAACTGGATCCGGATCCATTGCTTGGCGAACCAACGGATTCGGAGGCATTCCGGCGTCTTGGCGACGAAGGCGTGCTGGCGATGGTCTGCGATTCGACGAATACGCTCATCGGCGGCGAATCGGGCTCGGAAGCCGTTCTGCGCGACAGCCTGATCGAACTCATCGGCGGTCTCGCGGGCCGCATTGCCGTTGCGGCGTTTTCGTCGAACGTTGCACGGCTCGATACGGTGGCGAAGGCAGCGCGGCGATACGGGCGCCGCGTGGCACTCGTCGGGCGGTCCATGCACAAATTCACCGCGGCCGCACGTTCCGCGGGCTATTTGCGCGATTTTCCGGACCTGATCGACGAGGCCGAAGCCGCGAACTTGCCGCCGCATAAGATCCTGTATCTCTGCACGGGCAGTCAGGGAGAGGCGCGCGCCGCGCTGACGCGTATCGCCGCCAACGAGCATCGCCATGTGCGGCTTGGGGCGGGTGACGCCGCGATCTTCTCGGCGCGCATCATTCCCGGAAACGACCTCGCGATCTTCGACGTGCAGAACAGGCTCTCGGCGCAAGGCGTAGAAATATTCTCGGTCGAAAGTCACTTTGTGCACGTATCGGGCCATCCGTGTCGCGACGAACTCGAGAAAATGTACGCCTGGGCCCGGCCGCGCATCGCCGTGCCCGTGCATGGCGAACGGCGGCACATGGCCAGTCATGCCAGCCTCGCGCGTTCGCTGCAGGTGCCCGAAGTCGCCATCCCCGAAAACGGCCAGGTGCTCCGCCTGGCCCCCGGTCGCGTTCAGGTCGTCGATGAGGTCCATTTCGAGCGGATCCACATCGATGGCCGCATCCTCGTGAACGCGTCGGAAGGCGTCACGCGGCGCCGGCGGTCGATGGGCGTTGGCGGATTCATCGGAATCACGATCGTCGTTGGAAAGAACGGCAGGCCGGTCGCCGATCCCATCCTCATGTTTGAAGGCGTCCCCGACGCGGTCCATCAGCCGGTCTGCCGCGCCGTTTTCGACTGCGTCCGCCAGCACGCCCCGCGGCGCGACGACCGCGAGGCGCTCATGGAGGCCACGCGCCGCGCCGCGCGCCGCGCGGCCGAAAAGGCCTGGGGAAAGAAGCCCATCACGCGTGTCGAGATCGTCGCCATCTAGATTCCACTCCGTAGCGTCTCTAGACCGTCCAATGGTCCCCGGCGTAAGCTTTCCTTCCAAACATCGAGGCAGCGGTGCCCAAGAATTTCCTCTTGAAAACAGTTCTGTCGGCAGTCTTCGTGCTGCTTATGGAGTGGGAAGTTCAGCATGCGGATTTGAAATTCGACGTTTATAGCTTCGGTCTACTGCTTTTTGCTTTTTTGCCGTGGCTATTTGATGGGTCAAGAGACTACATAGCGCAGTGGCTTCTTAAACATCCGGTGGACGAACTGACGGTTTCGCCGACGGGATTTGAGGCTAAGTTCAAGCGGCTTGAAGAAACCACAAAAGAAACCAATATGAAGGTGGTCGAAACTTTCGACAGGCTGCTCGAACCGCGAAAGATCACGAAGATCAGCGTGTGTGACGATTTCTGGAAATCCATCGCTCGTGTCCGCAAGCTGTACATCTTAGGCATCAACGGACACTCGTTCCTCGAAGAGGTTGAGCGGCGAAAGATCGTCGTGGATGAGGTTCAAATCATCGCGCCCAGCGATGGCGCCATCGACGAATTCTACGCTGATTTTGCGGGCGTGAATAATGCGAAAGATGCAACCGAGTATCTGAAGCGCTCGATTGCACGGATCGACGTAGCGATAACGGAGCTGATAGACAAGGGACTACTGGCCGGACCGGCGATCCCGATACGACGGTTGCGGTGTTTCCCGGTCTCGCTGTATTGCATTGCGGACCGCAAGAATCTTCTAATGGGAACATATCGCGTGGATCCGGTGCGTAAGTTGAGCATAGGTCTGCGAAGCGCGGTATGGGCAGAGTTCGATCCGGCGATTGTTGGACACTTTGCGCGGAATTTTGAAGAACTCTGGGACGTCATCGGGGAATAGTGCCACGCCGACGCGCGCAGAGATCGCGAATATCGTGCGTGCGGCGGTCGATGGCTCGCAGCGTTCCCTGGCACTTTACGGCTCGTTCGGCGACGGCAGCTTTCACTACGACCCGCGGTCCGGCGTCGTTCTGTCGGATGTTGACCTGTACGCGATTGAGGGCTCGCCGGGCGAGTCGGACTTGTCGCAAATTGCGCAAGCCATCGGGTCCCGGATAGCGCACGGGTTGGGCCAGCGGCTTCATGTGTCTGTCCGTCCCACGAACCCGTTTGCGGTTCGCGTGCGGCGCGATACCAATGTCCTCCTCTCGCTGGCGGAAGCCGCCTACCAATCCGTGTGTGTCGTCGATGAACACGGCCACGCCGCGACTCGTTTTTATCATATCCTCAAGATGGCGATCCGCATCGGCCTGACTTCCCAAGCGCGCGCCGCGCGTCGTCTCAAGACATGCTTGCCGGTCATGGAACCTCCACCATACGACGTGCTTCTGCTGGACGAGGTTCTCGATTCGCGTATCGCCAGTCTCACGATGCGGCGTCTTCTCGATAAGAAGATTGTCCGTCGCGAATTTGTGCATCTTCACAAAATCTTGGGGATGGAACTGTCCGGTCACGACGAGATTCGCCGCGACATTTCACGCAAGATCGGCGAGTTGATCCAGCGGCTCGCGCAGGCAGAAGATTCCTAACGGCACCTCCATGATCAGCGGGTGATAGAATCCGTGTCCGTGCGCGCCGTCTTCTCCGAAACATTCGCCGTGATCGGAGCAAAGCACGACCAGCGTATCGCGCGGCAGCTTGCGGAGCCTGTCGAACAGCCGGTCCAACCGGCCGGCCACCCACGCGCATGCATCGATCTGCTTTCGATGCTCTGCGGCCAGATAACCCGTCGCGCGCCCCTCCCGCATGCGCGCGCGCGAGGCGAGCGAGGGTTCTATTCGGCCGCCGCACGCATAGGGGTCATGTGTCTCTCCGATGTTCAGGAGTGCCGCGAGCGGCACGCCGGCGCCGGCAAGACGTTCTTCGACGATTTCGATTTGGGTCGCAAGGTCGGTTCCGGTGAAGTGAAAGTCCGGGAATGGGCCTGTCAATATCTCGCTTAGGAACCAATCGACGGCGCCGATGCCCAGGACGTCATAGCCGAAGCGCTGAAACCCGTCGAAAATATCCTTCGAACCCGGCGCAAAGGTGATCAGGCTCGGTATGTGCGTGCCCGGCCGTCCCGAAATCCGGAAGAGATTTTTCTCGAAGCGGTTGAAGTACGGGATGCGCTCGATCGTGTTGGGCAGAATTCCGTTGTAGATCGAGACATGCGAAGGCAGCGTGTAGGTGCCCTGTGCATAGGCCCGGCGAAACGTTCCCCAGGGCCTGAGAGCGGCAGCCCCCTGCTCGAAGCTGTCCCAGCGGCAGCTGTCTAGCGTGATGATGAGGACGTTCGGTCTACGGTGCATGTTCAGCCCATCCTGGCTGACTTGACATGAGGCTATGCTCACCGCTGTGTTTGCGGTGATGCGGACTGGGACGGACAGTCTAGACGCTGACACGGGATATTGAAATCTGGATCACCCCATGATCGGCGGCCGCAATCATGTCGCCATCGCAACCTGCGACATCGAGAAAGCTGCCGCGATCATTGCGGTGTACTCGGCAGCAAGATGTCCTCGGAGGTGCCGCAACCCGACAACGAGGTTACCACCATCTTCGTCGATCTAAGCAATTCCAGGATATAGTTGCTGGAGTCCAAGGGCGAGAACTTAACGATCGCAGGTATTCTTAGGACAAATCCACTCGGCGGCATGCACCACGACCGCTGCGAGGTCGAGGTTATCTGCGCCGCGCCGCCCGCAGAGCCGCCGACGAGGCCTGGGGCAAGAAGCCCGTGACGCGGGTGGAAATCATCGTCGTCTAGAGTGAGTTGCGACCTTATTGAATCGGTCGGGATTCCCAAGGGGCCGCGAGTCTGATTCAAGATGCTGGCTGGGAAGGAGGCCAGCATGGATGGTCAGACCCTATTCGCAGGATT
>Ga0265320_10000443_pt1 | contig 32427 bp, 20 predicted proteins | sample 4827metaG_FD_202087 | JGI IMG/M metagenome (GOLD analysis project Ga0265320, IMG submission 202087) | Rhizosphere microbial communities from Carex aquatilis grown in University of Washington, Seatle, WA, United States - 4-8-27 metaG | ecosystem: Host-associated > Plants > Roots > Rhizosphere >... | reverse complement strand
GGAACTCCGTCCCCGAAACGATGAACGTGGTCATCACCAACCGTCAGCGCGCAAAAAAAATCAACCTGCGGCTGCTGAAAAAAATTTCCGGCGCCTTGCTGGCGGAACTGGGCGTTGAACAGGCCGAAATTGGAATCTGCCTGGTTGCCGCGCCGGAGATGACGCGGCTGAATGAAACTTTCCTTCGGCATGCCGGCTCGACGGACGTGATCACGTTTGATTATGCAGCCCCCAAAACCCGGACGCGAAACCCCCATCCCGAAATTCATGGCGAAATTTTTGTCTGCGTGGATGAGGCGGTTCTGCAGGCGCGCAAATTCGGCACGAACTGGCAGTCGGAAATCGTCCGTTACCTTGTCCATGGAACCTTGCATTTGCTGGGGTTTGATGATGCGAGCGCCGGCGCCCGCCGCAAAATGAAACCGGAGGAGGAACGCCGGCTGGCCGGGCTTTCCCGCCGGTTTTCACTCGCACAACTTTCCCGTCCGGCTAGAATTTCCGCATGAGGAAATCCCTTTTGGCGCGCTGGCGCTCGAGTTTTTTGACGGGACTGGCAATCACCTTTCCCGCCCTGCTCACCCTGGCGGCGGTCAAATGGCTCGTGGGTACGATTTCCAGCGTGACCGATTTGCTGCTTTTTTTCCTGCCCCGCACTCTCACGCACGAAAGCCTCGTCAATGCCAACGACGGCAAGGGGCCCATGTTCTGGTATTGGAGCCTGGTGGCACTGGTGCTGGCCTTGGTCCTCATTTCGGCGGCCGGCGTGCTGGCCCGTTATTATATCGGCAAAAAAGTGATCGATTGGACCGACCGCGTGCTGATGCAGGTGCCGCTGTTGAACAAGTTTTACGGTGCCATCAAACAGGTCAACGATGCGTTTGCCGGAAGCAAGCACTCGTTCAAGACCGTCGTCCTCGTGGAATTTCCCGGGCCGGGAAATTATTCCGTTGGTTTCATCACCAGTGAACAGCAGGGCGAAATCCAGGGAAAGGCCGGCCGAAACCTCATCAGCGTCTTTGTCCCCACCACGCCCAACCCCACCTCCGGCTTCCTGATCCTGGTGCCGGAAGAAAAACTCACCAAGCTCGACATGTCCGTGACTGATGCCATCAAGTACATTGTCAGCCTGGGTGCCATTTCCCAGGAATACGCTCCGCCGTCGCCGGAAGAAAAGCGAGGGTAGCAGATGGAGAATTGAGCATAGCTCAACGCGCCAAAACATATGCCATCTTCCCTTCTCCTCTCTCCATCTTTGCGTTTATGATCGAAAGCGCCACCGGCCTCATCCTGCGCACGCGACCGCTGACGGAGACCAGTCTGATCGTTCACTGGCTTACGCCACATTTCGGCCGGATGGCGACGGTGGCCAGGGGCGCGCGACGCGCGAAATCGCCGTTCCTCGGCCGGCTCGACCTGTTTTACCTCGCGGATTTTTCCTTCAGCCGGAGCCGCCAGTCCGGGTTGCATGCGCTGCGGGAGGTCAGCCTGCGCGACCCGCAAAGCGCGCTGCGCCAGGACATCCACCGGTTGCGCCAGGCCGCGTATGCCGCCGCCTTCATCGAGCAGGCCACGGAAACGGAGACGCCTCTGCCCGGCGTCTTTGAATTGGTGACCGGATTTCTCGATTACCTTTGTCATCACCCGCCGGGGCCACAAATGGTTTTCGCCTTTGAACTCAAACTCCTGCACGAACTCGGCCTCCAGCCGGACCTGTACAAACTAAAACTGACGCCCGGCGCAAAACAAATCATCCGCTCGCTGGCGCAAGGCGATTGGCCGGCGGTCCTGCGCCTCAGACTGACCCCGACCCAAACTGAAGAGCTGACTCAATTTCTTCACGGCTTCCTGATTTTTCACCTCGGCCGCCTGCCCCGGGGCCGGGCCGGAGCGCTGTCAAACACTCCATGATCCGCCAAAATCATCGGATCGGCCATTCCCGCCAAAGTCCCCTTCCCTCTCCACCATTATCCGCCGCCACTGTCCCGGTATCGGCATTTGGCGTACCGAAATGAATAAAATGGCCTTGCGAATCAACATTTCAATGGCACGATTTCTGCGCAATTTCAGCATCGGCGAATGATAAAAAAGATCTTCAAGTTCTCCACATTGCGCATGCAATTGGTCGGGACCGTGTTTTTGCTCATCACCCCGGCCGGATTGCTGATGTACATTTTTCGACTGGAGTTCAGCGGATTTGTGGTGGGATTGCTGGCCCTGGGGGCGGCGTGGTTTGGCGGCGAACATTTCATCATGCATCAGGTGCGCGCGCTGTCCGCCACCGCCAAGAAAATTGCCGATGGTGATTTGAGCGCCCGCACCGGGTTGAAGGCCACGGGAAACGAACTCGGCCAGCTCACCAAACTTTTCGACCAGATGGCCGAGTCATTGGAGCGGCATGTCAAGAGCCTGGAAAGCGCGGAAAAAAATCTGCTGAACCGCACCTTCCAGCAGACCGTCGTGGCGGCCCTGGGACAATTTGCGCTGACCAACAGCGACCTGGATGCCCTGTTGAATCAGGCCGCCATGCTCGTGGCGCAGACCCTGGGCGTGGAATATTCCGCCGTGTTTGAACAACTGCCCGGCGGCCAATTGCGGCTGCAGGCCGGCGTGGGCTGGAAACCGGCATACAACCGGCAGACGGCCCTCCCCGGAAATGAAAATTCGCCGATTGTCAGCGCCTTGAGTTCCGGTGAGCCGGTGATTATCGCTGACTTGAAAGCAGAAACGCGCATCTCCGTGTCCCCCTTCCTGGCGGAACACGGCGTGGTCAGCAGTGTCACCGTCGCCATTCCCACCCGTGGCCGCCCTTTTGGCTTGTTGGGAGTTTACAGCACGCACCCGCGGAAATTCAACTCGGATGAAGTCCAGTTTCTGCAGGCCGCCGCCACCGCCATCGGTCTGGCGGTCGAACGCAAACGCGCCGATGCCGAACAGCAAAAACTCGCCGCCTTCGTCCAGTTGAATCCGAATGCGGCGATGGAATTGAACACCAACGGCACCATCACCTATTTCAACGAGGCGGCACAACAACTGGCCATTTCCGTGAAACGAACTCACCCCAGCGAAGTGTTGCCACCGGAGATCGGTCCCATCATCAGCGAATGTCTTGCCACCGGGGAAAGCAAGGTGCACATGGATACCAAGGTGGAAGGCCGCACCTTTTCGTGGTCGTTCCATCCCGTCATCGCCAGCAATGTGGTGCATTGTTACATTGAAGACATCACTGAGCGGCTGAGCCTGGAGGCCCAGTTGCGCCAGTCGCAAAAGATGGAGTCGGTGGGCCAGCTCGCGGCCGGCGTGGCGCATGACTTCAACAACATGCTCACCATCATCCAGGGACACACCAGCTCGCTGCTGGCCAAGCCAACCCTGCCGCCGGAGATAGTGGATTCCATTCAGGCCGTTTACTTTGCCGCCGAGCGCGCCGCCGGTCTCACCCGCCAGTTGCTCATGTTCAGCCGCAAGAACGTCATGCAACTCCGGTCGCTCGATTTGCAGGAGGTGGTTGGCAACATGACCAAAATGTTGCAGCGCCTCCTGGGAGAAACCATCACGCTTGAATTTGAACCAGCCGCAGAACAGGCCTTTGTCATGGGCGACTGCGGCATGATCGAGCAGGTGGTCATGAACCTGTCCGTCAACGCCCGCGACGCCATGACCCGCGGCGGCCGGTTGACCCTCAACATCGAAACGGTGGATGTGGACGATGCTTTCAACGAAACCCACCCACAAGCGCGGCCGGGACCTTTTGTCCGGTTGCGGGTTACCGACACCGGATGCGGCATGGATACCGCGACGATGAACCGCATTTTCGAACCCTTTTTCACCACCAAAGACATCGGGCAGGGCACTGGCCTGGGTCTCGCCACGGTTTATGGTATTGTCAAACAACACGACGGTTGGGTGGATGTAAGCAGTGAGCTCCGCAAAGGCAGCACTTTCGACGTGTATTTTCCCGCCAGCGACGAAGTACCCACAACGATAAACCGGGTGGAGAATACTTCCACCACCACGATCGCCAGCGGCAGGGAGACCGTGCTGATTGTTGAAGATGAACCCATCCTGCGCAGCATGGCCCGCGACATCCTCGAAGAATGCGGCTATCGCATTCTGGAGGCGTCCTCTGGCAAGGATGCGCTTGATCTCTGGAAGAAACGGGCAGGTAAAATTGATCTGCTTTTGACCGACATGGTTATGCCCGAAGGCATATCCGGGGTGGACCTCGCCGAAAAATTGCTGGCCGGACAGCCGGAACTGAAAATTGTCTTTACGAGCGGCTACACCGCCAACGAGGTCAACCAGGAAATGCTCGTCCGGACCGGCGCCAGTTTCCTTTCCAAACCCTACACCCACGCCGAACTGGCCAAAGCCGTGCGCGACTGCCTCGACCAAAACAGCCGCAAAAATGGTGCGGCGGCCGACAATTGACGCCACGCATGGAAACCCGCCCGCCAGGCGATGTGACGATCGCCATTTTGAGCGACATTCATCACGCCGGGCCAATTGAGCGTGCCCGGGGCGAAGATTACGAATTTCGCAACATTGCCAATCCTCTGCTGCGCGCCGTCGCCCGTATCTACCGCCATTGGATCTGGATGCGCCACCCGCTCGATCAGGGCCGGCAACTCGACCGGTTTCTGGCCGGAATCGGGCCGGTGGATTATGTCGTGGCCAACGGCGATTACGCGTGCGACACGGCATTTGGAGGCGCAAGCGACCCGGGCTCATTGCAGAGCGTGCAGGAATGTCTTGGCAAGCTCCGCACAAAATTCGGCGACCGCGCCCATTTCACCCTGGGCGATCATGAGTTTGGCAAACTAACCTTGTTTGGCGGGAAAGGAGGCATGCGGCTGGCCAGCTGGCATGCGGTCACGCAGCAACTTGACCTGCAGCCGTTCTGGAAGCTGGCCATTGGGCGCTACCTGCTCATGGGGGTTGCATCGCCTCTCATCGCCCTGCCGTCAAACCAGGCAGACGTCCCGCCGCTGGAATGGCCGGACTGGCAGCCCTTGCGGGAGGCGCACCTCGCTGAAATCCGCGGCGCCTTCGAAGCCCTCCTACCGGAACAGCGCGTTATTTTGTTTTGCCACGATCCCACGGCGCTGCCGTACTTGTGGCACGAGGAATCGGTGAGACGGCGCCTGCCGCAGGTGGAACAAACGATCATCGGCCATCTCCATACGCGGCTGATTCTGTGGAAGAGCCGCGTGTTGTCGGGAATCCCGCCCATTCGTTTTCTGGGCCGTTCCGTCAACCGCTTTTCGTCGGCCTTGCACAAGGCGCATCATTGGTGGCCATTCCACGTGCGCCTCTGCCCGGCATTGTCGGGGATCCAACTGCTGAACGACGGCGGTTATTACACGGTGAAAATTGATCCCAAAGCCAGCCAACCCGCCCGCTTCACCTTTCACCCGTTGCCCCGGTGATGCTGGCAAAGCGCGGTCCGTCGCTGCATTTCCCGACGGCGCATCCAGGTCAGTGTTTTATGCTTTTGATCAATTGATTCAGAACCCCTCCCACCTGCGATGCTGTATTGGTGGTCGTGCTGAGAATGCCGTTGCCGAGGGATTTCACCGCCAGGCTGCCCAGGGCCACCATGTTTTTGTCCGCCTTCGGATTGCCGAGCGTGCCATTCATTGTCAAGAACTGCGGCAACGGCACATAGGCGGCGGCGGCGGAACCCTTGCTGGAAGTGAGATTGAGCTGGCCGGCAATGGACTGGCTCACCGAAACAACCACCGGAATGTTGATGGGCGAGTTGGTCAGCACCGGAGCGAGGGTGATGCTACCCTGGCCGTCCGCTTTGAAGACCGCGCTTTGCACCGAAGCCGATGATAAATCAATCCGTCCGGCGCCCGCCTTGATCTGTGCGTTGATCACCTGGATGGGCGACTTCTTAAGTTCATCCATCAACCCGCCGCCCTGTCCGGTCACTTGGCCAAGCAGGGAGGTGACGGCCTTTTCGGGATGGCCCAACAGTTCCGGGATGGTTGCAATCACGTTGACCAGGGTCTTAAGGATCGGATTGTGTACGTTGACCACGGACAGGTTGAAATTGGTGACACCGCCGGCAAATTGGCCGGTGAGGTTTTTTTGCAGATTGATGCCGGTCACGCCCGCGCCTTTGATCTGGGTATTCGCCGTCAGGGTTCCGCCCATCTGGCCTTTGCGATCGGGCAGGAAGGTGTTCACCAATGGCGCCATCGGAACCCGATCGGCACTGAATGCCACATCGTAACGGTAACCCGGCACGCCCAGGTTCAAAGCCACCGCGGCATTCACCGGCGCGCCATTGAGCGTGAGCTTGAAGGGCTTCACCGTCACCTGTCCGCCATCCACGTTTACCTTCGTCTGCCAGCCGGTGACTTCCACTTCGTGCAGATAAAGTCCGCCAATGTCGGCTGTCACCGCAAAATTCTTAAAAGGTAAACTTTTTGCCGGCGGTTCCTCGTCAGTTTGGGTGGAAGCCGGTTCGGCTGGCATTGCTCCGGCAGCCGTTTTTTCCCCACCCTTTTGACTTCCGGCGAACAAATCGTAGTAGCTGGTCAGATCCAGCGAATCGGCGCTGAGTTTGAGGTTGCCGCGGATTGCGTTCGTCCGCGAATAATCCACCTGTCCTTGCAATTGAATCTGGTTCTTTCCGCGTTTGGTGGGCGTGAGGCTGATCTGGAACTGGCGGATGTCAGCCGCCGACTTTTCCACGCTGGTGTCCATTTGCAATTTGGCTTCCAGCGGGGTGGGCGGGAGCTTCCGTTGCGGGTCATTCACGATCAGATTGGCCACCTGCATCGAGGCCTGAATGGCGGAACTGCCCTTGGGATCATAGTCCACGGAAGCCTTGCCATTGAGGGCGACGGAGACGAGTTGCTTGCCCGTCAGCAGCGGTTCCAGAAACGGCCGCAAGCCGTCTTGATTGAAGTCCGACAGATTGGCGGTCAACTGCATCACCTGGCTCACAGTGTTAAATTTGCCGGAAACCTCAAAATGGCCGCCGGCCCCGCCATTGGCCATCAACTGGCCGTTGATCTGGTTGATTTGCACCCGGTCCTCGGACTGGCTGATGTCGAGCGCCATCGTACTGCTGAAATTGCGAAACTGGCTTTTGCCGGCATGACCGGTGAGGTTGGCGAGCGCGATTTTGCCGGTGACGGTCCGGGTGTTTTCTTTCTGCGTCACAGTTCCTTTCAACTCGGCGGTGCCGGAGGTGAAACTGGTATCCGATTGCAGGATCTGGCCCAGCGCGGCAAATGAAGCCTGCAGGGCCACCTGCAAGTCCAGAGCTCTGGTCGCAACGTCGTAGGTGCCCGAGCCGGTGACGATGGCCAGCGACTGGTTTTGCCGGGTGACCTGCACCTGGTAATCGGCAAGCTTGAATTGCTTGAGATTGGCCGCCTCACCCCGGGCCTGCAGTCCCACGCCAACCTGGATCGTTTGCTTGCCACCGATGGGCGCCTTCAGATTTTGAATCTGCGAATCGAGGTCAAAAGCGAGCTGTTGGCCGCCCTTGAGTGACGACAATTTCAAGGTCAAACCCAGGCTGCCTGAATCGGCGGCGTTGCCGATCAGCGGCTGCCAATCTGCGAGGTTCAAACCCGCAATCGTCAGATCGAGAACGGAATCTGCCGCGCCACTCGTGCCATTGCCCCAGGCAAGGTTCAGGGGCCGGGCCAGGCGCACGGTCAACAGCGGGTTGCCGTTCTGCGTGCCCGTCATATTCAACCCGCGCACCAGCAATGTCTGCGCCGCGTTGTCCACGGTGACGGAGTAAGTGGCGTTGAAATTGAGCGTGGGGGTGGTTTGTCCGGCCCGGACCAGTTGGAGTTTGCCTGCGTCGCACCGGCCCGTAACGCTGATGACCGAACCCGCCTTGGTCAGTTCGATTTCGTTGCTGGAACCGATGGTCGTGGTGCCGAAATCCGTTCCGCCCGCGCCGGCCACCAGATTCAACAATCGCCGGTCAACCCCCTGCAATTCCACCTTCAACCGGCCTTCCATTTTTTGCATGTCCAGCGGCCCGCTGACCGCCAACTGGCCCAGCGGCGCGCCGGCTTTTTGAAAATGGAGCGCCGTTTGTTTGATTTCCGTCGGGGTCACGGCGCAATCCAGCACGGCGCTGAACCGGTCGAAGTCGCCAAACCCTCCATCTGCGCGTGAAACATCAAAGCGGGCCTGGCCGTTGACCGGCGCGGGTTTCAAGTCGGCACTCAACGCAAAACTGAAATCGCAGTTAAACGCGGCCTGCAAATGTCCCGCGTTGCCGGCCGGCGGATTGTTCTCCATCTGGATGAACGCGCCCAGTTTCAGGGTGCCGGCCTGTCCGTTCTTCAGGTTGGCCAGCACCACGCTCGCGTTCGCCACTTCCAGAAAATCGCGCCGGTTGCCGGCATAATTTCTTATCTTCCGGAAGGTCGCGTTGCTCACGGTGAACTTCCCGACATCAATGCGCGGCGGCTTCGCCGGATGGGGAGACGCTGGCGGGGCGGCTTCGCCGGATGGTTTTGCCGATGCCGGCAACAGGCCGCCCAGGTTGCTGGTACCGTCCGGGTTTTCAACCAGCGTGACCGTCGGCGACACGAGGGCGATTTCAGACACCCGCAGGTTGCCGCGAAGGATGCTCCAAAGGCTGTAACTGGCACGGATTTCCGGGGCGGAGAAGATCGGCTCCTGGCCTTTCGCCTGTATTTTCAGGCCACGGACCATGATTTTGCTGAAGGGATGGACGGAGATTTCAGTGACGGTGATGTCGGCATGAAGGGCAGCGCCAACGCGGGGGAGAATGACGCGTTTGATGAAGGCAGGGCTGGTCCCAACCATATAGGCCGCGATCAGCAGAAGCACCACCGCCAGGCCAAGCCAGACCACAATCCGTATTGCCTTCCGCAGCCGGCTGCGTCCCTTTTCGATTGTCAGTGAGGAAATCGTTGCCATAAAAAATCACATTTCAATGACCGCTCGCCGTTGTTTTGCCTGGTCCTGACCCGCGCCACCTGCTCCTGCCGGACGTAATTTCCTGTTTTTACACTGGCATCACTCGATTATTCAATTTAAATCAGAGCAAAACAATTGTTTTAACCCCGGCGCGCCCCGTATTTTCGCTTCCCCACTTCCATCCAGCCAATCATATTCCTGTCGTGATCAACACCGACGCAAAGCTGTCCGCGTTTCTGCCCGCGCTCACCTCGGCCGCCTGGCTGGCTCTCGACACCGAGGCCGACAGCCTGCACGCCTACCCGGAAAAGGTCTGCCTGATTCAAATCAGCACCGCCAGCGGCGACCAGTTGATCGATCCGCTGGCGAAAATCAACCTGGAACCCCTGCTCGCCGCGCTGGCCGGGCACGAACTCATCATGCATGGCGCGGACTATGATTTGCGGCTGCTGCGCAAGCACCACGAGTTTGTTCCCCGCGCGATTTTCGATACGATGCTCGCGGCCCGGTTGCTGGGCGAAACACAATTCGGCCTGAGTTCGCTCGTGGAAAAATTTCTGGGCGTGAAACTGGACAAGGCCTCGCAAAAAGCCGACTGGGCCCGGCGCCCGCTCACCGAGCGGATGGAAATTTACGCGCGCAACGATACGCACCATCTCAAGGCGCTTTCCGACAAGTTGAAACTGGAACTGCAGCAAAAAAACCGCCTGGGCTGGCAGCAGGAATCGTGCGCCCGGCTGATCGTGGATTGTTCGCATCCCCCCGTGCCGGACGGGGATTCCGTCTGGCGTGTCAAGGGCAGTCATAGATTGGGCCGGGCAGCCCTTGCCGTGTTGCGTGAGCTTTGGCAATGGCGCGAAACCGAAGCCATTGCCGCGAACCGGCCGCCGTTTTTCATCCTGAGCCACGAGAAGATGGTTGAATTCGCCGAAACTGCCGCCGGGCATCAACCCGTCGAACCGCTCCTGCCGCCGCGCATGTCGCCGCGCCGTCGCGATAGTCTGGTGACGGCCATCAAAACGGGCCAGGCGCTCCCAGCCGACCGGCATCCGGAAAGAATCCGGCATCATTTCAGCCGGCCCAATGAAGCCGTAATGCGCCGTTATCGCGAATTGGAAAAACGTCGCGACGCGCAGGCACATCAGTTGGTTATTGACCCGACGCTCATCGCCAGCCGCGCCACGCTTGGGGACCTGGCCCGGGATTGGGACCGGCATGCGCCGGAGCTGATGATCTGGCAAAGAGAGCTGCTGCAATCCTAGAGGCGGCTTGCTTGCAGGATTTTCCAGCGTTCAGAAATTTATGGCGAAGGTGTCGCCGGGAATTGGCCTGCGATATAGGAATTTAAACGTTAAATCCCTTTATTTTGGACGGCCTGTGCGTCCAAACGCACATTGTGCCGGGTCTCATCTGCTGCGAAAGTGGGTACATTCAGCTGATTAAAGCGATCATCAAATGAAATCGAAATCTCTTTGGCTGGTAGTGGTCGTATCCGGTTTCTTCGTCGTCTCCGCGCCGGCCACCATCCGCTATGTGGCCCCGAACAGTGCAACCCCGCTGCCGCCCTACACGAGTTGGGCCACGGCGGCAACGAACATCCAACCAGCGGTGGAGGCGGCCCTGTCGGGCGACGTGGTGCTGGTAACGAATGGAATTTATCAGACCGGCACCCGGACGATTGCCGGAGTGAATCGCGTGGCGGTGGACAGCAAAACGGTGACGATCCTGAGTGTGAATGGGCCGGCCGTGACGGTGATCAAGGGCAGTTGGGATCCGGCCACCAACGGGCCGGCTGCCGTACGATGCGTCTATCTGGCGAGTGGTTCCGTTTTGTCCGGTTTCACCCTCACGAATGGCGCGACGGCAGCTTCCGGAACAACGTTTGGGGGCGGGGTGTATTGCCAGTCTGTTTCCGCGGTCGTTTCCAATTGTATCATCACGGGGAATGGCGCTGCCAGCGACGGAGGTGGAGGTTATTCGGGCACCTACCTCAATTGCAAAATTAGCGGCAACGCGTCGTTCAATAACGGCGGTGGGATCAATGGCGGCGCGGTTAAAAACTGTGTCATCACCGGAAATTCAGCTAAGACCGGCGGCGGGACTTATGGCAACTTGCCGGAGAATTGCACGATAGCGGGAAACGTGGCTGCGGTGGAGGGCGGAGGGGTCGATGGTGCGAGCACCGGGGCCATGAATAATTGCATTGTCTATGGCAACACTGCCCCCAGCGGGAGCAATAATATTTTCATAAAAATGAATAATTGCTGCACCGTGCCGGTCATCGGTTCCGCCAACAACTTTACCAATGCGCCTATCTTCGTTGATCCAGCGACCGGCAATTTCCATCTCCAGCCCTGGTCGCCCTGCATCAACGCCGGAAATAATTCCCTGGTGACCGACAGCGCGGACCTGGACGGGAACCCGCGCATCGCCGGCGGTACGGTGGACATGGGCGCTTACGAATTCCAATCTACGGTGCGTTTTGTGAATGTGAGCAATCCCGCGCCGGTGTCGCCGTTCACGAATTGGGCCATGGCAGCGACCAATATTCAGGATGCGATTGACGCCGCCAACGCGGGGGATTTCATCCTGGTGAGCAACGGCGTTTATAAAACCGGCGGCCGCGCGGCTTATGGCGTCGCCACCAATCGCGTGACCGTGGACAAAGCGGTCACCGTGCAAAGCGTCAACGGAGCGGCGGCGACCATCATTGCGGGTGCCGGCAACCGCGGCACTCCCGGCATTCGTGGTGTTTATTTGACCAACGGCGCAGCGCTGATCGGATTTACTCTGACGAACGGCACCACCCGTTTTTCAGGAGATGTCGTCAACGAGCAAAGTGGTGGCGGCGTCTGGTGTGAAACCGGCGGGGTGATTGTCTCCAATTGCGTCTTCACCGGCAACTATGCGAATCAAAACGGTGGCGGGGCATTCCGAGGCACCCTGTTCAATTGCCTCCTCACGAACAATATTGGCAATCGAGGCGCAGGCGCCTGTTCCAATAGTCTGTTCAATTGCGTCCTGACAAAAAACTTTGCTCTTTTCCAAAACCTGGACAGCGGTGGCGGCGCGATTTATTCGTCTCTGAGCAACTGCCTGCTCGTCGCCAATTCATGTGACGGCGGCGGCGGCGGCGCGGCCTTCAGTTCCTTGACCAGTTGCGTGGTCAGCAACAACACCGGAAACACCGCCGGCGGGGGTGTGTGCATGGGCATTGCCAATGACTGCCTTATTTCCAGCAACCGAACATTCAACTCCGGCGGCGGCGCCTACTCGAACCTGTTGAACAACTGCGTATTGAAAAATAATCTTGCGAACGGCAATGGCGGTGGCGCTTACAACAGCGCACTGGACAATTGCACGGTCATCAGCAACAAGGCAGCGTTTGCTCCAGGAGCTGTCGCCGGCGGCGGAATTTATGGAGGCGTCGCAACCAATAGCATTTTATATTACAATTCGGCCGATAACGGTTCGAATTTCTATTTTCCAGGCAACATGACCATAAACTACTGCTGTACGACGCCACTTCCAACCAATGGCGTTGGCAACGTCACTAACGAACCGGCATTCGCAAACCTGGCCACCGGCGATTTTCATTTGCAGTCCAGCTCTCCCTGCATCAATGCCGGCAACAATGCCGCCGTCACCAGTTCATCCGATTTCGCCGGCAACCCGCGCATCGTCGGTGCCACGGTGGACATGGGCGCCTATGAATTTCAATCGCCCGGATCGCTCCTGTCCTATGCTTGGGCGCAGCAATACGGTTTGCCGACGGATGGAACGGCGGATAACGCAGATTCCGATGGCGACGGCATGAGCAACTGGCAGGAATGGCAGGCGGGAACGATTCCCATTGACGCAACTTCCGTCCTGAAGATGGTATCCCCATCAAACAGCATTTCGGGCACAGCTGTGACGTGGCAAAGCGTGAGCGGTAAAACTTATTTCATCCAGCGCAGCGGTGATTTGTCCGCCCCATCACCATTTTCAACCATCCAAAGCAACATTGCCGGTCAAGCGGGCACGACGACTTACAACGACACCACCGCCTCCGGCCCCGGCCCGTTCTTCTACCGCGTCGGCGTGCAATAGCCACGGAGCGCGGACAGCTTAGTCCGCACAAAACCGCATAAAGTTTGGTCACGCGGTTATAAAGATGTGAACACGCGGACAAGGCTGTCCGCGCTCCTGAACGAATCACCGGGAAACACCCGGAAATGGATCACGCCACGGTGATTTCCTTGCTCAGATAAACGTCCTGGATGGCGTTGAGCAGGCCAATGCCTTCATTCATCGGACGCTGAAATGCCTTGCGACCGGAAATCAAGCCCATGCCGCCGGCCCGCTTGTTGATGACTGCGGTGGCAACGGCCTGTTCGAGATCGCCCTGGCCCTTGGATTCCCCACCGCTGTTGATCAGGCCGGCGCGGCCCATGTAACAATTCGCAACCTGGTAGCGGCAGAGGTCAATTGGATGATCACTGGTCAACTCGGTGTAAATCCGTTCATCGAGTTTGCCGTAGCTGGAACTGCCCGTGTTGAGCGCTTTGAAGCCGCCATTATTCTCGGGCAGCTTTTGCTTGATGATGTCCGCCTGGATGGTCACGCCCAGATGATTGGCCTGGCCAGTGAGGTCGGCGGAGACATGGTAGTCGGTGGTCTTGCCGTCTGCACCCTTGATCTTAAACGCGTTGTTGCGGAGGTAGCACCACAGCACGGTGGCCATTCCCAACTCGTGCGCGTGCGCAAACGCCTGCGCGACTTCCACAATCTGCCGTCCGCTGTTGTCGGAGCCGAAATAAATCGTGGCGCCGACCGCCGCGCAACCCATGTCCGCTGCTTCTTTCAAGGTGCCAAACATGATTTGATCCGCCTTGTTCGGATACGTGAGCAGTTCGTTGTGGTTGATCTTCACCAGGAACGGAATTTTATGCGCGTATTTGCGGGCAACCGCGCCCAGCACGCCGTAGGTGGATGCCACCGCATTGCAGCCGCCTTCGATGGCCAGCTTCACGATGTTCTCCGCGTCAAAATAATCCGGGTTCTTGGCAAAACTCGCGCCGGCGGAATGTTCAATGCCCTGGTCCACCGGCAGAATGGAAACGTAGCCGGTGCCGCCGAGCCGGCCATGGCCGAACAGGCGCTGCAGGTTGCCGAGCACGCGGTTGTTGCGGTCGGACACGGAAAAAATCCGGTCCACGAAGTCCGGCCCGGGCAGGTGCAGGCGGTCCTTCGAAATTTTCGCGTTTTTGAAATTGAGGAGAAAATCGGCCTTGTCGCCGAGCAATTGCGCAATTTGTGTCATAATCCAGTTTCTTTCATTTGATGCCGTCGGGAAAACCCGCCGCGCGGAATTCGCGCTCAATAACCGGCGGGAAAACCATAGCAACACCCGGTCCACCGCGCCACAACCAATTCTGACTTTCCTCCCCATGAACCTCCTGTGCCCTGGCTCAAAGGTTCAAAGTGCAAAATTCCATTTCGGAGAATTCTCACCCTGTCTTGTCTTCCACGATCCGTTCAGAACTCCGGAACAAGTCAGCCGCAACCTTGCCATGGTGCCGGCCCATGCCGCCGCTGTCGGCATCCCGGTCTGGAGGTGAAAATGCAGTTCAGCCTTCTGAAATAATCGTGATTTTTTCAAATTCGTCTGCATAATCAGTCCGTCATTTCCATCAAATCTTATTTATGAAAAACATCGTCATCGTTCTTCTGCTCGCCGCCACCCTTGGGTTGGCCGCATTCAGCTGGCATCAGAAAAACCAGCTCACGCAGTTGCAGACCCGCCTCGCCGCCGCCCAAAACCAGTTGCAGGAAAAGCCCGCCGCGAACGAACAAATCGCCCGCGCGGAACGGAAAGCGAAACTGTTGCAGGATGTCCTGGTGGACACCTCCAAGTTCGCCACCGAGAAATCGAAGCAGGCCGAACAATTGCAGCAATCCCTGGCCGCCGCCAAAACCAACGACTCCAATCCGTTCGCGGGAATATTCAAAGACCCGAAGATGAAGGAAATGATCAAGTCGTCGCAAAAAGCCTTCATGGGGCCGATGATTGACAAGCAATATGCCGCACTGTTTCAACAACTCAATTTGACGCCGGAGCAATCCGCGACCATGAAGGATTTGCTCCAGAAGAAGATGCTCGCCGGCGCCGATGCCGGCATGTCCATGATGGACGGCAGCCTCGACGCCGCCCAGCGCGCGGACCTGGCGAAACAAATGAAAAGTGAAACCGACGATTATGACGCACAAATCAAACAATTCCTGGGCGATGAAAATTATCAGGCGTTCCAGGCTTATGAAAAAACGACGCCCGACCGCATGACCGTCAGCCAATTCAACGATCAACTTTCCGGCGGCGCGACCGCGCTGACCGCCGACCAGCAGCAGCAATTGGTGCAAATGATGAGCGAGGAACGAAACGGTTTCGCCTGGACCACCGATTACAACAATAAGAATCCGGCCAACGGCGATTTCGCCTCGATGTTCAGCGAAGACAAAATCAATCAGTTCGCCAAGGAGAAGGAACGGCTCGACCAGCAGGTTTTCGACCACGCCCGGCAATTTTTGTCCGCGGATCAACTCACGGCTTTTCAGGCATTCCTGAAGTCGCAGCGCGAATTGCAGATCGCCGGCATGCAAATGGCCGCCAAAATGTTCGCGCCAAAATAGCGATGACCACCCCGGCGTGGTTTTGGCGTCAAGGCTGATGTCCGGTGATCATCGCGATCAGCCCGGCCAGGACCACTGTTGCCCTCAGCGGCCACGTTCCCTTCTCCAATGCTGATTCAAGAACTGGCATTAACCGCACACTGTGGTAAAAGGAAGAGGATGAATTTTCCGCCCAAGTCACTGACGACCATGATTGCCGCAGCCGGGCTGGTGCTCTGCGCCAATGCAAATGCGGAAGCAGCCGATGAGGCCATCGACCCGGTTTTTGCGCCCGGGCTCGCCACCCTGAAGCAGGTCACCGGCACCATTGAAAGCCAGCCGGATCGGGCGCGCCCCGATTGGAGCCCTAATCTCCAGTTGTTGATCGGCGTCAAAGCCGTCGAGGCCACCAAACAAACGGTCGGCTTCGTGGAATTGGCGACCTTGTACACGCCGTCGACCAACGCCACGGGACAACCCTGGAGCCCGGCCACGCAAACCAACACATTCTCCTGGTCCAACACCAACGGAGCGGTTCCGGTCAGCCATGAAGCCAGATACATTTCACACCTCTATCCGGTACGCGTGCGCGTTTTCGACGAGACCGGCCGCAAGGTCAAGGAGGGGGAAACCACGCTGCCGTGGGGAGTGTTGACGAACGGACTGGCGGACATGTGCCGCCTCAGCCTGGAGCTTTCTGTCCACAAGAACCGGTCCGCCGCCGATGGGCCGGTGGGCAACAAATCCATCCGGGTAACCGCCGGTGAAAATCCCACCCATCCTGAAGACCTTGACCGGCTCGCACAATCCCTGGGCGGCGGATTCATCTGGTTAATGACGATGTTGCAACAAATCCAGACCGAGCCGGCGGTGCATGATCTCTGGAAAAAGGCCCATTGCGCCTTCCGCCTGCCGGAGTTGAAAACCATGGCTGTTAGCGTGGTTACGGGCGACTTTGCGCTTTCAGTGCAACCGCACCTGGAGGAAGTATCCCGGACGGAACCCACGCCGGTAGGGAGGACCGCGCTGGAGCAGTATCGGCTCCCGGTTGATTTGTACAGTGGCACCCGCGACCTGACCCGGGCCGAGCTGGTCGTTGGCCCTGCCAGTGGAGCCGGGATGTTGTTGGGCGGTATCCGATCCATCCGGGCAACGCATCCGCTCAAACCGGAACAACAGTTTTTTGTCCAAGTTCTCTCGACCGGCACGGTGCGTGGAGAGCCGTGAGAGCTTGTCTGAAAACGTAGCGGCGGGCCTCCCGGCCTGCCATAGAGGGCGGCATCCTGCCGCCCGGAAAAAGCGCCGCCATGACCTTTGCATTACCCACAAGTCGAACCGGATTTCGGCAATCCCAAAGGGATTCACGGAATGCTGTCGGGAATTATGGGTAATGCAAAGGCCATGACGCCGGTGCTTGGGATTTCAAAGGCGCAAATGATTGTGAACGTTTTTTCCGCAGGCTGGAATCCCGCCTCTACGTCAGCCAAGATGGATTTTAAAACCGTGTAAACGGCAGGGCGTGCCACTCCCGCACACGTCGTGGTCAATAACTATCGACCACAGATTACTGACAGGGTCTTTTGCTTGGTGAGCGTGAGTTATTGGAATTCATGCTTTGGCATGTTTTCGGCCCAAAACAGCCTGAAGGCTGAACCCCAACAGGTTTCCCCGACAGAACAAAAGACCCTGGGTTACTGAATGCTGGCCTCTATTTCTCCTTGCCTCAAGTTTGCCTCCGCGCCATTTTTTCCACGGTCCGTCGCTGTTAACTGAACCCAAGGAGAACGATATGTCCATCAGACCCATCAAACGCCTGGTCAAGTCCAAGCCCACTCTCGAAGGCGCCGGCGTACACCTGCGCCGCGCATTCGGTTTTGGCAACACGTCTGACTTTGATCCTTTCCTCCTGCTGGATGATTTCCGCAACGACATTCCGGACGATTATCTGGCCGGTTTCCCATGGCATCCGCATCGCGGCATTGAAACCATCACCTACGTCCTCGCCGGGACGGTCGAGCACGCCGACAGCCTGGGCAACCATGGAGCCATTGCTCCCGGCGACCTCCAGTGGATGACGGCCGGCCGCGGCATCATCCACCAGGAAATGCCCAAGGGCGATCCACTCGGCCGCATGCACGGGTTTCAATTGTGGGCCAACCTGCCGTCTTCGCTCAAAATGACTGCGCCGCGCTATCAAGAGATCAAGGCCCTGGAAATTCCCGAAGTCACCGAAGACGACGGCACGCAGGCCCGGATCATTTGCGGCAGTTTCTGGGGCAAGCGCGGCCCGGTGGAAGGCATCGCCGCCGATCCGACCTACATTGACGTCACCGTGCCGCCCGGCAAACGCAAGCGGTTGCCCGTCGAGAAGACGCGCCATGCCTTCGCCTATGTGTTTTCCGGGAGCGGCAAGTTCTGCAACGCGTCCGCCCCGCTGGCGGTGCCGACCGAAAGCCTCGGCTGGGCCGACACTGCGCTGCCCACCGAGGCGGACAATCGCTCGCTCATCCTGTTCGATTCCGGCGACGACGTGGAAGTTCAGGCCGGGGAGGATGGCATCCGCTTCCTGCTGGTCTCCGGGAAACCGCTGCAGGAACCGGTGGCATGGTATGGCCCCATCGTGATGAACACCCAGGAACAACTTCAGCAAGCCTTCGAGGAACTGCAAAAAGGGACGTTTCTGAAAAAAGCCTGAACTGGTGGACTTATAACAACAAAGATAAAAAGACGCGGAGGGTTTTACCTCTCCTTCCCGCCCGTCAAAGCTGATGAGTGAAAATTGGCGGTTCATTTTTCTTCCTGGGCAGGGAAAGCAAAGTGTAAACCGTTTCGTATATAATTACGGTGCCCCACGTGACCGCCATCCAGAGGATGGGTTCTTCGACCGGCAGACCGCAGAAGCCGTTGATCAACAATCCAAGCATTTGCCGGGGTTGAAAACCCCACCATTGATAGGGCACCGCAATGGTGGCTTCCCAAAACAGGCTCACGAACAGGATGAACAAAAATGCGAGGCTGAACGCGCGCCAGTTGATGAAACGGCCGGCCACCGGGAAAAAGACGATGCTCGGCGTGATGGCGATTAAAGTAAGGAAGAGAAAATAGCCGGGAAAACCCTCGTGCCACGGATGCGGGCCGAATTTCTTGTAAAGCAGGCCCAGCCCGAAAACGATCACCCCGAAAATGGCCGAGCCGGGATGAAAGGCAGCCAGTTCGCGCAACCGGACTTCCCGCCGCGGCCCATCGTCAACATTGTAGGCACCAAACCAGAATTCGTCGCCCCAGACGTAGGCCAGCAACACCGCCAGCACCCCAAACGAATAGAAACCGATTTCCTCGATCGGAATCGTCTTCTGCCAGCCGTTCGCGAAGGAATATCCCCAGAACGTCACCCCGAGCGTGGCCTCGCGGTTGGCGAAGGTGAAGAACGATAGGCCGAAGAAGATGTCCAGAGCCATGCCACACGCGGTGATGGCGGCGGCGCTGAACCAAAACGCGCTTTTCTGGACCGAAGTGTGTTTGCGCAACGACACCCACGCGGCCAGCACCAGCACGGGAATGATAAAGAGCGAAAGGCTCCACGTGTAACCCTGCGGGGTGGGATTGGCTTCCAGTGCGGTCACCAACGGCCGCGGCTCCTTGATCGTCATCAACGTCAGCGCGAACGGAGCGCCCAGCACCAGTATCATTCCCACCAGCACCTTGAAATCGGTGCGCGAAGCCTTGTCTTGCATAATCGTTCCGGGCCTGTCCCCGCGCCCAAAATCCGGCGATTGCCGCCGGCTGTCGAGTTATTATTTGCCGGAAAATAAAATCATAAAGACAGACAGGATTTTAACCGCAGATGGACGCAGATAATCACTTTACTGAGTTGACGAGCGGCGTGAGGCCTTGGATCCGTACTTCCAACTTATCGCCGCTTTTGATGGGGCCGACGCCACTGGGCGTGCCGGTGAGAATCACGTCACCGGGCAGCAGCGTGAGGTTGGTGGAGATGAAGCTGACAAGTTCGGCGGGCTTGAAGATAAGCTGCTTGGTGTTCGAGTTCTGGCACAACTGGCCGTTCTGGAAAAGCTGGATGGCCAGTTCATTCGGATCAATCTTGGTCTCCACCAGCGGGCCGAGCGGCGTAAAAGTGTCGAAGGACTTGCAGCGCGCCCATTGCGACTCGGCCTTCTGGATGGTGCGGTCGCTGATGTCCTGCGACGCGGTGTAACCAAAAATATAGCGCGCTGCCTGCGTCGGCGAGACGTTGCGGATTTTGCGCCCGATGACGATGGCCAGTTCGGCCTCGAAATCGGTGCGGTGTTCGCGAAAGGGGATTTCAATCTTCCCGCCGTCCGGCAAAAGCGACGTGGTGGCCTTGAACCAGATGAGCGGCTCCCTGGGCAGTTCGCGGCCCATTTCACGGACGTGATCGGCGTAATTCAGTCCCACCGCGATGATTTTGGACGGAACGACCGGGACCAGCGTCTTCACTCCCTTGCGCGGGGTGGCTTTGCGTTCGAAAGACGGCGAACCGAAGACGTCGCCGCGCAGCCGGAACAATTCGCCTTCGACAACTTTGGCATAAAAAATCTCGTCGTCCTTTTGAAATCGGCCAATGGCTGCCATACAGTAGGATTTCAAACTAACAAGCTTTGTGCCGCCCTCGCAAGATTAAAGCCGTTTTGCATGTGCGGATTCGCCGGAGTACAAGCGCATTGGCCGGCGGCTTATGGCGTTTCAGGCACTTGCGGAGTCATGCTCCGCGCTCCGGCCGAACCACGCCGCAGCCTCCCATTAGTACGACTTGCCGAAGTCACCCTTTTCCGTTAGATTACTGCCGTGAATCGGCTGACCAAGCAGGAACAACTGGTTCTCTGTATTGTCTTGGGATTGCTGCTGACGGGCTGGGCGGTGAAATGGTATCGCACGAGCCATCCGGCCGCGGCAACCATCCGACTGGCGACACCTTAAAATGCAAGAAATCAATTTTGACGAAGCGGTGGAATCCATTCTCGCCCGCGACCCGCGTTTCGCGCGCGAAGCCTACACCTTTGTCCGCGAAGCGCTCGATTTCACCCAAAAGCTCATCGTCAGGGAAAACCGCGGCCAGATCCGCCATGTCAGCGGCCAGGAACTGCTCGACGGCATCCGCCAATTCGCCCTCCAGCAATTTGGCCCGATGGTGGTGACGGTGCTGGAAGAATGGGGTGTCCGCCACTGCCGGGATTTTGGCGACATTGTTTTCAACATGGTGGAAGCCAGCCTGCTGGCCAAAACCGACCGGGACAGCCGTGACGATTTTCGCAACGGTTACAATTTCACCGACGCCTTCCGCAAACCGTTCTGGCCGTCGCACAAATCCACTCCCGAAACCAAGCCGGTGGTTGAATAAGGCCGGTTTGGGCTGATTGGGCGGAGGCTTCCCTGAATCCTGCGTCCGTGCGCCCATCTGGCGGCAATTGAGGGCACGGTAGCGATGCCTTCCCGGACGGGCGAACTGGACACCCTCCTTGTCTGCGGCAGGGACATCGCGCTGCGATCTCCCCGCCCGCGGAGCAGTGGGCGGAACGAACGCCAATGAACGAACGGGGAATTGCGCCGCTGAACGCGGCGCGGACGGCGCAGCGCGCCATCCCTACCAAGGCCAGTGCCCGGGTGCGCCCTCCTGGAATTGGCCAACCGAATTGGGTTGCCCAAAACGAATTTCAGCCTATTTTTCCCCGTCTGATTTTATCTTATGAGTGACACCTCTTTTTCAACCCGGGTCGCCGCGATGAAAATTCCGTCGCTGCCGCCCGGTGTTGCCATGACCACGCTCGAAAATGGCCTGACGATCATCTTGCGCGAAGATCACAGTGCGCCAGTCGTCTCGGCCCAGGCGTGGTGCATGGCCGGCAGCGTCCACGAAGGCAGATGGCTCGGCGCCGGATTGTCGCACGTGCTCGAACACATGCTGTTCAAAGGCACGACCACGCGCCCCGGCAGCCGGATTGACCAGGAAGTACAGGAAGCCGGCGGTTACATGAACGCCTACACCAGCTTCGACCGCACAGTGTATCACATCGACGTCCCGGCCACCGGCGCGCGCACGGCAATTGACATTCTTTGCGACATCATGCAGCACGCCACGCTGCCCGCCGATGAACTGACCAAGGAACTCGACGTCATCCGCCGCGAGATGGACATGGGCCAGGATGATCCCGGACGTCGTTCCAGCCGCCGGCTCTTTGAAATCGCTTACACGCGCAGCCCGTATCGTTTCACCATCATCGGCTATCCGGACATTTTCAACGAACTCAAAGCCATCGACATCCGCGGTTATTACGCTGACAAATACGCGCCGAACAATGTTTTTTATGTGGTCGTCGGCGACGTGAAGCGGGATGAGGTCATCGCGCAAATCCGCGCCGCCTATGAAAAATCCAAAACCCGGGCGATGCCGCCCATGGTGTTGCCGGAAGAACCCCGGCAGACGGCGCCGCGCGAAGTAATCGAGGAAGCCGCCATCGAACTCGGACATTTTCACTTTGCGTGGCACATTCCCGAATTGCGGCATCCCGACGTGCCGATCCTCGACGTGCTGGCCGTGCTGTTGGGAAGCGGCCGCAGTTCGCGCCTGTTCCAGCAGGTCCGCGAAAAGCAGGGGGTCGTCCATCACGTGGATGCGTGGACTTACAGTCCCGGGAATTCGGGCTTATTTGGCATGAGTGCCATCGTGGATCCGGAGAAGATGATTGCTGCGCGCGACGCCATGCTCGCCGAGGTTGAAAAAATGAAGACGGCGACCATCTCCACGGGTGAACTGGGCAAGGCGGTAAAACAATTCATTTCCGCCACCCTTGCCATGCGCAAGACGATGGAAGGCCAGGCGCAGAATCTGGGATCGAGCTGGCTGGCCGCAAACGACTTGAATTTTTCCGAACGTTATCTGGCCGCCGTCAAGCAGGTCCGCCCCGACGACATCCTGCGGGTGACGCGGGATTATCTCACGGCGGAAAACCGCACCCTTTACACGCTGCTGCCCAATGGCACCGCCCCAAAACCCTCCATTTCCGTCGAGGAAATGAGCGCCCATGCGATTCAGAAATTTGAATTTCCCAACGGTCTTCGCCTGCTCGTGAAGGAGGACCATCGCCTGCCCTTCGTTGAATACCGCGCCATGTTCCAGGGGGGCGTGCTCGCGGAAACCAAGGAGGACAACGGCATCACGCAACTGGCCAGCCGGATGCTGCTCAAAGGCACCTCGCACCGCAGCGCCCGAGATATTGCCACAGAAATTGAATCCGTCGGCGGCAGCATTGACAGCTACGGCGGCAACAACAGCTTCGGCGTCAATGTGGAAGCCCTGAGCAGTGATTTTGCCACCGGCCTCGATTTGCTGGCTGACGTTTTGCTGAACCCGGTTTTTCCGGCCGATGCCCTCGAACGCGAACGCGAGGTGCAGATTGCCGACATTTACGCACAAAAGGACAACCTGCTGAAAAGCGCCAGCCTGGCCATGCGGCGAGCACTTTTTGGCAGCTCCGGTTACGGTCTGGATTCAACCGGCCGGGAAGAAACGGTGGCGAAGATCAAGGCCGCCAGTTTGAAATCGTTTCACAAAAAACTGGCCACGCCGAACAATTGCGTGCTCGCCATCTACGGCGACGTGGAAACGGCCGAGGTCAAGTCCGCCGTTGAAAAGGCCTTTGGCCATTGGAAGGCCGGCAGCGCTGCCAAGGAATTGATCCAGATTCCCTCCGGCATGCCCGTTGCCCTGGTGCAGCGGGTCGAGGAAGCCCGTGACAAAAAGCAGGCGGTGATTGTGGTTGGGTTTCCCGGCACCACCATCCACGACGAGGACCACTTTGCGCTGGAATTGATCCAAGAATCGTGCAGCGACCTCGGTTCGCGGCTGTTTTTGAGGATTCGTGAGCAACTGGGCCTGGCTTACTACGTCGGCGCGCAACATTTCGCCGGCCTGGCGCCCGGCTATTTTGCCTTTTACGCCGGCACCGAACCGGCCAAGGCGGCCCTGGTCGAACAGGAAATCCTCAAGGAAGCGGCGTTGTTGCGCATCGAGGGCCTGACCCCCGAGGAGCTCAAACGCGCCAAGGCCAAAATCATCGGTCAGAAAAAAATCGCGCGGCAGGACCTCGGCCACCTCGCCTCCACCACTGCGCTTGATGAACTTTACGGCCTTGGTTACCAGCGCGCGGAATTGGACGACGCCAAATATGAAGCCGTGACGCAGGAACAGGTCAAGGCGGCGGCGCAAAAATATCTCAAGCCTGACGCGGTGGTCGTGGCAGTGGTGAAACCGGAGAAGGCCCAGGGCTGATGGGAACGCCGGGCGCCGCCCCGGCTCGCTGCCAATCGGAGCGGCTTGTTGCCGGTCACTTCACCATCATGCCGGGCCGGAGGCCGGCGTTCCGGCGGGAATCAACAACTGGTTAAATCCATCCCGAAACCGGTTGCTGCTGAAAGGCCAATCCTTGTCCACCCGGCACAATCGCGCCTTCACCGGATTATTATCAATGTAACGGACGGCCTTTTGTTCCTGTGCCGCATCGCGCATGAATGTATCCCAATATTCCCGCTGCCATTGGAACGCCGAGCACCGTCTCGGCGTGTTGGAATCTGATTGTTTTTCGCGCCGAGGCGGCGCTCGGCGCTCCAATAAACGCCAGCTCCTGAATTCTGTCACCACGTGAATTTTCCAGTTCTGGAGTATCTTCCATAGCGGTATCTGCCACACGTGCGCAAGCACATGGACGTGATTGGGCATCACGCACCAGGCAAGCAATTCTTAACGTTGACTGGGAAAATGCAGCAAGGCGTCTTCCACGAGCCGGGCAATGCGCGGGTCACGCAAATGACACTCGCCGTGGCCACGATCGAGATATTCCTCCAGTTTCGTGCGTTTCTCCCGCTCATCCTCAATTCGTAACAAATGTTCCCATTCACCACGGCGCGAATTCGGCATGGAATCCGCAAGTCGAAATGTGACGAATTGAATGAGACCAGGATAATCGCAGTGCGGCAGATAACCCCGTTCGTGCCAGCCGAGGAAACCTAAAGCCTTCTCTTCATCCGTCAGCGGACGAAACGCCGTGTTCTTCCCTTCGACAAGCTGACGAAGATATTCGCGCTTGGTCCGCGGTGGAACGGGCATGGCCAGACATCTACCAAATTCCGGACATGGAAGACAATCCCTTGGAGCGCCGAGCACCGCCTCGGCTTGTTTCGATTATAGCATCGAGCCGAGGTGGTGCTCGGCGCTCCGGCTCAAGCCTCCGCCACCAACTGGCGCAGAACATAAGGCAAAATGCCGCCGTGCTGGTAATAATCAATCTCGATGGGCGTATCAATGCGGCAACGGACCGGCACGTTCTCCACCTTGCCGTCCGCCCGCGTGATTTTGAGCGCCAAGTCCTGCTGCGGCTTCAAGTTCGCGTCCAACCCGACGATGTCGTAGGTTTCCGTGCCATCAAGCTTGAGGCTTTGCGCGGTTGTGCCCTCCTTGAACTGCAGCGGCAGCAAGCCCATGCCCACCAGATTGCTGCGGTGGATGCGCTCAAAGCTCTGCGCCACGACGGCCTTCACACCCAGCAGGTTGGTGCCCTTGGCCGCCCAATCGCGACTGGAACCGGTGCCGTATTCCTGCCCGGCAATCACCATCAGCGGTGTTTTGGTTTTCGCGTATTCCATGGCCGCGTCATAAATGCTCATCTGTGTCCCGGTGGGCTGGAGCTTCGTCACCCCACCCTCGACACCAGGCACCATGAGATTTTTGATGCGCACGTTCGCGAAGGTTCCGCGCGTCATCACCCGGTCATTGCCCCGGCGCGAACCGTAGCTGTTGAAGTCCGCCGCTTCGACACCGTTTTCAATGAGATATTTGCCGGCCGGCGAGGTCTTCTTGATGGATCCAGCGGGTGAAATGTGGTCCGTCGTTACGCTGTCACCGAAAATCCCCAGTGCGCGCGCACCCTTGATTTCGGCGATGCTGCTGGGCTGCAACGAAAAACTCGTGAAGAAAGGCGGTTCCTGGATATACGTGGACTGGCGGTCCCATTCATAGACGTTGCCGGTGCTGGACGGGATTTCATTCCATTTTGGATTTTGACCAGCGAAATCCTTATAAAGTCTTTGGAACACTTCCGGCTGCAGCGCGGCCTGCATGAGATCGCGGATTTCACGCAACGTCGGCCAGAGGTCTTTCAACCAAACCGGTTTGCCGTCCTTGCCCGTTCCCACCGGCTCGCTGTTCAGGTCGATATCCACCCGCCCGGCCAGCGCAAAGGCAACAACCAGCGGCGGGGACATGAGAAAGTTCGCCTTGATGTTCTGATGGACGCGCGCTTCAAAATTACGGTTGCCGGAAAGGACGGACGCCGCAACCAAGTTGTTCTTTACTATGGCCTCCTCGACCGGCGCGGCGAGCGGACCGGAATTGCCGATGCACGTCGTGCAGCCGTAGCCGACGAGGTTAAAGCCGAGTTTGTCCAGGTACGGTTGCAGGCCGGTCTTGTTCAGATAATCGCTGACAACACGGGAGCCCGGCGCCAGCGATGCCTTGACCACCGGATTCACGCCAAGGCCGCGTTCCACGGCCTTTTTGGCCAGCAACCCGGCCGCCAGCATCACGCTGGGATTCGACGTGTTGGTGCAACTGGTGATGGCGGCGATCAAAACCGAGCCATGGCCGATGTTGGACTTGCCATGGCCGTTGAGTGACACTTCCACCCGGGTGGTGGCAAAGTCCTCCGCCTTCATGCCGAATCCATTTTCCGCGACCGGCTTGCTGAACGCGCCGACAAAACTTTCCTTCATCTTCGGCAGCTCAATGCGATCCTGCGGCCGTTTTGGGCCAGCCACACTGGGCACGACCGTGCCGAGGTCGAGTTCCAGTTCCTGTGAATAGGTGATGTCGCCTCTCTTGGGAATGCCAAACAAACCCTGGGCGCGGTAATAATTTTCGTAGGTCTGGCAATGTTCCGCGCTGCGGCCGGTGGCGCGAAGATAATTCACGCACTCGGCATCAACGGGGAAGAAACCCATGGTCGCGCCATATTCGGGCGCCATGTTCGCAATGGTCGCGCGGTCCACCACCGGCAACGCTGCCGCGCCCGGGCCGAAAAATTCCACGAATTTTCCGACCACTTTTGCCTTGCGGAGCATCTGCGTGACGGTGAGCGCCAGGTCGGTGGCGGTGACGCCTTCCCGCAACGCACCGGTGAGATGCACGCCGACAACATCCGGCGTGAGGAAATAAACCGGCTGCCCGAGCATGCCCGCCTCGGCCTCGATGCCGCCGACGCCCCACCCCACGATGCCAATGCCATTGATCATCGTCGTGTGGGAATCCGTACCAACCAGGGTGTCGGGATAATAAATACCGTCCGCTTCGAGCACCCCCTTGGCGAGATACTCGAGGTTGACCTGGTGCACGATGCCAATGCCGGGCGGCACGACCTTGAAGGTGTCGAACGCCTGCATGCCCCACTTGAGAAACTGGTAACGTTCGCGGTTGCGTTGAAATTCAATCTCCAGATTTTTCTGGAAGGCACCGGCCGAGCCATTCACGTCCACCTGCACCGAATGGTCCACCACGAGGTCCACCGGCACTAGGGGCTCGATGATTTTCGGGTTTTTGCCGAGCTTTTGCACCGCCGAACGCATTGCCGCCAGATCCACCAGCAACGGCACGCCGGTGAAATCCTGCAACACGATGCGAGCGACCACAAACGGGATTTCCTCGGTGCGGGTTTCGGATGGCTGCCAATTGGCCAGCGCGCGCACCGCCGCCTCGCTCACGCGTTTGCCGTCGCAATTGCGAAGCACTGACTCGAGCACGAGCCGGATTGAGACCGGCAGTTTTGAAATCGGGCCGATGCCGGCCTTTTCCAGTGCCGGCAGCGAATAAAGCCGCCCTGGCCTGCCGTTGCCGGCATCAAACGGTTGCAACGTGTTGAATAAATTATGCGCTGTGCTCATCATTTAATTCCTTAATTCCGTCAATCAATGAATGAAAATGAAGCCTGCGCGCGGATGTGTCAAGCGAAGTGCATGATCGCCGGTGTCCCAATTTACCGGAGCGCGGAGCATTGCTCCGCAGGTTACGTCGGTTTCAAGCATTTGCGGGACCAGACGCCGCACCCCGCCATCTGAGCAACACGGTCCGGGGACATATCCCGAGACATTCCACGTTGCTTTGTCTCGACAGCCGGAGAAATTCACGGTAGCTTTTTTTTGCCAGGGCCCATGGAATGTGGACTTACGAACCCCGCCAGGGCCGGAAGGCAGCAACGGTAGTTTGCTCCGTATCTGCCGTGGTCACCCTGGCATTCTGAATTTACGATTTGCGATATCGGATTTACGATTGCGGCCGCAATCAACCGCGACCCGTGAATCGTAAATCATAAATCAAAAATGTCATACCAGGTCATTGCCCGAAAATATCGGCCGCAGCGGTTTGCCGACGTGGTCGGCCAGGAACATGTCACGCAGACGCTGGCCAATGCCATCGGGCAAAAGCGCATTGCCCACGCCTACCTGTTCTGCGGCCCGCGCGGCACCGGCAAGACGACCATCGCCCGCATCTTTGCCAAATGCCTTAATTGCACCGGCGGCCCCAAAATCGATTTTGACGACTCGGACCCGCGCTGCATTGAAATTGCCGAGGGCCGGTCGCTGGACGTGCTGGAAATTGACGGGGCCAGCAACAACGGCGTCGAACAGGTCCGTGAACTTCGCGAGACCTGCAAATACGCGCCCGCTCATTCACCGTTCAAGGTTTACATCATCGACGAGGTGCACATGCTCTCGACGGCGGCGTTCAACGCGCTGCTGAAAACCCTGGAAGAGCCGCCGGCGCACGTGAAGTTCATGTTCGCCACGACCGACCCGGAGAAGGTCCTGCCCACGATCCTGTCGCGTTGCCAGCGGTTCGATCTGCGCCGGATTCCCAGCGCGCTCATCGTCAAACACCTCGCCCAAATCGCAAAACTGGAGAAGGTCAAAATCGACGACCCGGCACTTCTGGCCATCGCCCGGGGCGCCGATGGCGGGATGCGCGACGCCGAATCCACGCTCGACCAGCTCATCAGTTTCTGCGGCGAGAAGATTGAGGAGGCTGACGTGCTGTCCATGTTTGGCCTGGCCGCCCAAAGCCAGGTGCTCGGTTTGAGCCGGGCCGTGCTTGCCGGCGAAATCCAGACCGCGCTCGGTCTTCTGAACGAACTGGCGCAAAACGGCAAGGACCTCGGGCGGTTGCTTTCGGATCTGCTCAACCATTTTCGCAACCTGCTCATTTTCCAGGTTTCGCGCGGCGACCTGAACCTGCTCGAAGTGTCCGAAATCGAGGTCGCGGCGCTCAAGGAACAATCCCCGCTGACCAACACCGGATCGCTGACCCGGATCCTGGAGGCACTCACCGATGCCGAGCTTCGCCTCCGCGACACCGCCTCAAAAAAAATCCTGGTTGAAGTCACCATGCTCAAGGCCATCGAAGCCGGCAATGCAGTGAGCCTCGACTCGGTCTTGAAGCAACTTAACCAATTGCGCGGCGGCCAAAGCAGCGCCGGTATCGCCCCGGCGGAACGCCAGGCACCGGCCCGGCCAGCAATGGAAAAAACAAAAATCGTTCACCGGCTCGCCGAACCGGCGCCCGGCGTCGCAACCCCTTTAACTGAAACTCCACCCGTCTCCGGTGACTTGAGCGAGTTGTGGACCAGACTCATCGAGGCCGTCGGCCGCGTGAGCCAGTTCACCCGGACCTACCTGCTGGACGCGCATCCGGTTTCATTTGCCCAGGGAATCCTGACCATCGGCTTCGACCCTGAATTTGAGGATCATCTCGGCCTGGTGGACAACGCGCGCAATCACACCCTGCTGCAAACCAAGCTGGCCGAACTGGGACACGCGAACACCCAGATCAAATTCATCAAGGCCGAGGCGCCGGTTGGAGCGACCGCCAAACCCGCGGCGCCCGCGGCGGCCCCGGCAACCAGTTCCCCGCCGGCGATTGCACCCGCTGCGGCTAAACCCGCCGCGGCGGCCACTGCATCCGGAAAGGAAAAAACCTCGCCGGTGGCTTTCAACAAGAACGATTTCAAGAACGACCCGTTGATTCAAAAGGCCCTGGAAATCTTCCGCGGCCAGATCATCGAAGTTCGCGCGTGAGTTTTGGGCCACTCCATCAGCCAGAGGCAGGGCGCGTCACTCCGTGCTCGCCGTTTTGTGCAGGAGACGAGGTGACGAGACTCAAATTTCTTTTTTTTAAGCAAGACGGAGACTCCACGTCGTCTCCTACTTTGTTAACGGCTGCTAGCCGGCTTGAGTTGCGCCGGATGCGGCTGCCCTCGACGACGCCCCGGCCCGTCGCTTTCAACGCGGGATCATTATGCCCGGCTATCGTCACGGCTTCGGGCGCTTGAGTTTTTTTGGTTTCGGCAACTGTTGCAACTGTTTCGCGACCTGCTCAAAATCGGCATCCACTGGACGCGGCTGGGCATCGGCTAACGCTTGGTAACGCTCGTATTCCCTTTCCGCCTTGGCCCGGGCGGTTTCGGAGGAAATCTTCCCGGCGTGATGCAACAACTCGCGCCCGGATATTTTCAAGAATTCGTCCAGCTTTTCAATCCAGTTGCGCATCGTCATCGGCTTGCGGTCGAGGGCCTGAAGTTCGGCGAACTCGATGTAGAGGTTCACGATCCGGTTCAGCGTTTGCAGTTCCGCTTCGTTGAGATAGTTCTTGGCCACCGAAACATCCTCCCGGCGGATGATTCGACCGGGGCGTGTGGTCGCCAGCCCCATCAACGGCTGCGCCGCGTCGGCGCGCTGGTGGATGACCTCCGCCGCCGTGTGTCCATGCGTCGCCCAATGCATCTTGTTCTGCACCGTGGCGAAGAACTGTTGTGACGCCTCCTCGCGCGGATCGTAATCAACGCTCGTCGCGTAAATATCCAGCACCTTCTGGTAGAAACGCCGTTCCGAGGAGCGGATGTCCCGGATGCGCTGCAACAACTCATCAAAATAATCCTTCTGCCCCTTGCCGGGCGGATTTTTTAATCGCTCGTCGTCCATTGTAAATCCCTTGACGATATATTCGCGCAATCGCTGCGTGGCCCACTGGCGGAACTGCGTGCCCCGGTGCGATTTCACCCGGTAACCGACCGCAATGATGACATCGAGATTATAGTGCTGCGTGTCGTAGGTTTTACCATCGGCGGCAGTTATCCGGAATTTCCGGATAACTGAATCGGGCACCAGCTCACCTTCCTCAAAGATGTTTTGAATATGTTCGTTGACCGTGCGAACATCCTTCTGAAAAAGCTCGGCCATCAGCTTTTGTGTGAGCCAGACGGTTTCATTTTCGAGTCGGACTTCAATCCGCGTCCGGTTGTCCTCGGTCTGGTAAAGAATCAATTCTGACTTCGGTTTCATGTGCTCAATTATACTTCACCCGGTGCGACAAAGGCTGTCCAAGCTTCATTGTGGTTTACTGGTCGACATCGTCGAATACTGAACGTGAATCATCACCGCCTCCGCTGTGAGATCCGCCACGGTAATCATCAGAATCAGGTTCTTGCGGTTGCCCTCGCCTCAAGTCCTCCACAAGCTCTTCAATTTCTACCAATGCGGAATCAATTTTTGAAACGGCCTTTGAATCCTGCGCAAGTTCGCTTTTATAATCCTTCAGGGCATCAACAAGCGATTCAAAGTGACTTTCGGGGTCTCTTTCGTTGTCCCAATTATGCTGCCAGTGAGAAATCTCGTCGTCTATATTTGGAATTAACTTCGTTCTCACGTCTTCCATGATTTGGGTGAATTCTTCCGGCTTAATCATTTTCCGAATGCCTTCAGTGAGAAACCCGGAATCTGGCGTCTCGACTGCCAATCCTCGAATGATAGAAACAACAGATGCTCTTGTGACTTCATGGAGAATACCAAATTCATGAAGTCTTACGAAGACATCAACGTCAGACACAGCAGTCAGATAAGAGCCGACACTTAATGACGAAATAAATTGAGTATTTCGCTCGATATAGCGCGACAGAAACTTTTGGTCGCACCGAAATGCAAGAAACGAGTGCAATGACCTTTGATTGTCTGACGTTGAAGTGTCAAATTTTTCAAGTCGGGTAATCAGCGTGTCGTAACGGTCTTGCGGAACAATAACTTTTACACCTTGAATGCCAACATCGCCACATGAGACTTCCCCAAACAACTTTGCAATTGGAGTTCCAGCAAGATAGATGTCCAGCAATTCACGGTCTTCTGCCACTACTGTTGCAAAGGCATCTCGGATCGTCGGATGTTTGAAGCGCCACAAGTAAGCACCTGCTTGTAGTAACTGAAGAATGAGGCTGCCATCCAGTGCATTGAGCGCATTGCGCACATCTGAAAGCGAGCCGCCGAGTAGTGTAATCGCTCGCTCTTCGTCGGGAGACATTTTTACTGGGCTGGCGAGCGACCCACCGCGCATGAATACCAATGCCAAAGCAGAACGGCTTCCGGCATCGAGGGTCTGAATAATTTCACAAAGTAATTCAAGCGGACGCTCCACGAAATCATCTAAATCGTCTTTAGCGATTACCAAGTGCTTTGTGAATAATGGATTGCCAAGCCGCCTCGCTATTTCGGGGCTAAAGCGAGGATGGGCCGAGACATTTGGTAGATAAGATTTTATTTGGGTCTTGAATCGCCTCGGCTGACCTCCTAGGCGGACATGATTGTAGAGAATCTGTTCGCGCTCTTCCTTCGTGAGTTGTTCAACATGAATCACGACTTGTGATTCACGAATGACAGGAAGCGCCGATTCTTTCAAGTGCTGTTTCGCTGAACGATAGATATAGTTGCGTGAAGTGAAAAGCA
>Ga0265320_10000441_pt1 | contig 32494 bp, 32 predicted proteins | sample 4827metaG_FD_202087 | JGI IMG/M metagenome (GOLD analysis project Ga0265320, IMG submission 202087) | Rhizosphere microbial communities from Carex aquatilis grown in University of Washington, Seatle, WA, United States - 4-8-27 metaG | ecosystem: Host-associated > Plants > Roots > Rhizosphere >... | reverse complement strand
CACAATCACCGTCGAGTAATGCTCGACCGAGATGTCCGTGTATTTCGCGTGATCCTCCAGGAACACGCGGAAGGGGCCGCCGCTGTCCGTGGGCGTGTAGAAACGCTTCAGATTGGCTGGTTCATCGTTGCCCGGCAGCGGTTCGGCGTAAAAACAGAAAACCTGGTTGCCTACCACCGTCGCCTTGCTCGTCGGCGTCGTCTGGTAGCGCGCTGCGGCCACCCGCACCCCGTCCACAAACAATTTCCGCGCCAGATCGTCCGGCGTCAAGTCCGCCGAGCGCCGCGCCCCGGCGTTTTTCTGCGCGTCGTAGCAACTGCCGCGCAGACCCCACGCGCCTTCGCCAAACAGCACGCGGTTCGGCCGCACGCCCGACGAATTCGCCGCTGCAATCAGCGCCGCGCGCAGATCCGCGTCCGGATTCGCCACCGTGCCGTCTTCCGGCCACGTCGCGCTCGTGATGGTCGCGCCGGCCTGGATCGCGCCGAACGAACGGCGCACTTCATTGCGCAGCAGCCGCGTCAACAGCAGTTGCACATAGCGCTCCTGCCAGTCGTCGCCCAGCGCCTCGTTGGCGGCGCATACCACCTGCGAGGGGTTGCGCCCGTTATCGGCCGGCAACCCCATGGGCGCCGGTAATGGAAGGAGTTCGTTCATAGGAGTGTTTATTTGATTTTGAATGTTCGATGGTTGATGGGGTTTAGCTCGTCAGCACTTTGAGCAGGGTCGGCGTCGCCGCCGCGCCCGTGACTGCCAGGAAGTCCGTCGCCAGCGACGCCACCGCTGCTTGCAACGCCTGCACCTGCGCCTGCGTCGGTGTCGAACTGAACGTCAGCCCCGTGATGCCCGCGACCGTGCTCGTCGGCTTGGCCAGGACAATCAACTTCACCGGCACGCACGTCTCGGCCTCGATCTGGTCTCCGGCGGCCGTCGCAGCGGTCAGCGCCCGGCCAATCAGGTAATAGGTGCCCGCCGTCGCCGGCTCGCCCTGCACCGTGCCATTGGCCGCGGCATAGAGATAGGACTCCGCCGCCAGCGCGCCGCTCGCCGTCACCAGCACCGATTGCGGGCTTACGCCGAGCAACTTCATCGCCACCGGATCGCCGACCCCGGCTTCGTCGGTGGCGACGCCCACCGGGCAGTCGCTCGCGCCGCACACGTCAATTTCGCCCGCCGTGCTGTCGGCCTTCGCCAGCAAATACTTGCCGGTGAACGCCGACGCGGCGGTGACGGTGACATAGCCCGCGTGCGTGCCCTGGGCCACATTGGCAAACACCGGTCGGCGCACACCTCGCGCACCGGAGCGGCGGAACGGGCCGCGCGCCGCGAGCATCGCGGCCACCGCCCGGAATCGGAACATTTTCGTTGTCATTTTTTTGATTGGGTTGAGGTTGAGTGAAGGTTCGGATAAAATTTCATCGTCAGTCATTGAACATCGCCGCGTGCGCCCGCTTCGCCCGCGCAAACGCCGTCGCGTAACTCTCGCCCGTGCGCGCCATGCGCTCGTTCACCAGCGCCAGGAATCGCTCCGCGTCCGCCACTCGCGCCGTCGTGGGCCGCCGCGCCGCCAGTTGCGCCGTCAACGGCACAGTATTGGCCGCCGGCAACTGGCTCGCTGTTGGCGTCCCATCGCCGTCGTCCCGCCCGCGCGCATTGGCCAAAGCCGTTTCCGCCTGCGCAAAATTATCCAGGCACTGCTCCCGCCAGTTCTCGCGCGCGGCGGGCGGAATCCGCCCGCGCAACTCCGCCAGGTCGAGCAGCAACTCGACGCGCGCCGCCCGCTCCTGCTCCGCCCGCTGCTCCGCCGCCTCTCGTGCCGTGTCGGCATCCGTCGCCAGCCGGTAAAACCGCGCCGACTCAATTTGCGCCGAACGCGTGTCCCGCGCCGCCTGCGCCAGTTGCTCGGCATTCGCCAGCAACACCTCCGGCGTCGCCGCCGCATCCAGTTCCAGGGTCTCCAATAATTTCGGCCATACCGTCTCGCTCGTCACCGGCCCGGCGGCTGGCCGGCCCGCCGAAGCGTCCGCCGTCAGTTGATTCGCAATCGCCTCGCCGGGAATGTTCGGCTGGTTCGTCAGCCCGACCGACAACAACCGCACCGGCTCGAACGCGCCATTGCCCAGCGGCTGCATTTGCCAGCGCGGTGAAAGAAATTTGTAAAACGCATGACGCAGCAACTCCCGCCCCGGCTCACTCCAGCGCGGTAATATATATAACCCATCCGCCCGCGCCTCGAGCGCCGTGATCCACGCGTAGGCCCGCGTGTCGTCGTGCCCCGGCTGCCCCGCAAACGCCGGGTCGTCCGGATGGCCGACATAGAGCGGCACGCCGCCAAATTTCCGGCGCAAACGCCCCCACAACGATTGAAAGGCCCGCACCATCGCCGCCGCCGCCGGCTGGTGCAATCGTTGCAGGCCCGACGGATGCGGCCAGTCGCCGTAATCGGCCAGCTTCAGCCATTGGCCCGGCGCGGGCACGGCAGCCAGTTCATTGGCCGCACCCAACGCCTCCGGCCCGTCAATCGTCTCCGTCAGGGATGTGGAATTAGTAGACATTGGGTAAATCGGATTAAATGTTTTCGCTACTGTTGTTGGATTCGTGATTTTTACTTCTTACTTCTTAATTCCGTCCGCCCTCGCCTCGTCCGGCCCCGGCGTCGGCAGCCCCAGCCGCTCATGCAATCCCGCCACCGCCACCGGCGCGCCCAGGTTCGCCAGCCGCTGCAACAACTCCAAGTGCGTCAGCCGCGCCGCATCCTCATCCGGCTTCAAGGTGAATCGCGCGCGCGGCCGCTCCTCGCCAAACAACTCCCGCACGACCACCGCATCCACCTGCGCGTTCAACGTCTCGGATATCATTGCCGCGTCGTCTTGCTCCAACAGCGCCATCTCATCCGCCTGCAACGACGCCCCCAACCCCGCCCCGCGCGACAAGGTCGACAAATCCGCTCCGCGCCACAACGCCGCCATCGCCCGGTCCATCCGCTCGACCAGCAGCGGATACGGCAGCTCGCCCTTGCCCGACAAATCCACCGGCTCAATCTCCGTGCCCCGCGACATCAACGCCTGGAACTCCGCGCCAAAATCCCGCACCGCCTCGCGCGCCGCGTCCCACTCCGGCGTCCCCGGCGCCGCATCCGTCACGCCGCGCACTCCCGGCATCCCGTTGCGCTCGCAATACACCAGCCAGTCCCGCAACGGCAGATGCTTGTACAAATACGCAATCGAACAACTCTCCATCAACCCGTCACCCGACGTGACCAGCCATTGGCCCGGCGTCAAATCCACTCCTTCATACGCCAGCTCGTCCGGCAAAAACCGCAACGGCCCCGACCGCGCCTCGAAAAACCACAACGGCGCAAACCGAAACGTCGCCGTCAACAACGTATGCGGCCGGCCCAGCCTCGCCTGCGCCGACCCGTCAGCAACCGCGCCAAAATCCGCCGGCGTCGCGCAACGCTGCCACACGATTTCATGCACGGCGTATTTTTTGCCCAGCGCATCCAGCATTTGCTTGATCAGCAGCGCCAGACCCCCGCGCTGGTCAGGCTCGCACGCATGCGTCGCCGTCAGGTTCCGATAAAAGAATTCCAGCGCATCCCGGTGCCGCTGCGCCGTCGGCGAATCATCCTCGGTCAAAATTTCCCAATCCAGCCGCGCCACCGACTTCTTTCGCTTTGCCGCCACGCCCTGCAACACATCATCCCGCCGCTCCATCGCATCCCACAGCAGCGCCGCCGGCCGCAAATAACCCAGATGAAACGCATCCAACGCCCGCGCCAGCGTCTCCGGCGTCAAATGCCGGATCGGATTGAAACGCAACCGGCGGTCGCTCGTGATGCGCTCGGGCGTGAAATGCGGCGACGGCGCGGGGCCGAAGGCACGGCTGGCCGGGGCGCGGCCGTTGGCGAAGGTGCTGGGGCTGGAGGGCATGGGCGCGGTGGTGGTCGTGTGACGCCGCGCACCTTACCCGAATTATTTTTTCAGCGTTAGTGAACCGTTGGCAGCGTTGGATTCGTTGGATGGGTTTGATCGGTTGGGCCTGCCCCCGGGGGAGAATCTCCGCGCCGCCCACGGCCCAATCATTCAACGCCCCGTCCCACTCCGCATTCCCCCTTCGCCGAATTCACTTCTTCTCCGCCGGCAGCGCCGGAATCGCCGGCAGCGCCGGGAAAATTGGGGAGCCGTCCGCGTTGTCCGGATATCCCGGTATTTCCGGGCACTCCACGCGCTGATTTTCAAACAACCGCAGCGGATCCATGCTCACATTCCATGTCGGCTCCGCAATCTTGCCATGCAGCTTGAATGTCACCGTGTTGCTGAACGGGTTCACCATGTTGGAAATCTGCCGCAGGAAAAACGACTCCGACTCCTGGAGCGGAAAGATCAGCACGTTGAAATTCAGTACATCCGCGTCGTAGTTGTAAATCCCCGCCGCCACCACCCGCGCCGTCGGCCCCGTGATTTGCAAATTCGGCAGCCGGATGAACTGCTGCGCGATTTGCACCTCGCTCGTCGCCGCCGTCAAGTTGAAGTCGCCCAACGGCACCTTCGTGTCCGCCAGCGCGCGCGACAAGCTGCCCAGCAAATGCAACTGGCCCAGTTGCGCCCCAGACAAGCGCGCCGCGCCCCGCGCCACCAACGTCTCCGGCCGCCCCGCCCGCATCCGCCCGCCCAACACCAAATCCAACAACGCCGGATGCGCCGGGTCGCCCATTGCCGCCGCCGCATTTTTATCCGCCGCCCCGTTGGTCGCCGCCGCACTTGCCGCCGGCTTGTCCTGCAACTGCCGCAGCGCATTGATAAAATCCGTGCCCCGCGCGCCCTCCAGCGTGGCCGAAAAACTCAACTCGTCCTCCGCCTGCGGATGGTGCTGCACCGTCGCGACTGCGCGCGCCTGCCCTCCTGCGATGGTAAAATCGCACCGCGGCACATCCACCCAGCTCCCGTAATCCGTCAAATCCAGCACTGCGGAGTCCAGCGGCACGCGATACGCGTGCAACGGCCCGGCCACCTCGGCATGGATTTTGGTCGCCTCCGCGCGCGGCTGCGCATTCGCCGAACCTCCGAGCCGCTGATCCAGGTGCGCCACCGGCGCCGTCGGGCAATTCAGCGGCCGCAGCACCTCCGCGATGCCCGGTCCGCCCAGCGCCGCAATCACCGGCAACGGCAGCGTGCTGTCGAAAATCCCGCGCTGCTCGATGAAGCGCGCATAACCCGGCACCATCGACCACGCCAGCCCCCCGCTCAATCTCCCGCCGCCGCTCGCCTGCGCGTCGATGTCGTAAACCGCGATATAATCCGGCCGGGTCTGCACCCGCACGCGAATGCGGTCCGTCGCCACCCCCCGCACTTTCGCCCCGTCGATATGCGCTGACAGCTCCAGCCGGTGATCCGTCGGCGGCTCATCCCAATTGCCCGCATACGCCAGCTCCACCCCCGGCCATTCGCGCCCCGGCACGATGGCCTCCCACAACGGTGTCCACCACTCCGCAAATTTAAAATACGGATCCAGCACCCGCGGCTCGATCCGCCCCCGCGCCGCGATGTGAAAATCATGCGTGCGCAAATTCTCAAAATATTCGCCCTCCACTTGCCACGACGCGTTCGCCCCCGCCACCCGCGACAACGCCAGTTGATAATCCCCCGCCGCATCCCGCGTCAGCCGCCCTTGCGCGGACACCGCATCCAAATGAATGCGATCGTATTGCGCGCCGTTCGTGCTCACCGCGAAATCCGCCACCTGCCACTGGTGATCCGGCGTCAACGCCACCCGCCCATCCACCCGCACCGGCCCCGCCAGCTGCAACGGCTCCGCCACCGCGGGCAGCGTAAGATTGGCGACCGCCAGCATCGTTGCCAGGCGCGCGCTGGCGTGCACCTCGAATGTCCCGCCGTGCCATTCAACGGCCCCATCCTTGACCGCGATTTCCGTCTGTCCGGAAACTCGCGCCGCATCCGGCCCATGCACCACGTCGGCGACAAACGGCAATTCCGGCCATGTCCGCAAATCCAGATTCGCCTGCGCGCTCTCGCACACAAAATCGCCGAGCTTCACCTGCGCGGCCGCCACGGCGCAGCGCGGCGGCAGGCCGGCCAAAACCCCCGCCGCTCCCGTTGCCAGGGGCACGCGCGCCGCCACCGCGCGCGCGGAAAAAACCTCGCGCTTCTGCTCGCTATCCGGATCCGCCACCGCGCTCACTGATTTCACCGTGGCCAGCACCGCGCTGTTCGCGCGCAACACCTCCCCATCCCACGTCGCCGCCACTCGCACCACTCCCTGATTTAACACCAGCCCCGGCATGGCCGGTCGAATACGCTCGGCCATCGCGCTCGCAAAAATCTTCGTCCGCCCCGGCTCCTCGCCCTCCAGCCGGATTTCCACCGACGGCTTCTCCGCCTGCGCCAATTTCGGCTCCCAATCCACCGCCTGGCGCGACCACTCCCGGTAGAGCGCCGCCAGCGTCTCTCGCGGCGCCGGCGTCGCGGCCAGCGGCGGCAGCACCAGCGTCCCCTGCGCGAAAATCAGCGCATTCAAAAACCGCGCGTGCAAATGGTCCAACACCCACCAATGCGCGCCCTGACTCGACACCGCGGCATCCAAATGCGTGATGAACGGCTCGCTCAACCCCGTCGGCGAACTTTCCGGCGGACAATAAAAATTCGCGTTAATCAACCGCACCTCGCTGAACGACAGGCGGTGCCCCAGCAACAGCGCCAGCCAGTCCGGCTCCACATGCAGCAACTCCGCCTCCGCCACCGGCTCAGTCGAACCGGTCAAAAACACCTTCGACCCATGCAGCAGCAAACTCCCCGAGAAACTTACATCCATGGCGGTGAAGGAAACCCGCAGGCCCTCGTCGTTCAGCCGATCCTCCAACGCCCGCCGCGCAAACCCTGGCAAACGCAAATGATGGTCCGTCCCCGACGACACCAGCGTGAACAGTTGCAAACCCAGCACCACCAGCAACGCCGCATTCAGCAACAGACGCATCAGCCGAAACCACCACGGCGTCCGGCGGCGGGCGGGGGCGGGGCTGGGCACGGGGTCAGGCACGGGACGGTGTCAAAAAAATTGGAAATTAACCATTCCCGAAAAATCAACCCCGCCCTTCAGGTGGCCGCAGGCAAGGGCACGCCCGCCGTCGCGGCCGGCGGTGCAATCACCGGTGGCGTGACCTCCGGCGGCGCAATCACGGGTGGCGTTATTACCGGCGGCGTTATCGCTGGTGCCGGTTCAGTGGAGGCTGGCGGCGGCGCTGGATTGATCGGCTGGCCCATTTGGTTCAGCATTTGCGTCACCACCGCCGGGCGGCTCAACTCCATCGTCAAAATTCCCAAATCCCCGATGAGATATTGCGTCAGCTCGAAGACCGCCCCCGGCGCCGGCTCTTTCGCGCCGCCCATTTGCAATCCCGGCGTCAGCGGATCGCTGAAATAAAAACTGACCGTCTGGTTTTGCGCCGGCGTCGAACCCGCGGCCGGCATCTTCACCCCCGCGTCCAGCCGGTAGCGCCACGGTGCCTCCACCGGCGGCGTGCCCGCCCCCGTCGCCATCGGGTAATTTTCCGTGAACGCCCCCGCGCGATAATTCTGCACCGTGAACTTCCGCACATAATCCCGCACATTCAACAACGGGTCGCGCTTGATGCTGTCGGGAATGCCACGCAAGTAATCCTCCCACGTCGCGTTTTCCGGCAGCGTGTAGTTAAACACCGCCTGGTTGTCCGTCAAATGCGTCAACTTGAGCGACGTGATTTGCGCCGCCGCCGGCAGACTCTCCAGCACCCGGTCCCGATAATGCAGCGGCTGCGCACTCAGTTGGTTGAGGATCGCCCCCTCCACCTCGTAGACCGTGTCCACCCCGTCGACCTTCGCAAAATAATGAAACGGCGGCGCATCGTCCGGCGTGCCCACCACCAGCGACCACACCTTGTCCGCGTGCAGCACCACTTTGATTTCCTTGCTCTGCGTCGGGGCCAGCCCAAACGGCGTCAAGTCGCCCGGCGCATCGCTCGCAAAAGTTTTCGCCGTCAGCGCATGCAGACTATCCAGCAGCGTGCGCATGATGTCGACGTCGGCGTCAAACGGGTGCGGTGCGCCGGAACTGTCCTTGTCCCGCACCTGCCAGACCCGGTTCTCCAGCCGCTCCAGGCCCACGACCCCATCCGGCGCGCTGATGCTCAGCGTCGTCACCTTCGCCGGGTCGAAATCCAAAAACTGCCGCTGGCGCAGCGCATCCTGCGCTTGCGGCAGCGTCGTCACCAGCAGTTCGTTCTTGGCGAGCGTGAAAATGATTTTGCTGCCCTCCAATTGCGCATACACCTGCGGCGTCGGCGCCTCGGGCACATCGTCCCCCACATGCAACGTCTGGCTCGATTCGCCCTCCAGCTCAATCGTCAGCTTCGGATTCGCCAGCCCCGCCCGCGCCTGGTCCGCCTCCGTCGCCGTCAGAAACCGCGCCACCGTCATCCCGTTCAGTTGCGACACCACGTTGTTGACCTTCGCCGTATCCGCCGCCCGCCGCAACGGCGTGTCCAGTTGCCAGACCTCCCCGTCCTTCACAAACTTCACCAATTTCGGCGACCACACCGACAGGCTCCTGGCCTCGAACATCGGCGTCGAGAAAATGTTGTTGTCGCGCAAATCCTCCAGCGGGGAAAACAAACTCGCCAGCGCGCTCTGCGCCACCACGCGCACGATTTTGTCGTCCGGGTTCATCGTGTAAAAATTCCCGCCCCGCGCCGTCGGCTGACCCACCTCCAGCGTCTGCTTGTGCGCGCTGTCCGCCAGCGTCACGTCCAAAATCGGCTGATCCAGGCCAAAATCCTTGTAGGACTGCCCGTGCAGCTGGTCCGGGGTGATGTTCGCCCCCACATCCAGCAGTTGCAAATTCGTGTAAATGTCCCGCACCGCAAACTCATTCGCCGGCCAGTTGAACGGCTGCACAATGCTCCACTTCCCGTCCGTCCCCCGTTTGAATTCACGCACCTCCTTCGTCCGGTAATCGTTGATCGTGATGTGATCCGGCGTGAAATCCTTCGCAATCGGCCCGCTCGCCTTCGGCACCGGCGCGGCCGGCCGGTCCAGCCGCCACAGCACAAAAAACACGGCGAGGTTGGCCAGCAGCAAAATAAAGGTGAGTTTGAAACGCATGGCGGTTCCGTGGGGGGAAATTTAGAATTTAAATCGGCGGGGGTTCAAGTGCGGTTCCGGACCCAGAAAACCACCAGCCCAAACAACGCCACCACGCCGGGCAGCAGCCCCAGCCGCCACGTCAGCCCCACGTATTGCGCGCGGCTGATGTCCAGCTTCGACTGCTGCGGCAGCCGCGGGTGGATGTTCAACAGGTTCTCCCGGTTCGTCAGGTAGCTGAAACAATTCAAAATCAAATCCGGGTTCCCCATCTCGTTGAAATATTGGTTGGTGATCACATTCGCATTCCCCATCACGAGCAGCCGCCCGCCCGGCAAATCCGTCGTCCCCGCCGCGTGCTGCTCGGACAGAGCCGCCACCGGCACCGACCCCTTGGAATCCGTCACCAAACTGGGCTTCACCCCGCCCGGTGCCGACCAATCCTTCACCAACATGGACTCCTTCGAGCTGAACAACAACGGCGTGACTTGCCTTTGCTGCTCGTCCGTCGACGTCGGGTCCACCTCCACCGGCCGCGTCGGCCCGAACAACAAATTCAAGTGATGGTCGCTCAACGCCGCAAACCGCACCAATTCATGCGGATTCGGATGGTCCGACGGGTCGATGATCATCCCTCCATCGCTGGCCAGATGTGCCGAGTCCTCCAACACCAGCCGATCCGTTGTGTGCAGTCCCCATTCGTGGAGCAACCCGCCCAGACCGCCTTCATGGCCCGGCCAAAGGAAAATCAGCACCCGTCCGTTGCGCTGCATCAGGTAATTGCGCAGCTTGGCGATTTCCGAATCCAGAAATTGCCGCTGCGCATCCGCGATGACCACCAGCTTCGCCGTGTCCGGAATTTTATTCTCCCCCGCCAAGTTAATATCCTTGAGCGCAAAATTCCGCTTGGTCAAAAATTCCTTCAAACTCGTCAGCCCAAAATTCTTGGCCGGATTCGTCAAAGTCAGCTCCCCGTGCCCGGTCGTGAAGTAAATCTCGTCCGGCGTCGTCTGGATCACGTCCAAAATCGCCGACGTGATGGCATTCTCCCCGTTAAACCCCGTCGCCGCCTGCTGCCCGTCCGCCTGCGCCTTCGTGTCGTATAAATCCGCGTTGTTCAACGCGTGGAAATGCGCCCCGCGCAGCACCAGGATGCGGGTGTAGGCCGGTATCCCCAGCCGCAGATACTCCTGGTAATGCGCGCCCTGCCGCACCGGGTCCACTTCCTCAATCTTGAGCGGAATCTTCGCGTTCCGCCCCGCGTCGTCATACTCCCCGAGCAACCGGCGGATTTGCTCGTTGCTCACCCGCGTCCCGCCCGCCGAGTCGTCCTCCGGCAAAATCGAAATAATCTCCAGCGGCGTGTCCGCCGTGTGCGGCACCCGCTGCTCGAGATACGCCAGGGTCTCCGCGCTCAGCGAAAACCGCTGGTCCGACGTCAAGTCCCACCGCTGAAAATGCCGCGCCGCCGCGTAATTCAGCGCCCCCACCAGCGTCAGGCCGAACAATATCTGCGTCCCCCGGTTGAGGCTCTTGACCCACCGGGCAAAACGAAATTCTTCCAGGCGTTCGAACATAACGGATTGGTTTAAAAAATATTCGGGCGGTTACGCGGTCGCACGCGCTTCGACCACCAGGGTCGTCACCCCCAGCACCAGCAGCGTGTTGCTCGCGTAAAGGAAGAACGGCCGCGTGTCCACCACCCCGCGCGTGAAATCCTCCAGATGGTGAAACGTTTGCAGGTAATCCACCGCCGTCTGCAAATGCGCCAGCCACGAATCCTGCAACGGCAGATACGGCAGCAGGTTCCCGCTCACAATCAGCACAAACAACATGCTGAACGACAGCATCCCCGCCACCAGCGTGTTCCGCGTCAGGCTGCTCGCGAACACCCCCAGCGCGATGTAGAGCAGCCCGCTGAAACACACGAACAAAAATCCGCCCGTCAACGACGCCGTGTCCCGCAGCGGCGAGGCCGGGTCCGTCGCGCGCAGGTATTCAATCGCAATCCACGGAAACAGCAGCGTCAGCGCCCACAGCGCCACATAGAAAAAATACGCCGCGAAATACTTCGCCAGCACAATCTGCAGCGCCGACGCCGGCGTCGTCAGCATCGTCTCCAGCGTCCCAAACCGCCGCTCCTCCGCCAGGCTCTTCATTGTCAGCAGCGGCACCACAAAAAACACCGGGATGAAGAAAATGCGGAAATACAGCGTCGCCGGCGGGTCGTTGCGCAGCTCCATGTCGTATTGGTAGAGCACCAAAAAATAAAACAGCCCCATCACCAGCAGAAACAGCACCGCCGCGCTATACGTCGCCACCGACACGGCGAGCATCCGCAGTTCATGGGCCAGCAAAAGAGGGAAATGGCGCATCGGATGGGATTATGGCCGCGGCCCGCCGAAAGGCGAGAGCGTGTCGTGGCTCGATTTCGTCGCCGCCAGAAAAATTTCCTCCAAACTCGGCTCCACATGCGCGAACTCCCGCACCCGCCATGCTCCGCGCCGCATCACCGCCGTCAGCAGCGCCTCCCCCAAATTCGCGTCCTCGACCGGGCCTTCCAGCCGCAAATCCGCAAACCCCTCGCCATCCGCCGGCGAACACTCCGCCAGCCGCAGCGCCGGATTAATCTCCGGCAGCAGCTTTTCAAACGTCCCCACATCCCCGCCCAACCGCAGCCGCCACGCCGCCCGCTGGAAAAACTCCCGCCGCAAACTCTTCGATGTCCCCGCCGCCACCAGCCGCCCCTGGTTGATGATCATCACCCGGTCGCAGCACATCTCTATCTCCGGCAAAATATGGCTCGAAATCAGCACCGTCAGTTGCCCGCGCAACGAGTCAATCAACCGCCGGATGCTCTGGATTTGAATCGGGTCCAGCCCAATCGTCGGCTCGTCCATCAATATCACCTCCGGTTTGGCCAAAATCGCATCCGCAATCCCCACGCGCTGCCGGAACCCCTTCGACAGCGTCCCAATCAGCTTGCGCCGCGTCTTGTGCTGCAGCCCGCACGCCTCAATCACCTCGTCCACCCGTTTTTTAATTTGCTGCCGCGGCAATTCCTTCAGCCGCGCGCGAAAATTCAAATATTCGCTCACCCGCATGTCATCCGGCAGCGGATTGTGCTCCGGCATGTAACCCAGATGCCGCTTCGCCTCGTCCGGATACCGCGCCACCGGAATCCCCGCCACATACGCCCGCCCCGAGGTCGCCGACAACAAGCCCGCAAAAATCCGCATCGTTGTGCTCTTCCCCGCCCCATTCGGCCCCAAAAACCCCACAATCTCCCCCTTGGCCACCGTAAAACTCAAATTCTGCACCGCCCGAATCGTGCCGTATTCCTTGTTCAACCCAATCGCCTCCAAACTCGGGGTGGCCGTGGCCGTCCCATTAACCGCGGGGGTCGGGACGGCGGCGGGCGGGGCGCTAATCGGGGCGGCGGACATGGAAACCCAACGGCGCAGACCGTCGGAACGCAAGATATACTATATATGCTGCGCGAAAGGCAATGCCGGAACCGAATTGGAAAATGCGGAATACGGAGTGCGGAGCGCGAAGTGAAATTTCCTTCTTCTTAATTTCGGAATGTTCTTGATACCTCACCACATTCCCGAACCACTCACCTTCTAACTTCTTAATTCTTCCTTCCTCCTCCACGCCTCCTCCAGCCCGCGCAGCAGCAAATCCGGGTCGAACTGAATCTCCCCCAGCCACGCCTTCGGCAACTGCCCCGCGCTGCCCCCCGTCGCCACAATCCGCGCGTGCCCCTCGCCGCGCCGCCGCATCTCCTCCAGCAAGCGGTCCAAAATCGCCCGAATCATGCCCGCAAACCCCGTCGCGCACCCAATCTTCATCGCCTCCACCGTGCTCGTGCCAATGCCCGCCGAGACCAGCAAATCATTCGGGTCCAACTCCGGCAGCAGCGCCGTCTGCTCGTGCAAATACCGCGTCATCAGCGCCAGCCCCGGCGCGATAATCCCGCCCGCATACGCCCCGCGCGCATTAATCACGTCGAACGTCACCGCCGTCCCCAAATCAATCGCCACCGCCGGCGCGCCATACCCCGCCAGCGTCCCCAACGCCAGCGCCAGCCGGTCCTGCCCAATTTGCGCCGGCTCTGGATAATCAATCGGCAGCCCCAGTCCCGCGCACTCCTCCCACGTCAAATTATACAACGGCCAACCCGTCGCCGCCAAAACCGGTGCGAGCGCCGCCGTCGCCGCCGGCACCACCGAGCAAAAGGAAATTCCCCCCGGCGCGTGCGGCCCCCGCGCCAACTCCGCCAGCCGCGGCCCCAACCCCGCCACCGGGTCCGCCGCCTGCCGCGTCGGCACCGAGCACTGCCACAGCACGCGTCCGCCGCTCAGCACCCCCGCGTGCGCGCGCGTGTTCCCCACATCCAGACACAATACATTCGTCGCCATGCCACCCCATTCAAAGTGAATTTCGCGTCTTCCTCAACCATAACCGCCCAACGTCACATCCCCCGACTGAATCAACCGTGTCGCCCCGTTTGCCGACGTCAACCGCAACGCCCCCGTCGGGTCCACGCCGCCCGCCTTACCCTTCACTTCCCCGGTCGGCAGCATCACGCTTATCTCCCGCCCGCGCAGCGTGTCAAACCGGCTCCACAACTCGTCGAACTCCGCGTCACTCCGCCCCGCCACAAAATCCGCATACGCCTTCGCCCCCGTCAGCACCACCTCCGCCGCCACCGCGTTTATCGCCAGCGGATTTCCCTGATTCAACTGCTGCAACGTCCCCGCCACGCGTGCCGCCGCCGCGCCCTTCGCCCCGCCCGCCCACTTCGCCGGGTCGCCATTCACATTCAGCCCCAACCCGCAAATCAACTCCCGCATCAAATCCGCATCCATGCGCGCCTCCGTTAAAAGCCCCGCGAGCTTCCGCCCGTCGTGCACCAAATCATTCGGCCACTTCACCCCCACCGGCAGGCGAAAAACTTCATTCAGCATCCAGCACAACCGCAGCGCCATCCACAACGTGAACTTCGGCATCCGCGCCGGCGGCAGTTGCGGACGAAACGCAAAACTCAAATACAAGCCCCCCGTCTCCGCGCTGTGCCACACCCGCCCCAGCCGCCCCCGCCCTGCCGTCTGCCGCGCCGCAAACACCACGAACGGCGCCCGCGCCCCCGCCGCCAGCCTCCGCTCCGCCTCCAAGTTCGTGCTGTCAATCTCCGGCAAATAAATCACATCAATCCCCGGCGGTGCCTTTGTCCGCTGCCGCAACCGCACATACGCCGCCAGCACCGCCGGATGCAACGCGCCCGGCTCCGCCCGCAACCGGTAGCCCTTGCCCCGCACCGCCTCGCACGCCAACCCCTCCGCCTGCAATTTTTGCAATCGCGCCCACACACTCACCCGCGACACCCCCAGCCGCCGCGCCAACTCCTCCCCCGACACAAACCCACCCGCCTCCGCATCCAGCAAAGCAGTCAGCAACGTCGTCGTGTCGGGCATCGGGAAGGGAAGTAAGAATTAAGAAGTGAGAATTAAGAAGCAAGAATTGGAGAGCATCGCCCCCGCGCTGTAAAGCTCGGTGTTTACCCCGTGAAGTCTGCGTGCGGGATTCATGCATTCGGTAGGGACGCCTCTCCGAGGCGTCCGCAGGGCACTACCCTCCGCGCCTTCGCGGTGAAAAATTATCCATTCGGCAGTTTGACTCGCTCATGCCAATAGCCCGGCTCGCGGCTGAGGTGCATGACGGCCACAATCTTCACGGCGTCATTTTCTTCGCCATAAAGCAATCCATAGGGAAAGCGGTTTAACCGGCACCGTCGAATCTCCGGCTCAATTTTTGGCCAGCGCGCCGGCCCGGCTAATATGCGTTGCAAGGCTGCTTCAACTTCTTCGACAAATTCCGCCCCCAAGCCCGGACATCGCTCTTCGTAGAACAACGCCGCCGCGGAGTATTCCGCTTCGGCTTCCGGATGGTACTCATATTTCATCGGGCGACAAGCCGGCGCACCCGCGCCGATACTTCCTCGCCGGGGATAGCCTTGACCTTGCCGGAGCGAAGTTCGTCCAATCGCCGCCGCGCCTCCGTCGCCCACGCGCGCTCGACTTCGAGATCGGGCCGGTCCACCAGGCCCTCGACCAATCGCTCCGCCAACGCCGCTCGCTCCTTCGCCGGCAAAGACGAGGCCTCGACCGTCAACTGCTCCATGGTCATGGACATGGCCCAAAGATAGCAGATTCAATGAACCTGTAAAGTCTGGTTGCTGGCCTGTCATCCAAATTTCCAATTTTTGAATTTTGCATAAAGCCCAGCGACGCAAAGCAACCAAGTAAACGCCCAGCAGCCCTCTCCAATTCAATACCCTCAAATCCCCATCAGATGGCATCGCGAGAAGCGAATAACCCATGCGCACAACCCCTCTTGAAGCCTTATAAAATACGGTTTTCATATCTAAGGTGGCGTTGTCAAATGGGGAGTGGTATCGAAATTGCCCCCAATATGGGGGCGCGGTGGGGTTCTTACTTAATGGGCGCGAGTAACCTTTGACCGAAATTGCCCCTTAATATGGAGGTGCGGTGGGGGGATTATTTGACTGGGGGGCCAGGTACAGTTGTTAAATGGAGGGGCGGCAAAGGGTCGTTGCCTAGAAATTGGAAAAATATATCTGCTCTCATAATCCCGCGCTTGTTACACTTACTCTAATAAACTCTATGCTTTGATAGAGGCCGACTTCTCATTTTATCGCACGCCGAGCCGGCAATAATTGATTGGCGATCAATCACTAACAAACTTCGGACATGCGTAGTTACTCAATGTGCGGAAAGCTCAGTTGTTAGACAGGTCTAACAATTTGACCTTTCGACATGCGTAGTTACTCAATGTGCGGAAAGCTCAGTTTGTTGCTACGCATCAACAATGGCACGCTGGACATGCGTAGTTACTCAATGTGCGGAAAGCTCAGTTCGATATCCGCGCGGATATCGCACCCCTAAGACATGCGTAGTTGCTCGAAATAAGGAAAGCTCAATAAGGGTCTCTATGACTTGGGATCTGGGCTGCTTGGTTGCTAATGATGGCTAAGTCGATAGCCATTGGCCCATCCGCGCGATTCAGGCCTTTTCGACCGCCTGACTATCACCCCTCGATCTCCGTATTACTCTCCTTCGCGCCCTCCGCGCCTTGGCGGTGAAAATTATTTTCCCAGTTCACCTACCCGCTCCCTTATCCGCCCCATCGCCCACATCGCATGCTCCGCGACCACCGCGTCCCCATCCTTCGCCGCCTCGGCCAGCGCTGGCAAATCCTCCGCGCCGCCGATATTCCCCAGCACCACCGCCGCATTCCGCTTCAGCCGCGCCAGCTTCAACCGCGCCAGCGGCGTCCCTTGCATGTGCGAGCGAAAATCTTCTTCGCCCCACGCCAGCATCGCCCGCACATCCGGATACTCCCGCGCCTTCAGCGCCGCCTCCCGCGTCTCCACCGCCCATCGGTTCCACGGGCAAACGTCCAGGCAATCATCGCACCCAAACAGCCGATTCCCCACCGCCGCGCGAAACTCCTCCGGAATCGGCCCGTGGTGCTCGATCAGCAAATACGCCAGGCACCGCCGCGCATCCAGTTGGTAGGGCACGGTGATCGCCCGCGTCGGGCACACGTCCATGCATGCCGTGCACGCCCCGCAATGGTCGCGCACCGGCTCGTCCGCCGGCAACTCCAGCGTCGTCGCCACCACCCCGAGCAGCAGCCACGTCCCCAGCTTCGGATGAATCAACAACGTGTTCTTACCCTGCCACCCCAACCCCGCCGCCGCCGCCAGCGGCTTCTCCAAAATCGGCCCCGTGTCCACGTAGGCGCGACATTCCCCGCCCGCCGCCCGCACAATTTCCGCCAGTTTCCGCACCCGTTTCAGCATGACATTGTGGTAATCCCGCCCCAGCGCATATTTCGCCACCCGGTAGCGCCGCGGCGGTTCCGCCTGATAATAATTCATCCCCACAAATATCAAACTCCGCGCCCGCGGCCCGCCCGCCGCCGCCGCGGTCTGCAATAATTTCTCCGGCGCCAGCCGCCGCTCGTTATTGCGCTCCAGCCACGCCATCCCGCCGTTCCGCCCCTCCGCCAGCCATTGCTCAAAATACTCCCGCCGCAGCGGCGCGCTCGTCGCCGCCACGCCGAACGCCGCGAACCCCAGCCGCGCCGCCTCCGCGCGCAGTTGCTCCTTCAATTGCTCCGGGGAAGCCGCCATCCCCCAACCTACCACGCCCCAAAATTAAGACGAAAGAATTAAAACGCCGATATCACCGCCGCGCCCCGGCGTTCTACTTCATCCTTCTTAATTCTTTCTTCTTAATTCATAATTCCCCCATGCTCGCCGTCCTCGCCAGTGTTTCGCCCGCCTTGCTGGCCGAGCCTGCGTACCTGGCCCGCGACGTGTGGCAAATCGTCCTGGATCTCCTCGGGCAGCATCTGCGCATCTTCCTCGGTTTCCTGCTCGCCCTCCTCGTCGGCGCGCGCCTCATGCTCGAGCGCCGCACCCCCAGCAACGTCTTCGCCTGGGGCCTCGTCATCTTCTTCATCCCCTGGCTCGGCGTTCCGCTTTATCTGCTTTTCGGCGGCCGCAAAATCCGCCGCCTCATCCAAACCAAACTCGAAGTCAACGCCCTCGCCGTCCAACTCGCCGCCGGCCTCACCCCCTCCACCCCGTCCCCCGGGCGCACCGCCCCGCCCGTTTCCCTCCGCCGCAAATTCGCGCATAATTCCTTCCAAATCCTTGCCGATGGCGTCATCGCCTACCGCACCCTGCGCGACGAAATCGCCCGCGCCGAAAAATCCATCCACCTCCAAACCTTCATCTTTGGCCACGACGAACCCGCGCAACAAATCATGGCCGACCTCACCGCCCGCGCCCGCGCCGGCCTCGAAGTCAAAGTGCTCATGGACTCGCTCGGCAGCTTCGGCGCCTGGGGCCACCGCGCCAAACCCCTCCGCCGTGCCGGCGGCCGCGTCGTCCGCTTTTTACCCGTCCTCCCCCTGCAAACCAAAGGCTCCGCCAACCTGCGCAACCACCGCAAATTCGCCATCTTCGACCGCGAGCGCGTCCTCATCGGCGGCCAGAATATCGACCGCCGCTTCATGGATTCCCGCGACACTCCCGCGCTCTTCGTTGATTTCGGCGCGCTCATCGCCGGCCCCGTCGCCTCCGAGTTCAACCGCAATTTCGTCAGCGACTGGTGCTTCGCCTCCGGCGACTCCCCCCGCGATTTCCGCGACCTCCTCGCCTACGCCCCCGCCCCGCGCGGCGACGAACCCGTCGAAGTCGTCGCCAGCGGCCCCGACGCCGCGGGCGACCCGCTCTGGGAACGCCTTCTCATCCTCGTCCAGCAATGCCGCCGCGACCTCACCATCGTCACGCCCTACTTCATCCCCGACGAAGTTCTCTTCCGCTCCCTCATCGTCCAAGCCCACCTCGGCCGCCGCGTCCGCCTCATCCTCCCCGAAAATTCCAACCACCCCCTCGCCGACTTCGCCCGCCACTATTACCTGCGTCAGTTGCACAACGCCGGCGTCGAAGTCCTCCTCTACCGCCCCAAGATGATGCACGCCAAACTCGTCCTCGTCGACGGCGAGATCGCCCTCATGGGCTCCGCCAACATGGACCTCCGCAGCCTCTTTGTGAATTTCGAAATCGGCGTCTTCCTCAATTCCCCCGCGCCCCTCCGCCAACTCACCGACTGGACCGACACCCTCCGCCGCGATTGCGTCTCCTACCTCGACTCCGGCCACGCCGGCGCCGGCGCCAACCGCCGCCTCATGGAAGGCTTCACCCACCTCCTCGGCCCCCTCTTGTGACACGAACTTGTCACAAATTTCGGAGTTGGATTGTGACATCTTTGCGCCTAATTTTGCCCGAATTTCACACTTATGGAACTCACCACCCTCCGCTCCGACGACCAAGTCACCCACGTCGCCCTCATCGGCAAGCTCGACCTCGCCGGCGTGCAGCAAATTGAGATGAAACTCACCGCCGCCGTCGCCGCCCGCGGCAAACCCGCCATCGTCGACCTCTCCCAAACCACCTACCTCGCCTCCCTCGGCCTGCGCGTCCTCCTCACCACCGCCCGCGCCCTCACCGGCAAAGGCGCGAAAATGATCCTCCTCAATCCCAGCGCCCCCGTCCTCCAAGTCCTCCAACTCGGCAAGCTCGACGCCATCCTCCCCATCGCCACCGACCTCCCCGCCGCCCTCGCCCTCGCCGGAGTAAAATAAATTAAGCGGAAAATCCCGCACCATAACGGACGGGCGCACCACCTGGCGCGGAGTCTGGACCGCGTTGCGGCAACCATTTCAGGCGTGCAGGCCGCGCGCGCCCGGCGCACAATCCGCCCATGCCCAGCCTCGCCGACGCGCTGCGCGCCGTCACCGGCCCCGACCAGGTTCTGACCGCGCCGCCGGACCTCGCCCGCTATTCCCGCGACGCCACCGCCGGGTTCACCCAGATTCCCGCCGTCGTCGTTTTCCCCGCCGACGCCGCCCAAGTCGCCGCCATCCTGCGCGTCTGCCGCGCCGCGCGCGCGCCCGTCGTTCCCCGCGGCGGCGGCACCAGCTTGAGCGGCGGGGCCGTCCCCGTGCCCGGCTCGGTTGTGCTGAGCCTCGAAAAACTCACGCGCATTCTCGAACTCGACCCGCAAAATCTCACCATCTTCGTCGAACCGGGCGTCATCACCGAGCAGATTGACGACGACGCCGCGCCTCACGGATTATTTTACCCGCCCGACCCCGGCTCCATCAAAACCTGCACCATCGGCGGCAACGTCGCCAGCAACGCCGGCGGCCTGCGCGGCATCAAATACGGCGTCACGCGCGACTACGTCCTCGCCCTCGAAGTCGCGCTCCCGAATGGCGAACTCGCCTGGCTCGGCTCCAAATGCCGCAAAGACGTCGCCGGTTATTCCCTCCGCGATTTGTTCATCGGCTCCGAAGGCACGCTCGGCGTCGTCACCAAAATTCTCCTCAAGCTCCTGCCCCGCCCCGCCGCCAAGGCCACGCTCCTCGCCACCTTCCCCACGCTCGAAGACGCCGCCGCCGCCGTCTCCGCCATCATCGCCGCCCGCCTTCTCCCCTGCGCCCTCGAATTCCTGGACCAAAAAACCCTCCGCTGCGTCGAAGCCGTCGTCCACCTTGGCCTGCCCGTCCACGCCGGCGCGCTCCTGCTCCTCGAAACCGACGGCCACCCCGCCGCCGTCGCCGACGAAGCCGCGCAGCTCGCGCACATCGCCCGCGCCCACCGCGCCCTCGAAGTGCGCGAGGCAAAAAATGAAACGGAAGCCGAACTCCTCACCTCCGCGCGCCGCCTCGCCTATCCCGCGCTCGCGCAAACCTGCCCCACCGCCATCCTCGAAGACGTCACCGTCCCCCGCAGCGAACTCGCCGCCATGGTCCGCTTCATTGAAGCCACCACGCAACGTCACGGCGTCGCCTGCGCCACCTTCGGCCACGCGGGCGACGGCAATTTCCACCCCACCTACCTCACCGATGAACGCGACCCCGCGGCGATGCAGCGCGTGCGCGCCGCCTCCCGCGAAATCGCCGTCGAAGCCCTCCGCCGCGGCGGCACCGTCAGCGGCGAACACGGCATCGGCCTCGCCAAAAAATCCTACCTGCCCCTCCAGCGCGACCCGGGCTCTTACGCCCTTCTTAAACAAATCAAGCGCGCCCTCGACCCCGAAAACCTTTTGAACCCCGGAAAAATCTTCGATTAATCCACGCCGAACATTCAACGCTCAATGCTTAACGCTTAACGTTCAGTTAAACATCCAACAAAAATTTTATCGGCCCCTCCCATGACCGCCCAAAAATTTGATTTGGAAGACCGTTTATTGAAATTCTCGGTGCGGATCATCGCGGTAACCGAGGCCATGAAACGAACGCGCGCCGGCACCCACTTGGCCGATCAATTGCTGCGTTCCGGTACCGCGCCTTATGGTCAACACGCCGAAGCCGAGGGCGCCGAATCTCGCGATGACTTTATTCACAAAATGAAAATTTGCCATAAAGAGCTTCGCGAGGCCCGGCGTTGGCTGCGCCTCATCCAACTCGCCGGACTGGTGGCCAAGCCCGCCTTGCTCGGCCCGTTAATCAGCGAAGCCGACGAACTCGTGAAAATTTTTGCCGCCAGCATCCGAACCGCCCAACACCCTCGAAAAGCGAACACTTGAACGTTAAGCGTTAAATGTTGAGTGTTAAACGTTGCCTGCCATGTCACGCCCCCTTCACCGTCGCGATACTTCGTTCATCCTGTTCGGCCTCGGCGCGGAGCAAACCTCCCCGCGCAGCCTCGGCCTCCTCGCCGCTGTCTTTTTCGGCTCCCTTCTTATCGCCGCAGTTTTAACCCCTCCCGCGTATTGGCTGGTCGAATTCTGGCATAACCAAACCAACTCCGGCAACGCCGCCTGGCTCCTCGCCAAAGGCCCCGATGTTTATTTCGACCGCCTGCGGATGGCCGCGATTATCCTCGGCCTGCCCTGGCTCATGTCGGTTTGCCACCTCTGGTCCTGGCGCGCCCTCGGCCTCGCGCCCGATAAATGCGCCTGGCGCGCCGGACTCTGCTGGTGGCTCGCCGGCCTCGCGCTGATTTACGGCCTCGCGCTCTGGAAAAACTCCCCCGCCACCACTCCGCTCGCCACCGCCACCCCCGGCCAATTTCTGGAAGCCCTCCTCGCCGGCCTCCTCCTCGGCCTCCTCGAGGAAACTATCTTTCGCGGATTAATTCTCCGCATCTGCTACACCGCCGCCCGCCGCCCCGCGCTTGCCCTCGCCGCCGTGTCCGTTTTTTACGCCTATACCCATTTCAAAGTCCCCGCCTCCGTCTGGACCCACGTCGCGCCCGGCGTGCATTGGGACACCGGCTTTTTCGTCGCCTTTTGGACCACCTGCGGCATTACGGAAAATTTCGACCTCGCGCAATTCACCGCCCTCACCCTCCTCGGCCTCGTCCTCGGCGCGCTCACCCTCCGCACCGGTTCGCTCTGGTCCGCCGTCGGGCTCCACGCCGGCCTCGTCTCCGCGCTTTATTTCTATCGTGGCAGCGGCCTTGCCGACGGCTGGGCCGCCGTGGGGGTGTTGATGCTTATTTTATTTCTTGTGCTCTTTGTCGGACAAAACGAACGCGCAACGCCCAACACTTAACGTTCAACGTTCAAATAAGAGACATCATTTAGTTGTATTGGCCTTTCCAACTTGAGCGTTGAACGTTAAGCGTTAAACGTTGGGCGTTAAATCTTCCCCGTGCCCTCTGTCCTTGAACAGCGCCTGAAGTCCGCCGGCCACGCCCTCCTCGACGTCATCTTCCCCCGCTGGTGCGTTGGCTGCTCCGGCGCCGTCCCCGTCGGCCCACTCCAACACCTCTGCGTCACCTGTCAGGCGAACCTCGTCTACTCCCGCGCCCCGCATTGCTCCCTCTGCGGCTGGCCCTTTCCCGGCGAGGTCGATGGCCCGCGCCGCTGCCCAAGCTGCGCCGATCTCGACCCCGCCTTCAAGGAAGGCCGCACCGGACTCCTCCTCCAAGACGCCGCGCGCGCCTTTGTCCACGAACTCAAATACCACACCGGCTGGCACCTCCGCGGCGACCTCCGCCTCCTCGTCCGGCGCATGGACCCACTCAAAGAATTCGTCCGCGGCGCCATCCTCGTCCCCGTCCCCCTCCACCCCAAGCGTCGGCGCTGGCGCGGCTTCAACCAGGCCCAATGGGTTGCCGAAGCCCTCGCCGCCGAAGGCGGAGCCGCCGGCATCGCCGACCTCCTCGCCCGCGTCCGCGACACCCCCACCCAGACCCGCCTCAACCGCGCCGCCCGCGAAGCCAACATGAAAAATGCCTTTGCCTTGCGACCCAAGGCGCTGGTAAGCTCATCCCTGCGTTATATCCTGGTTGACGATGTCTTTACCACCGGCGCCACGCTCAACGCCTGTGCGAAAGTTCTCCGCCAAGCCGGCGCTGTCCGCCTCGACGCCGCCAGCCTCGGCCACGGCTAACCCATCTCCCGCTCCAGCTTAGGGCCATAGATTTATAACATATTCTCAATTAATCACTAAGGACTAGAACACTCCCGCACGCCGAATCGTAGTTCCATCCATTTTTGAACAAGGACGCCCCTTGGCATGTCCCTTGCAACAGAACCCAAGCCGTTAACCTGCATGGCCCCCCTTTTTACCAAACCCAAGTATTCGTCCGTCACGGTCAAGAAGAAGGACATCCCCAAGGGCTTGTGGGAAAAATGCCCCCTCAGCGGCGAAATCGTCTACAAAAAAGACCTCGAAGCCAACTGGAACATCGTCCCCGTCAGCGGTTACCATTTCCCCCTCGATTGCCACCGCCGCGTCGATCTCCTCATCGACGAGGGCACCTGGAAGGAATTCGACACCAACCTCCGCGCCGCCGACCCCCTCGACTTCACCGGCGAGTCCTCTTACCGCGACAAACTCGCCCAGCACCGCAAACGCACCGGCCTCACCGACGCCGTCATCACCGGCACCGGCACCCTCGATGCCCTCCCCGTCAGCCTCGCCGTGATGGACTTTCGCTTCCTTGGTGCCAGCATGGGCGCCGTCGTCGGCGAAAAAATCACCCGCGCCATCGAACGCGCCACCGACAAAAAAATCCCCGCCATCGTCGTCTCCGCCTCCGGCGGTGCCCGCATGTATGAAGGCATTCACAGCCTCATGCAGATGGCCAAAACCAGCGCCGCCCTCGCCCGCCACGCCCAGGCCCACCTCCCCTACCTCTCCATCCTCACCGACCCCACCATGGCTGGCGTCATGGCCAGCTTCGCCTCCCTCGGCGATGTCATCCTCGCCGAACCCGGCGCCCGTATCGGCTTCGCCGGCCCCCGCGTCATCGAGGAAACCACGCAGAAAAAATTGCCCGAAGGCTTCCAGACCGCCGAATTCCTCCTCGAGCACGGCCTCATCGACCAAATCGTCCCGCGCAAGCAGATGAAGGACACCATCGCCGCCCTCCTCAAATTTTTCGCCGCTAAAAACGGCCAGCGCAACGGCACCAACGGCCGCGCGCCTTAGTCGGTGTTCTAGAGCACTTTCGGTTTTGGGTGACGCAAGGGCGCAGTCGAATTGCACGCCGAAGGCGTGCCAGAAATTAGCCGGGGGTCGCAGACCCCCGGTCTCGGGTGGCATAAATTTCGCACCCCGGAGGGGTGCCAGAACATCGTCGCGCTGTTGGCGGCAATTCTTGCACCCCTCCGGGGTGCGACAACAATTCCATGAATTCCGGGGGTCTTCGCTTTGCTCCGACCCCCGGCTAATTTCTAATACCCCCTGCGGGGGTGCCCAGAACCAGGCAAATCCGTCCATGAAAATCGAAAATGCTCTATGTAGGTGGGCGCAGACCCGCTGCGCCCGCTCCCCTTATCCCACGCTCAACGCCGCGCGCACCACCCGCTGCGGATCCGGCAACTGCATCTTTTCCAGCGGCATCGAATAAATCTGCGGCGCATCCAGCGCGGACACCCGCTTCACCGGCGCATCCAAATCATCGAACGCCTCCGATTGAATCAGGTGCGAAATCTGCGCGCCGACGCCGCAGAAGGGCTTGTTCTCCTCCACCAGCAACACCCGGTGCGTCTTGCGCACGGACTGCAATATCGTCTCCGTGTCCAACGGGCGGATCGACCGCAAATCCACCACCTCGACCGACACATCGTGCTCCGCCTGCAAAATTTCCGCCGCCTTCAGCGACGTGATCACGGCGCGCCCGTGCGCGATGATCGTCAAGTCCGTACCCGCGCGCTTCACGTCCGCCACGCCGAGCGGAATGATATAATCCTCATCCGGCACCTCGCCCTTGTCGTTGTATAAAATCGTGTTCTCCATCACGTAGACCGGGTCGTTGTCGCGGATGGCCGCCTTCATCAACCCCTTCGCGTCATACGGCGTCGTCGGGCAAACGACCTTCAGCCCCGGCGTGTTCGCGATGAAATTCTCCGGCGTGTGCGAGTGCGTCGCCCCCACGCTCGTCCCACCATTGGCCGGCCCGCGAATGACGATGGGCAAATTAATCAACCCGCCCGACATGTAGCGGATGCTCGCCGCATTGTTGAACGCCTGGTCGAACGCCACGTAGCTGAACGACCAGAACATCAACTCCATCACTGGCCGCACCCCCAGCATGGACGCCCCAATCCCCAGCCCGATAAACCCCGCCTCGCTGATGGGCGTGTCCACAATCCGTTTCGGCCCATATTTTTCCAGCAACCCTTCCGTGACCTTATAGGCGCCGTTGAATTGCGCGACCTCCTCGCCCATGATCACGACGTTCGGGTCGCGGTCGAGTTCCTCGACCATCGCATGACGCAGCGCTTCACGGTAGGATATGACGGGCATGAGAGAGATTTTGAAAATTCACCGCCAAGACGCGAAGCGCGCGATGGGGTTTGGGAATAAAGTTTTCTTGGCGTTCTTGGCGGCTTGGAGGTGAAAGATAGTTGGCTTACTCCAAATCCTGGAAGCTGATCCGTCCCTTCGAATTCGTCTTGTCCGTGCGGTTGTCTTCCTCCCAGTAGATATCCTGCAAAATCGCCTCCGGCGCCGGGAACGGCGAATCATCCGCGAACTTGGCCGACGCATCCGCCTCGGCGCGCGCCTCCTCGTCAATCTTCGCCATCGTCGCATCGTCCAGCACGCCTTCCGACTGCAAACATTTCTGGAAAAGGGTAATCGGATCCTTGTTCTCGCGGTAATCCGCAATCTCCTGCTTGTCGCGGTAAGTTTGATCCGGGTCGGACATTGAATGCCCACGGTAACGATACGTGAAAATCTCCAGCAGTGTCGGCTTCGATTCTTCGTGCGCGCGCTTCATCGCCTCGGCGATTTTCTGGCGCACCTCGTAAAGCACATTCCCGTTGCCCATGTCCCACGCCATGTCGTAGCCGTCCGCGCGCTTCGCCAGCGGCTCGCCCGCGCTCGAACGCTCCTGGCTCGTCCCCATCGAATAGCGATTGTTCTCGATAATGAACACCACCGGCAAATCCCACAACGCCGCGAGATTATACGCCTCGTGCACCGCCCCCTGGTTAACCGCGCCGTCGCCCATGAAAGTCAAACAGCAGCCCTTGACGCCTTTGTATTTTAACGCATACGCCAGGCCCGTCCCCAGCGGAATCTGCCCGCCCACAATCCCGTGCCCGCCCCAGTATTTCTTGTCCGGCGCAAAAAAGTGCATCGAGCCGCCCTTGCCCTTCGAGCAACCCGTGACCTTGCCCGTCAACTCCGCCATGCATTCATTCATCGACATCCCGACCGCCAGCGCGTGGCCGTGGTCGCGGTAGGCCGTGATAATATGATCGTGCTCGCCCAGCAAAGACACCGCGCCCACCGCAATCGCCTCCTGCCCTATATATAAGTGCAGGAACCCGCCAATCTTCCCCTTCTGATATACCTGCACGCTCCGCTCCTCAAAACGCCGGATGCGCACCATGTCCCGGTAAAACTGCAGCTTCTCCGCCGCCGTCAACTTGGCGTTCGCCGGCTGCTTCGCCAGCGCGGCCATGGCGCGCGGGTCAAACTCCGTCTTGGCGGACGGCGCGCGGGGGGCGGTCTTGGTGCTCACAAGGTAAGTGGGTTTGGCGGAAAACCGTGGAGCAAAAACCATGCACGCTGCCCCGCCCCCGAGCAATCTAAAAAGAAGAGGGACTGAGGGACAAAGGAACAAAGGCACTGAGGCGACTGAAGCGTCTGAAGCGACAAAGGGGGCAAGCAAAATGCCAGACCGGGCAGATTACGGTTTACAGTTTTCGGTTTTCGGTTCCACGCCCCTCAGTGCCTCTGTCCCTCTGTGCCTCAGTCGCCTCAGTCGCCTCAGTCGCCTCAGTCGCCTCAGTCCCTCTGCCCCTCTGCCCCTCCACCAACTTTATCCCAACCCATCCAACGCAGCCAACGCTCCGATTCCTAATCCTCCCCACTTCGGGTAAGCTCTCCCGTTCTCCGCATGAACTCTCCCTTCCTCGCCGCCGCTGGCGACCCCGGCGCCACTGAATACTACCAGTATTTCATCATCACCGCGGCCATCATCGTCGCGCTCAAACACACCCTCGACCTCTGGAAAGCCCACCTCCGCCCGCCCGACCCCATCCCGCCCCTCCATAAAGAATACGCCTCCCGCGAAAACCTCGCCGACCTCGACGACCGCCTCGACGCCCTCGTCGCCGATTTCGAACGCAAAGCCGACGACAACCACCGCACTTCCGCCGCCTCCCGCGAAAAAGTTTACGAAAGCGTTCGCGCCCTCGAACGCGGCGTCGCTTCCCTCCAAAAAGAAGCCGAACTCCTCACCCAGCGCCTCCACCACCTCGACGCCAAACTCGACCGCCTCATCGAACGAGGCACCTGGAACTCAACTGGCTGAACCAAAAATTGTCCGGCCCGCCCACACCAAGCACTCGAAAACCAAGCATTAAAGCACCCTTCTCTCCATGAACGCCGAACAACGCCTCCTCCTGCGCCACGCCATCCTGCGCCAGCTCGCCGCCGCCGCCCCCGCCGCCCTCCCGCCCGACACCCTTCTCCACGGCGTCCACCTCGCCGGCTTTCGCCTCGATGCCGACGCCCTCGCCGCCGAACTCGACTACCTCGCCGAAAAAAATCTCCTCGCCCTCACCCCCGCCGCCCTCTCCCGCGGCCTCCCCCGCGCCCGCCTCACCGCCCCCGGCCGCGATTACCTCGAACAGGAAAATTTGGCCTAGAGCAGGTTAAACTATTCCATGGCCATTTTCACGGCATCAGCGGTCTCGGGGAGCGCGGGCCTCCGGCCCGCCGCCGTCGGCTTCTCGCCGACGGCGTTTCCGGAAAATATGGGCCGGGACGGTCGCGCTCCACGAGACGATAAACGGCCCACTAAAAGTTAAACCGCTCCAGCATGTCCAAAACCGCCACCCAACCTCCGTTCGACGAGCATCTGGAAAATTTGCGCGATGCCCGCCGCCAAACCGACGAGGCCGTCCGGCTGCTGGGCCGCGCCCATAAACACGCGCACGACGCCCTGGCCCTCACCTGGCAATTGGTTTACGACCACCTGACGCGGAGTCGCGGCGAAGAGCCGGAACTGGCGGACATCAACACCGTCTCCGGCGTGATTTTCCGGCTCGTGCAAAGTTCCCAGCGCATGAAATCCATGGAACACGACACCCGCGAATATGAGGAGCAATTCAGCGCCCGCCACGCGGCCGCGGAACGCGCGCGCACCATCCTCAAGGAAAATCCCGGCCTCCCACCCGACCTCCGCGACCAATTGGAACGCGAATTGAATCTCTTGAGCTAAACGCCCATTCGTCGCTTGCCTTTTCCGTCGCTTCGCCCCCTCGCCTTTTGCCCTCAGTCGCCTCAGTCCCTTCTTCGCCCCCCATGCTCTTCCTCCCCTACCAGCGCCGCTGGATCGCCGACCGCTCCCGCCTCAAACTCCTCGAAAAATCCCGCCAAATCGGCATGTCCTGGGCCACCGCCTACGCCCTCGTCCGCCGCCAGGCCGAACCCGCCGCCCGCCTCGACTCCTGGGTCGCCTCCCGCGACGAAATCCAAGCCCGCCTCTTCCTCGAAGACTGCCGCAAATTCGCCCGCATCCTCGACCAGGCCGCTCGCGCCGCCGGCGCCGCCGTCCTTCCCGAAAATTTTCGCGCCTCCGCCCTCACCCTCCCCTTCATCAACGGCACCGCCCTCCACTCCCTCTCCTCCAACCCCGACGCCCAAGCCGGCAAACGCGGCCCCCGCGTCCTCGACGAATTTGCCCTCCACCCCGACCCCCGCCACCTCTACGCCATCGCCTACCCCGGCATCACTTGGGGCGGCCAACTCGAAATCCTCTCCACCCACCGCGGCGCGCAAAATTATTTCAACCAACTCGTCATCGAAGCCCGCCACGGCGGCAACCCCAAAAACTTCTCCCTCCATCGCGTCACTCTGCAAGACGCGCTCGACGACGGCCTCCTCGCCAAACTCCAAGCCAAACTCCCCGCCGACGACCCCCGCCGCGCCTTCGACAACGCCGCCTACTTCGACTTCATCCGCGCCTCCTGCCCCGACGAGGAAACCTTCCAGCAGGAATACCTCTGCAACCCCGCCGACGAATCCTCCGCCTTCCTCCCTTGGGACCTCCTCGCCGCCGCCGAATACTCCGATAACGAATACACGCCCCTCGATTTCGCCGCCGACAAAAATCCCGCGCGCGAACTCTACCTCGGCGTTGACATCGGCCGCGTCCACGACCTCACCGTCTTCTGGCTCCTCGAACGCGGCCCCGCCGGCCTCCTCCTCACCCGCGACCTCCTCACCCTCGAAAACCAACCCTTCGCCCGCCAGGAAGAACTCCTCTGGGAACGCCTCGCCCGCCCCGGCCTACGCCGCGCCTGCCTCGACGCCACCGGCCTCGGCCGCCAACTCGCCGAACGCGCCCTCGAACGCTTCGGCCCCCGCCGCGTCGAACCCGTCACCTTCACCGCGCCGGTCAAAGAAGACCTCGCCTTCGGCCTGCGCGGCCTCTTCGAAAAACGCGCTCTCCGTATTCCCGCCGACAAAAATATCCGCGCCGACCTCCGCGCCATCAAAAAAACCGCCACCAGCTCCGGCAACCTCCGCTTCGCCGCCGACCGCGGCCCCGGCGGCCACGCCGACCGCTTCTGGGCCTTGGCCCTCGCCGCCCACGCCGCCCGCTCCCCCGCCCCCGCCCCCCGCTACGAATCCTCCGCCACCCTCCACCCCGACCGCCCACCCCGGCAGTTAACGTGGTGAGGGCATGAATCATTCGTCCAACCGTCCGTTTTTGGAGTAATATAGCGGCTCGCTCGGCACCTCGTCGGTGATTTCGTATTCTAAAACCTTGACCTCCTGATCGAGCAATTTGCGATTCCACACGGATGATTTCAAAAGCTTGTCCAACACCTGCTGGCGCGCGGCCAAATCCACCGTCCGATAACGCTGCGTCGTCCACCGCCCCCTGGTTAGACAATAAGTCAAATAATTCTGCGCCATGGATGGCCCCGACTGGACATTTGGCGTCACGGGCCTGGAGAGCGCTCCGGCAAATTTGGCGGCAATTAAAAATGGCACCCCGTCCACTATTTTCAGCGGCCAATCCGGCCAATCCTCTGCCTTCGTGGCGCCGATGCCATACCTGTTGCCCAGATTCACCGCTGCGAAGGAAAATCCAGAATTCTTCGCGCCAGCCACGCGCTCCAGCGGCTCACCAAGCTCGCCCACCCACAGCATGCAACAAAGAATAATAACTTCCTCGTCGTAGCTCCCGGATTTCGCCCACGCCTGCAATTGTTTCTCCGCGTCCGCCTGCGGCAGCGCCTGGAGCGCCGCGGCCAGCTCCAAATAATACTGGCTGCGGAAACTCGGCCGTCGTGTGATAAGCAAATTCGGCCGATCTTCCGCGACCAACTCATGGTGCTGCTCGTAAATCTGCCGGGCCGACAGCGGTGGCGGTGGTGTGGCCGGTGCCGGGCACGCGCAACCGCCCGCGCCCACGAGCAGCAAACATGCGGCCCAAGCTAATCGATTCGACCTCATGCCGCTATTTATTCTCCCGTCTCGCTTTCAAGGTCAATCACTTTTTCATTTTCCCCCACACCCTTTCCGCGGTCCGCGTTGCTCCCTCGCCCTTTGCCCCTTCGCCCTGCACATTCCTACCCTTTCCTCCGCCCCGGCCAGGTCGCCGCGCGTTTCCAGAAATCATCCGCGCGGCCGCCGTAATAAGAATCCAGTACACGGTCCATCACGCGCGTCGTCCGCGCCGCCGTTTCGCCCGGACTGGGGCACTTTCCCCGTCCGCGCAATTCATCCACCACGGTTTGGATCAACGGCTGCGCCACATGCGGCAATGTCGGGAAAGAAAATTCCTCCACTTTGCCATCCGCGCTTTCCAACTTCAGCGGCTCCGACCCAAAGGTCGAAAACGTCAGCCGCCCGTTCGTTCCCGTAATCTGAAAATAATCCTCCGTCTTCTTCACCGCGCCCGCGAAATTCCACGCCGCCGTCCCCGGTGCGCCCGCCGGCGTGCGGAAACTCATCCCGAGCGTGTCCTCGACCGCATAGGGCGACGCCAGATTCGCCGCGTGCCCGGCCACGTCGCCCAACGGCCCGAAAAAGAAATCCAGCAAATCCAGCGTGTGCGAACCGAGGTCGAGAAAAAATCCCCCGCCCGCGTTCTCCGCGTCCAACCGCCACGGCAAACTCCCTGCCGCCGCCGCATGGCGCGCATCCGTAAATTGATAATGCACATGCGTCACACATCCCAGTGAGGTTTCGATCAATTCCTTCGCCTTCAAAAACCGCGGCTGCGCCCGCCGGTAATACGCCACGAACAACGGCATCCGCGCCCGCGCAAACGCCGCAATCATTTTATCGCACTCCGCCGCCTGGCGCGCCATCGGCTTCTCCACATGACACGGCTTCCCCGCCGCCGCCACCTTCAACGCCAATTCCAGATGCGACCCCGGCGGCGTCGCCACATACACCGCGTCCACCGCCGGGTCGCGAATCAGCGCGTCCGCGTCCGCATACCACTTCGTCACGCCGTGCCGCCGCGCATAATCCTCCGCCAGCGCCGCGTTGCGCCGCATCACCGCGACGAGTTGCGAGCCCTCGGCCTTCTGGAAGCCCGGCCCGCTTTTGACCTCGGTCACGTCCCCGCAACCGAGAATACCCCAGCGGATGACCTCGCGCGGAACCCACAAAGAAGAAGGAATAGCCATGTCCCACGCTAGGACAACCCCGGCCCCGGCGGCAATTTATTTTCCGCGCCCCTCAATAATCCGCCGCAGCACCACAAACTTCGGATACACGGCCGCCCGCTCCTCGATGTACTCACAGGAGATTTCACCCCCGCGCAATTCGCGAAATATAATCCGGAACTTTCCAACGCGCAGGCGATAAAAACCCTCCAACTCGTTGATCAAGGCCCGCACCTCGCTCCGCTCCCCCGTCTCCAGCTTGCGCAAGGCCACCTTGATGGCGCGGCGCTGGGCCGGGTGCAGCCGCTTGACAAAATCAACTATCTGCCCGGAAATCTTCATCAGTCCGGCAAGGCAGTCAGCGGATAGTATTTTACTTTCCCCGCGCGCTGGTGCTTCCACTGGCGCAGAAAATCCCGATTGGAAAGTATCTCCATCGTTTCCAGCAGGGCTTCCCATTTCTCCCGCGAAATGAGGTAGGCCACCGGTTCATCATGCCGGGTGATCGTCGCCACGCCCCGGCGCTGCACCGCGCGCACCAGGGCGGGAAACTGACTCTGCCCCTTCGCGATGGAATACTGTGCTTGCATCGAATATACGTATAATGCGCCCGCGCGGATGTCAACCTGGTTCCCCTGCGCGCGCCTG
>Ga0265320_10000436_pt1 | contig 32831 bp, 26 predicted proteins | sample 4827metaG_FD_202087 | JGI IMG/M metagenome (GOLD analysis project Ga0265320, IMG submission 202087) | Rhizosphere microbial communities from Carex aquatilis grown in University of Washington, Seatle, WA, United States - 4-8-27 metaG | ecosystem: Host-associated > Plants > Roots > Rhizosphere >... | reverse complement strand
GGCTGAACGAAACCCTGCCCAACCTGCCCGCCCGGAGGATCGCTGCCCTGCCTCTGGGAACCGACGGTCTCAAAGTGGTCGCCGGCACGCTCGGCGTCCTGGAGTGGGCGCCCGGCGAAAAGCAGTCATGGAGGAGAGTGCAGGACGCGGCGGCGGCCCAGGACGCTGGAACGCGGTCCGCCCTGTCCCAGACCCTCGGCGTCGAAGTCACCGCGGTCGCGACCGCCGGGGATTATTCGTATGCCGGCTCAGCTGACGGCCGCCTGTGGGTCTCCGCCGACAAGGGCCGGACCTGGACCTCCACGTCGCCGGCCGGGCGTGGCCCGGTGGAGGCGATCTTCGCCGACGCGCGCGAGCCGCGGCAAGCGCTCGCCGCCCTGGGCGCAAACCCGCGCGGGGTCGCCGGACAGCACGTCTTGCGCACCATGAACGCCGGGCAGTTCTGGGACGACCTCACGGCCGACCTTCCGGAGACCGCAGCCCACGGCATCACGGCCGACCGCCCGAGCGGAACCATTTACGTGGCGACGAGCCGTGGCGTGTACACGACGCACGCCGATCTGAGCGCCGCCGTGCCCGCTACGCCCTGGACTCCGCTGGCCGGGCTGCCGCCCACTCCGGCGCTAGACGTGAAACTCGACTCGGGCGGCGACCAGCTCTTCGTAGCGGTCCAAGGCTATGGGGTGTACGCCGCGCTGGCGCCGCACCGGCTGGGCAGCCTGCGCCTGGTGAACGCGGCGGATTTCAGCCAGCGCGCCGCGGCGCCGGGGTCCCTGCTCAGCGTGCTGGGCGTACGCGTGCGGACGGCCCGGGCAGGCGAGCTCGATCTCCCGGTGCTGGCCGCGTCGGATTCCGAGACGCAGATCCAGGTGCCGTTCAGCGCGCACGGGTCCTCGCTCTCCATGGCCCTCGAGACCAGCGCGGGAAGCTTCCGCATGGCGATCCCCGTCGAGACTGTTTCGCCGGCGATCTTCGTCGACCGCGATGGCACGCCGCTGGTGCTGAACGCAGACACTGGGGTGCTGCTCGACGTCATGAACACCGCGCACTCGAACTCGCGGCTCCAGATTCTGGCCACGGGCCTCGGAGCGGTGAAGCCCGACTGGCCGGCGGGCATGCCGGGTCCATTCGACGACCCGCCGCAAGTGGTGGCGCCCACCCAGGCGTTCCTGGACCGCGCTCCGGTCGAGGTCACCCGGGCCGTCCTGGCCCCCGGGTACATCGGCCTGTACCTGGTGGAAGTGCAGCTTCCGGCGCTGGTCAACGCCGGCCCCGCCGAGCTCTACATCGGCTCCGGCGACCAGCAGAGCAACCGCGTGCGGATCTGGATCGAGCCGTAAGCCCGCCGTCCCCTACCGGATGATCTGCGCGCGAAAGACATACAACCGCGTCGAAGGATCGCGGTAGGCGTCCCGGCTGGCCCCGGCCTTTCTTAGCAGCGCGTCCAGAAACTGCCCGGCGGTCCATTGGCGCTCGGTGGCAACCTGCGGAAGCAGGAGACCGTGGTCCACGCCGGCTTCAAGCAGCGCGCCGTGCTCGTTCACCCGGAAGTCGTCCAGGCTGGCGATGCGCTTCATGGGCGAGAGCACGGAAACCTCCAGCTCGAGATCCGACTCGCCCTTGCGGACCGGCGCGAACCGGCTGTCTTCCAGGGCGGCGGACAGCGCAAGCAACGGGACCAGCTTGGATAGCGGCTCCGTCGATGCCTTGCGGCCCACGCATCCCCGCAGCTCCCCCTGCGACGTGAGGGTGACGAAGGCCGCGGCACGCCGCTCCAACGCGGGGTTTCCGCCCTGTGCCGGAATCGGGTGCCGGTCGCCGGTTTCGAGATAGCGCGCCAGGGTCGCGCGGGCGCTGGCAACAAGCAGCCGCTGGGCTTCGGGGTCAAGGTCCAGAGCACGGTAGGGAAAGTAGCCCAGGGCCGCGTAGCTGACCGAGTGCGTGTAGTCCCCGGTGATCTCGCCGGAGGTCCGGTAGTCGAGGGTAGTCTGGAAGATCTCCTCGTCCCGTCCCGCGAGGCGCAGCGTCTCGAGCAGCAGACTGATGGGCTCGGTCCCACAGACGGTCGAGCCGCTGGTGCGCAACTCGGCCAGAAACTGGTCCGCGCAGAGCGTGCCCGCCGCCTCGATGGCGCCTTCGTCGATGTCGCGCAACCGTTCCGCGGCGAATTCGTCAGCGGCAAACGGCTGGTAGGAGAAGTCCCGCCCGTAGTGCGTGAAATCGGAACTGGCCACCAGCACGGTTCCCGGGCCCAGCAGGGAAGCCAGCTTGCGGGCCGCCGCGGCGCTGGCTTCGTGAGTCAGGCGGCTCACGTAGACCGGCACAACCTTGGCCGCCGGGGCGGCGAATTGCAGGAACGGAAGCTGGAGCTCGACCGAATGGTCGCACAGGGCCTCTTCGTCCTTCCTTCCGAACGCGCCGCCTTCAGCCAGCGCGGCGGCAAACTCGCTGTCCACCGCGACGTCTCCCAGCGGCGTGCGGAGCGCAGGCACGTCGGAAATCCAGGCGCCCGGCGCCGCCCCATGGTGGGAGAAGCCCAGTACGACGACGCGCTCCGGCTCGTGAACGCGCAGGTGGCGATAGGCTGCCGCGGCAACGGCGCCGGAGTAGACCAGGCCGGCGTGAGGCACGACGAAGGCGGAGGCGCGCCCAGGAAGGTAGGGGCCAGTGCGGCGTTCGGACTCCGCAAAGAGCCGCTCGAGGAGATCCCTCAGCTCGGAAGGACCGGCAGGGTACCAGGATCCGCTGAAGGGTGACACATGAACGCCAGCGACTGGCATGTTTCCACCCCTCCTTATTCTAGGCCGTCGTCAAGAGTGGGGCGGACCCCTGGTCCGCGGCCGACGTCCTCGTCGGCCTGGTCCGCAGCGCCGATAACAGCAAGCTGGTCCAGGGGGACCCGCGCGGACCAGGGGGTCCGCCCCACACCTCTACGCTATCGCCTTCAGAGGCTCCTGCCAGCGGATGTCGCTCAGCATGTCCCTGACAGAGAGGCAGCCGCCGTCGAAGCCGGACCGCGCCAAAGCTCCCTCGATTTCCGGGACGCGGCCGGCCCAGGCGGGAAACTCGATGATGGTGGCGGGTGCGCCGTGGTAAAGCTGGGGGTTGATGGGGAAGCTAAGCTCGGCGAGCACGTCCAACAGTCGCTCCAGCAACCTCGGCTCGACTGTGATCCGGACGGAAACCAACTCGCCTTCCGTCCCGCAGAGGGACGGATGCTGGTTCACGGGCCATGCGCTCATAATTCCTCCGTGCGCAATCGGCCCTGCTGGCAGCCCAAAAAAACAAAAACCCTGGGCCAAAAGCCTCAGGGTCTTCAACAACCGCGACCGATTGCCTTTAGCACTTGTTTTACGTGGTTGCAATTAGCAGGGCCCAGACATCAGCCCTAAATCATTCCACGTTCGTCCACAAGAATAGCACCCGGGCCGGAAGGCTGCAATACGGCTTCGCCGGGCGTAGTCAAAACCCATTGAGTCGAGAAGCTCGCTTCAGAGTGTGCCGAACTGTTTCTGGAGTTTTCGATCGCATTACGGAGGGTGCTCCGGGAGCGTGTTGCGGGGAAGAGCCTGGGCTTGGCGAAGGTAGCCCTTTCAGGACCGTGCGGGGGTTCAGGGTCGGACGTACTGCGTCCACAGGAACAGGTAGGTGGCCCAAACATTGATTGCCACCGCCAGGCCGAATAGGGCAGGTTCGATCCAGAGCCAGCTTCGCCAGTCAGCCTCCAGCAGCAGCATGAACATCCAGGGGAGCAATTCTATCGCGTACCTATACGAATATTGCCACCCACCGGGGTTGCCGTGGGTCCACAACACAAGCGTTAGCGCAATGATCGCGATCCAACCGCACCATCTCATGGCCGAGTCTCGGCTGCGCGCTCCAGGACGGAATAGAAGGAGCAGCAGCGGACAACTCAGAAAGATCGACCCGCCAAAGGGGTCGGGTACGAGGTATGGGTAATGGCTCACCCGTTTCCAACCACCGAGAACCATCACACGAGAATTGATGGCAATCGCTTTAAGCGAGAAGACGCCGTCGCTGTAGCCGGCTTCCGACAACACGCCCGGTATGCGAGAATAGCCGAAATCGCGGACCGAGCCAAACCGCTCGTAGTTATACGCTAAGGTGCAAGCGGCCAACATGACGGGGATGACCAGAAAGCGCAAGGCGGACGATACCTGTGCCCTGCCTGTACGCGTGAGCCGGCCAGAGCCGGCGCCTGTAACCGGCGGTTTGCACGGCGTCGCGGTGGACGCCAGTCGCTCACGCTTAGAAGAGGGTCCGCCTGAGGACCGCATCAGAAGGTAAAGGAAGACCGGCGCGGCAAGGATAACTTCGGTACGGTTACCGCAGGCGATGGCGAAAAGGAGGCCGGCTGCCAGTGGCCGGCGGTCGACCAGTACGAAGTAGAGCGCCCCTAGCTGTCCCAGTAGCGCAAATCCCAGTGCGATTTGCCAAGCGCCACCGAAGGCCAGATTGCAGAACGTCCAAGTGGCGAACACTGGAAACAGCGTCAGCAATATGCGCCGTTCATACCGATCTCCATAGAGGGATGTGAGCCCGAAACAAAAGAGCACGGCCCCACCGGCCTGTATCGCGGCAATGCCTGCGCTGGGGTAAGCCGTGACCAACCCGGCCATTTTGAGTAGCGCCACCGGAATCATGGACAGCACTGCCCCAAGCGGAAAAGCGCTGTAATAAGTCCCCTGATGCGGGATCATCTCATTCAGCCAGGATGGTGGAGGCTCTGTCACGCCGAGATGCCCGTGAAGCAAAGCTTCTGCCATGCGCATCGTGTAGTCGAAGGGGGAATGGCGCTCAGGAGTCGCGAAATAGCAGAGCAACGCAGTGCAAGGCGCCAGAAACGCGAGCAGGGGCGTTCCCGTGAGCGTGGGGATGGCTCCGCCCTCCTGCTTCGGCCTATCAGGCACAAACCGCATCAATTCACCACTCAAACTGGTCCTTCTGCGTGCCAGATTCCTGCACGTGTGCTGGTTGAATCGTGGACCGCCAGTATAGATGTTCTGGCCGGGGGCGCGCAATGGCCTTCCATCCGATCCATTGGCCCGGTTGGCGCGGCCCACATAACGGAGTTTGAGCGCCGGAGCGTTAACGATCCGCCATAGCGGGCTGTTTGATAGCCGGTCTCGCCCTGTGCTACGTTGGATCTCTCGACATCTGGGGTGCCCATGCCTGAGGAAGACAAGCCGGAGGTTAAGCCTGCGCAGACGGATCCGCCCGCAGCCGCAAAACCACCCGCCCCCCGTCCCGCCGCGAAGCCTCCCGCTGTCATGGCCGTGAGCCCTTGGGAGGGCGACCTGCCGGCGCTGCTCAGGCAACGCTTCTCAGATCAGGTTTCGGAGTGCTCGACCTACCTGGGGCAGAATTTCGTAGTGGCCGCGCCGGAAGCCGCGATCCCCATCCTGGAGTTCCTGCGCTTCGAAGCGGATTTCGACTACCTGGTGGACATCACGGCGGTGGACTATCCGCAGCGCCCGGAGCGGTTCGACCTGGTCTACGTTCTCTACAGCTTCGCCCGCAACGAGCGCATGCGAGTGAAGACCAAGATCGCCGACGGCTACAAGCCGGCCACGGCCACCAAGGTGCACCTGGCGGCGAACTGGCTCGAGCGCGAGGTCTTCGACATGTTCGGCATCGAGTTCGCCGGGCATCCGGATATGCGCCGCATCCTGCTGCCGGAGGACTGGGAAGGCTACCCGCTGCGCAAGGACAAGGGCATTCTCGACTGCGACAATAAGTGGATAGAGGAACACCTGGGAATCGAGGGCGGCCAGTAAATGCCGGATCAGACCTTTCTGGATTCCACCGAACTCGTCCTCAACATGGGGCCGCAACATCCCTCGACGCACGGCGTGCTGCGCGTGGTCCTGAAGCTCGATGGCGAGAAGGTGCTGGGCGCCGACTGCGTCATCGGCTACCTGCACCGGGGCGTCGAGAAGATCGGCGAGAACCGCACCTACCAGCAGTTCGCTCCCTATGTTGACCGGATGGACTACTGCGCGGCGGTCTCGAACGGGCTGGGATACTGCCTGGCGGTAGAGAAACTGCTGAACGTCGAAGCTCCGCCGCGGGCCCAGGCGGTACGCGTCGTCCTCACCGAGCTGAACCGGATCGCGAGCCACCTGATCTGGCTGGGCACGCACGCGCTCGACATCGGGGCCATCACGCCGCTGTTCTACGTGATGCGCGAGCGCGAAGAGATCCTGAACATATTCGAGAAGTACTGCGGCGCACGGCTGACGACGCACGCCTTCCGCATCGGCGGCCTGCAGTACGAGACTTACGACGGCCTCGAGGAGGACGTCAAGGCGGCCTGCGAGCACGTCCTGCCCAAGATCGACGAGTACGAGCGGCTGCTCACCGGAAACCGCATCTGGATCGGCCGGCTGACGAACGTGGGCGTCCTGAACGCCGCCGACTGCAAGCAGTATGGCGTCACCGGCCCCATGCTGCGCGCGGCGGGCGTCAAGTGGGACCTGCGCCAGGCTCAGCCTTATTCTGGCTATCAGCAATACGATTTCGAGATTCCCACCGGAACCCACGGCGACACCTTCGACCGGTACGCGGTGCGCATGGAAGAGATGCGGCAATCGGTGCGCATCATCCGCCAGGCCGTGGAGAAGATTCCGGAAGGGCCCATCATGGCGAAGATCCCCAAGGTGATCAAGCCGCCGGTGGGCGAGGCTTACGTTTCGATTGAAGCTCCCAAGGGGGAGCTGGGATACTTCATCGTCAGCGATGGCTCGACGCAGCCCTACCGGCTGCGGGTGCGACCGCCTTCTTTCGTCAACCTTCAGGCGCTCGACCAGATGACGCGCGGCGCGCTGGTGGCGGACGTGGTGGCGATCATCGGCACCCTCGACATCGTTCTCGGTGAGGTAGACAGGTGAGGCATGCGTAAATTTCTGCGCACAATCTTTCTGATCGATCTGATCGAAGGACTGTGGGTCACCTTCCACTACCAGCGCCCGAAGTACATCGTCACCGAACAATATCCGGCCCAGCGTCCGAAAGTGGCGGAGCGCTACCGTGGCGCGCCGCGGCTGAATATCAACCCCGAAAACGGCGAGACTCTGTGCATTGCCTGCAACCTGTGCGCGCTGGCGTGCCCGGAGAACCTGATCGTGGTAGGCGCGGAGCGCAACGAGCAGACGCGGCGCAAGGAGCTGACCACGTTCATCTACGACACCTCGCGCTGCATGTTCTGCGGCCTGTGCGAGGATGCCTGCCCGGTGGACGCTCTCGAACTGACGCAGGATTTCGAGATGGCCAGCTACAACCGGGACGGCCAGATCTGGGACCGGCAGATGCTGGAAGAAGGGCCGAGGCCAAAGCAGTACAAATACTGATATGAGCACGCTGCGGACCGTCCTCCTCGCATTGCCGGCATCGGCCTTCCTGGGGGCTTTTCCGCTCACTGCATCTACGCGGATCGACGACCCCGTGGCGTTCGTCCGAGGAGTCTACACGCACTACGTAGGGGCCCGAGCCCAAGGTTACGACGCGCCGCCAGACATCTACACTCCCCGACTTAGCAAGCTTTTCGAGGACGACCGCAAAAAGGCGCCGGCCGGCGAAGAGGGATGTCTCGACTTTGATTACTGGGTCAACGGCCAGGACTGGAAGCTCACCAACATCGAAGTTACGGAAGCGATGGCGAGCCAGGACCGGAAGGTCGTGATCGCGAAGTTCGCCAACACCGGCAAGCCGCAGGAACTCCACTTCGAGTTTCGTCGTATGGACGGCCGCTGGATGCTGGATGACGTGTCCTCGTTGAAGGACATGCCATGGACGCTGTCAAAGATCTTAAAATGCGACTACTGAGCGCTTGCACGAACTAGCCATGCTCGACACCGTCTTCTTCTACTTCTTCGCGCTGCTCACGCTCGGCGGGGCGGTCCTGACCATCACGCGCCGCAACGCGATACACAGCGCGGTTTCGCTCATCCTCTCTCTGATCGGGGTGGCGGGCCTGTTCCTGCTGCAGCACGCGGAGTTTCTGTTTGCCGTCCAGATTGTCCTGTACGTGGGCGGCATCATGGTGCTGTTCCTTTTCGTCATCATGCTGGTCAACCTCGACGATGCTGCTCGCGTGGCGCAGTTCAATAAGCAATGGTGGCTGGCGCTGGCCTGCGTCGTCGCGGTGGGCGGCGAACTGGTGTACTTCGTGAGCCGGCCCGAGGACACGCTGCGGCTGGGCAACGCCGCGGCGGCCGCTCCGGATAAGATCGGGAATGTCGAGCGCATCGCCGACGTGCTGTTCTCCCAATACCTGCTGCCCTTCGAGGTGGCTTCCGTTCTGCTGCTGGCGGCCGTGGTGGGCGGCGTGCTGATGGCCAAGAGGAGGGTCTGATGCATCCCATTACTACCCTGCACTACCTGATCCTCAGCGTGGCGCTGCTCGCTATTGGAACCATCGGCGTCCTGACGCGGCGCAACATCGTCATCATTCTGATGTCCATCGAGCTGATCCTCAACGCCGTGAACATCAACCTGGTCGCCTTCTCGCAGCACTTCAACAACGTGAACGGGCAGGTGTTCGCCATCTTCGTGATCACGGTGGCGGTGGCGGAAGCGGCCGTCGGCCTGGGCATCCTGATCTCCCTGTTCCGCAACAAGGAAACGGTGCAGGCCGATGAGATCGAGATTTTGAAGTGGTGAGGCGAGCACGATGAACTTTCTCGATTCCATCGGGCTGATTCCGCTGTTCCCGCTGTTTGGGGCGCTGGTGATGCTGCTGGTGGGCCGCAAGCTCGATCCGCAGACGGCCGACGCCCATCACCACGCGCCCAAATCCAAATTCCTGATCAGCCTGCTGTGCCCTGGCACGGTGCTGCTTTCGTTCCTCTTCTCGGCCGGCGCCGTCTGGCAACTGGTCGATCTCCCTGCGCGAGGCCATCTGCCGGCGCACACGCACCAGATCATCCAGTTCACCTGGCTGGCCGGCTTGCCGTTCCACACCGCCGCCGCAACGCTGGCGCGGTTCACCGCCGACTTCGGCTTTCTGCTCGATCCGCTCAGCTCGGTCATGATCCTGGTGGTGACCGGAATCGGGTTCCTGATCCACGTGTACTCGATTGGCTACATGGCCCACGACGGCGGATACTACCGCTTTTTCGGCTATTTGAACCTGTTCGTGTTCTTCATGCTGATGTTGGTGCTGGCCAACAACTACGTGCTGATGTTCGTGGGCTGGGAAGGCGTGGGGCTGTGCAGCTACCTGCTGATCGGTTTCTACTTCCACAAGAAATCGGCGGCGGACGCGGGCAAGAAGGCATTCATCGTAAATCGCATCGGCGACTCGGGGTTCATCCTGGGCATGCTGCTGATGTTCTCCGTGCTCGGCACGACGCGCTTTCTGGACGTCAATAAGGCGCTGGCGGCGATGAGTCCGGAGACGCACTTCGGTGTGCTCACCGCGATGGCGGTGCTGCTGTTCGTGGGCGCGACCGGAAAGTCGGCGCAGCTTCCGCTCTACGTCTGGCTGCCGGACGCGATGGAAGGCCCCACGCCGGTCTCGGCCCTGATCCACGCGGCCACCATGGTGACCGCGGGCGTCTACATGGTAGCGCGGTCGAACCAGTTGTTCCGCCTGGCGCCGGATGCGTGCCTGATCGTGGGCACGGTGGGCGCGTTGACCGCTTTCTTCGCCGCCACCATAGCGATGACGCAGAACGATATCAAGCGCGTGCTGGCATACTCCACCGTCAGCCAGCTCGGCTACATGTTCGTGGCGCTGGGCGCGGGGGCTTACTGGGTCGGCATCTTCCATCTTTATACGCATGCGTTCTTCAAGGCCCTGCTGTTCCTCGGTTCCGGCTCGGTGATTCATGCGCTCTCTGGCGAGCAGGATATGCGCAAGATGGGCGGGCTGAGGAAGAAGATCCCGGTGACGTACGCCACCATGCTCATCGGCACGCTGGCCATTTCGGGCATTCCCGGACTGGCGGGCTTCTTCTCGAAGGACGAGATTCTGTGGCAGGCGTACTCGCATCCGCACGCCTGGTTCCGCGTGGTGTATGCTCTCGGCCTCATGACGGCGGGCATGACCGCGTTCTACATGTGGCGGCTCATGGCGCTCACCTTCTACGGCGAGTCGCGCGTGGATCCGAAGGTGGCCGCGCACATACACGAATCGCCCAAGGTGATGACGGTGCCGCTCATGGTGCTTGCCGCGGGCAGCGTGCTGGCGGGATGGATCGGCGTGCCGAAGCTGTGGAGCATGTTCCCCGAGGGCTTCCGTACGCTCGAGACGTGGCTGGCCGGCGTGCTGGGCAACGCGCACACCATCGGCGAAATGCAGCACGAGCCGAACACTGGCCTCGAGTGGGCGATGATGCTGCTTTCGGTAGCGGTGGCGGGCGCGGGTATTGCGCTGGCCTGGAATCTGTATCAGAAGAGGACGCCGGCTGTCGAGCCGCTTCAGGCGCTTGGACCTGTCTACACCGGCTCGTTGAACAAGTGGTACGTGGACGAAGCTTACGACGTTCTATTCGTGAACGGGCTTTCGAAGGGCGGCGGGACCGTGCTCTCGCGCTTCGACCAGAAGGTGGTGGATGGCGGCGTGAATGGTGCGGGCTGGCTCACGCGCTTCACCTCGACCGTCAGCATGTGGTGGGACACCTGGATCGTGGACGGCGCGGTGCGGCTGACGGCGTTCTCGGTGAAGATGTCCTCCTATCCGGTGCGGATCTTCCAGACCGGTTCGGTGCAGGCCTACGCGCTGGCGTTCGTCCTCGGCGTGGCCGTGATTTTGGGATATTACCTGGTGCACTAAATGGAACGTGACAAAACCGGAGGTTGCGGACGTGCCTCGACACGAGTGTCGAGGCGGCAGGCAGGAGTGCCTGCGCCACAAGACGGGTACTAAATGGGCAATCATTATCTAAGCTGGGTCCTGTTCACACCGCTCATCGGCGCGGCGGTGCTGCTGCTGATCCCGGCCTCGAAGAAGAACCTCATCCGGATTCTTGCGAACGTCTTTGCGCTGGCGGCCTTCGCGGTGTCGCTCCCGCTCGCCTTGAACTTCAACAAGGATGTTGGCTTCCAGTTCAAGGAGAGCGTGGATTGGATTCCGGCGCTGGGCGCCCACTACGCCATCGGCATCGACGGCATCAGCCTGCTGCTGGTGATGCTGACCACGGTGATCGGCGCCATCGCGATCCTCTCCTCCTGGCGCGCCATCGACACCCGCGTCAAGGAATACTACATCATGTTCCTGTTGCAGCAGACGGGAATCATCGGCGTGTTCGTATCGATGGACTTCTTCCTGTTCTTCGTGTTCTGGGAAGCGGTGCTGGTGCCGATGTACTTCATCATCGGCGTCTGGGGCGGGCCGCGGAAGCTGTACGCCGCCATCAAGTTCTTCCTGTACACGCTGGCCGGCGGCGCGCTGATGCTGCTCGGCATCCTGACGCTCTACTTCGAGCACTTCCGCCAGTTCGGCGTCTACACTTTCGAAATCTCGGAGTTGATGAAGACGGACCTGACGCGCGCCCCGCTGCACATGGAGCAGTGGGTGTTCTGGGCGTTCTTCCTCGGCTTCGCCATCAAGGTGCCGATGTTCCCGTTCCACACCTGGCTGCCGGACGCACACGTCGAGGCGCCCACGGCCGGCTCGGTGGTGCTCGCCAGCGTGCTGCTGAAGATGGGCACTTACGGCTTCATTCGCTTCTCGCTGCCACTGCTGCCGAATGCCTCCAACGACGTCACCATCGTGCAGATCCTGGCCGGGCTCTCGATCATCGGCATCCTCTACGGCGCGCTGGTCAGCCTGATGCAGCAGGATTGGAAGAAGCTGGTGGCGTACTCCTCGGTGAGCCACCTGGGCTTCTGCACCCTCGGCATCTTCGCGCTGAATCCGAACGGACTGGCGGGCAGCGTGATCCAGCAGATCAACCACGGCATCTCGACCGGCATGCTCTTCCTGGTGGTGGGCATCATGTACGAGCGCCGTCACACGCGCGAGCTGAAGGAATACGGCGGGCTGGGTCACGTGATGCCGGTCTACGCCGTGGTGTTCGCCATCGCGATGCTGAGCTCGGCGGGGCTGCCGTTGCTGAACGGGTTCATCGGCGAGTTCACCATCCTGCAAGGCGCCTTCGAGGCGAACCGCATGTGGGCGGCGCTGGCCGTGCTCGGGGTGATCTTCGGCGCGGCGTACCTGCTGTGGATGTACCAGCGCACCGTGCTGGGCGAAGTGACCAACGAGAAGAACCGCGGCTTGCCGGATTTGAGCCTGCGCGAGCTGGCGACATTTTTGCCGCTGATCGCGTGGGCCATCTGGATCGGCGTCTACCCGAAACCGTTCTTCGACGTGCTGGAGAAACCGGTGGCGCAGATCGTCGAGCGTGTGAAGCCGCACTATTTTGATGCCGCCCGCCAAGCGGCCGTCAGCGACGGGCGACGGGCGTCTCTCGCGGAGGCGGTCCGATGATCTATTACACCGCCGTCGACCAGTTCGCGCTGCTGCCCGCCCTGATGCTGGGGCTGTTCGGTTGCGCCACCCTATTGTTCGACTTCTGGGTGTTCCCGGAGCCGAAGCACCGGAAATGGATGCTCCTTTTCGTGGTTGCCGGCCTCGCCTTCGCCGGGGGCGGGCTAGCCAAGCAGCAGATCTTCCTCGCCGCGCACGGCCCGTTCTCAGCATTTCAGGGATCGCTCACCATCGACGGCCTGTCGCTGTTCTTCAACTGGATTTTCCTGGTGGCGGCCCTGATCGTCGTGCTCGCGTCCCACAAATACCTGGAGACCGAACACGAGCCGCGCGGGGAATACTACGGCCTCGTTCTGCTCGCCAATTGCGGAATGTTTTTCCTGGCCACCGGTACGGACCTGATCACGCTGTTCATCGGACTCGAGCTGATGGCGCTGTGCTTCTACATCCTGGTGGGCTACCTGCGCTCGGACAAGCGCTCGAACGAAGCCGCGATGAAGTACCTGCTGCTGGGCGCGTTTTCGAGCGGGTTCCTGGTTTACGGCTTCTCGGTTCTCTACGGGATCGCGGGCTCGACCCGGCTCAAAGACGTGGCCGATGCCATCGCGACGCGCAACCTCACGGACCCGCTGGTGCTCCTGGCGCTGGTCACCACCACGGTGGGACTGCTCTTCAAGATCTCGGCGGTGCCTTTCCACATGTGGGCGCCGGACGCTTACGAGGGCGCGCCTACCACCATCACGGCCTACCTCTCGGTGGCATCGAAGGCTGCCTCTATCGCGTTTCTGTTGCGCATGTTTCTTGTCCCCTTCGCATCGCTGCGAGTGGCGTGGACGCCGGTCCTCATCGTGGTCGCGGTCCTGACCATGACCGTCGGCAACCTGGCCGCCATCAGCCAGACCAACGTCAAGCGCCTGCTGGCCTACAGCTCGATTTCGCACGCGGGCTACATGCTGCTGGGCCTGATCGCGGGCAACTCGACCGGCATCCGCGGTATCGCCGTCTACATCATGGTCTACACCTTCATGAACCTCGGCGCGTTCATGGTGATCGTGTCGCTGCGGCGGCAGGGAATCATCGGCGACGAAATCGAGGACCTCAACGGCCTGATGCAGAAGAGCCCGGTCCACGCCGTGCTGATGCTGATCTTCCTGATGTCGCTGGCCGGGATTCCGCCCACGGCGGGCTTCCTGGGAAAGTACTACATTTTCCTCTCGCTCATTGAGACCGGCCACAACGTGCTGGCGGTCGTGGCTGTACTGTACGTGGCCGTGGCGGTTTACTATTATTTCCGGATGGTCAAGGCCATGTTCGTCAGCGAGGCGGTGGACAAGGTGCCCGCCGCGTCGAACTTCGGCCTGCGCGTGGCGCTTGCGCTGACCGGCGTGATGACGGTACTGATCGGCATTTATCCCGAGCCGTTCCTGCGCTTCGCCCAGGTGGTGCGCTGATGCAAAGCCTTCTTCAAAACCCGCTGGTGACGACGCTGCTGCTGACCGTGGTGATTATCGGCGTGTTCCCGCTGCTGGCCGGCTACATCGTGCTGGCCGAGCGCAAGCTGCTGGCGGATTTCCAGGTGCGCCTGGGGCCCATGCGTGTAGGCCCGCACGGCATCCTGCAGCCGCTGGCCGACGCGCTCAAGCTGATCATCAAGGAAGACGTCATCCCGGCGCAGTCCGACAAGTTCATTTTCTGGATGGCGCCCTGTGTCTCGACATTCACCGCGCTGACGGCGTTTGCCGTGCTTCCCTTCACCGGACTGGTGCGCATAGCGGACGTCAACGTTGGGCTGCTGGTGATCAGCGCCATGTCGGCGGTGGGCGTGCTCGGCATCGTGCTCGGCGGATGGTCTTCGAACAGTCATTATGCTCTGCTCGGCGCGTTGCGCAGCGGAGCTCAGCTGATCAGCTACGAAGTGGCGCTGGCTTTCGCGCTTCTGTGCGGCGTGATGGCGGCCGGGACGCTGAGCATGGAAGGCATCATCAAAGCGCAGGCGGACCGCGGCATTTGGTTCGTCTTCGACAATTTCGGCCTGATGCTGCTGCCGTTCGTGATCTACGTCATCGCGGCCATCGCCGAAACCAACCGCGCGCCGTTCGACCTGCCCGAAGCCGAGAGCGAACTGGTGGCGGGCTTCATGACCGAGTTCAGCGGATTCCGCTGGGCGCTCTACTTCCTGGCCGAGTACGCCAACATCTTCGTGATCTCCTCGGTGGCGGTGACGCTGTTCTGGGGGGGCTGGCTGCGTCCCTTCCCCAGCGTGGGCTGGCTCGATTACCCGTTGAACAACGTCTTCCCGTTCCTGGCCCTGGCCGGCACGGGCGCGTACTGCTTCCCGCTGGCGAGCCGCCTGGCCAACCGTCCCCGCGCGATCTTCCTGATGGTGATCGGCGCTTGCCTGATCGTTCTGGGGCTGCCATTCCTGCTGCCGGTGGTGAGCGGACCGGTCTCGCCCGCGTTCTGGTTCTTCTTCAAGGTGGCGTTCCTGGTCTACTCGATGATCTGGTTCCGCGCCACGTGGCCGCGCTTCCGCTACGACCAGTTGATGAACATCGGCTGGCGCAAACTGATTCCGCTCGGCATGGCGGCGGTGCTGGCGAACGCGGTGGTGGGGATGCTGAAGAAGTAGCTGGTAGAGTTAACGTGGTTTGGGTCGGACGCTTGGGCGCGACCCTTTGAGCACTTGATCGATCTCGGGCCAGAGGCCAAGAAGGACGCCCAGGCCCTTCACGAGGCCGTCAATCAACCCCGACCGGTTGTAGCTCCCACGCCCGTGAGCGAATTGAGCGTACGATACCCTGACCCAGATGCGGTAGTCCTCGTCGAGACTCTTGAGCCTCCGCATGTGTGCCACTGAACTAAGTCGGTTCTCCGAATTCCGTCTTCAGGATCTCGGTCACTTGCTTCGGAAGAGCCGGCGCCTCTTTGGTCGCCGCAATCCAGACCACCTCCCAATCCACACCAAAATAGGCGCGAATCAGAATGTTTCGAAAGGCCACAATCCGGGACCAAGGAACCTCTGCGTGCGCGGCGTGTAACGTCCCGGGCAACCGGGTAAGTTGAGCGATGAAGAGAGGGATCGTGGCGCCACCTCCTGGTACCAGGATACTGGCGCCGTGCGGCCGCCGTTCTTGTGGTGCGTGGCCGCTGACGAAGCCGGGCAATCGTCTGTGCTCTTGATCGGCTTTCATCGGCGGCCCAAGTTGCCCTACTTCTTCTGCCCCCCGCGGCTCCACTCGCGGATGGTGCGGACCTCTTCGGCCGGGATGTGCAGGAACTCCAGGAACTCCTGGTGCTCTTCGGGGGCGTTGCGCTCGAACTCGATGTGGAAACGTTGCATGTCGTCCTCGCTCAGGCCCGAGGCGCGCATGATGGATACCAGCTTGTCTTTCGTAATCACTTTAGTCCTCCAGAGAGATTGGTTGCTTTTGAGCAGACTGAGGATGGCCCGCTGATGGTCGCGCAACGCTTCGATCTCGGCATTCAACTCGATCAGCCGCCGTTTCAAGACCGAGGCTGCGTCGGTTTCCGGGCGATCCAGAATCTTGCGAATGTCGTCAAGCTTCAGACCTGCGTCGCGGTAGGCGCAGACCTGCTGAAGCCTCCGCAGATCCTTCTCGCCATACCCACGGTAATTGGCGGCGGACCTGACGGCGGGTTTCAGCAGCCCGACGGACTCGTAGTAGAGCAGCGTACTGCGGCTGAGGCCGCAGCTTTTGGCGAGTTTGGAAACGGTAAACATCGTCCAGTTCTCACTGTGAACTATGAAGCTGTAGACAGGTCAAGCGAAATCGCAGATCTAAACAGAGCATCATAAATGTTTGCGCGTCCGCTCCCTTGCGGTCGCGGCTCGGTAAGGTTTCTGAGCCACGGCCGCAAGGGAGTGGTCATCGGAATCGGCAGACAATAACGGCTGCGTCTTTAATTCTGGCACGGATGGGAACCGAGCCATCGGGGCAGCATGCAGCCACGATGGAAGAGGTAGCGGCGCGGACCTGCGGCCGCAGCGGTACCGCCGGGCTCTCGCCGCTAGCACGGGCAAGCGCTATTTCTGATCCGGATCGGCGCCGGCCGCCGCGCCAGCAGGGGAGCCGAAACCCAGCGCCTGTTTCAGCCGGCTGCCGGTGATCTTTGTGCTCGCCATGTACGAGATCTGGAATTGCAGGTAGTAGCCGGCGTTGCGCACTGCGTAGAAGTTACCCGGCGACTGCCGTTCCATCTCGATATCCGCTTTCCAGTGCTTGTCGTAGACGTAGTCGACGCGCGTCTGGATGTTGTCGCCGCGGTCCAGACCCGAGCCGAACGTCTTCGCGGCGCCGGCATACGGCTGGAACGCGCCCATGTGGTAGTAAGTGAGCCGCGCGGTGAGTTTCTTGAATGGCGTGATGCCGGTCTCGGCTTGCCACATCGAGAGGTTAGTCCAGTAGGCGACGCCCTTTTCCGGCACCTGGCTATAGATGTAGAGCTCACTCCACTTCGGCCAGCGTGAATAGAGCGGATCCCAGCCTTCGGTACGGCCCTTGGACTTCGGATCGTCGCCCGACAAGCCCCACCATCCGCCCAGGACGTAAGGCTTCCAGCGGTGCGTGAACTGCCTTTTGACGTAGCCGTAGCCGCCCCAGCCACGCACCACGATGTCGGGGTGCTCAGCTCCCCACTGACCCGCGAATTCGGTGGTGGCGGTCCAACCGGGGGCGAGCTGGATTACGGCGCGGCCGCCTGCCGTGCTGACGTGTTTGTCCGGCTGGAATGCAGGGCTCGCGGGCGACCGGTAGTCATGCACTTCCTTGGTGTACAGATAATAAGATTCGAACCCCACCCGCTTGTGGTTGTTATCGGTGTAATAAGCTCCCAGCGAACTGGAGTCATACTCCTGCAGCAACCTACGCTGGTCGTTGATCCGGGGTAGCATGCGATCGTACTTCGGGTTCAGAATCCCGATAAGTTCCACTTTTGACTTCTTGCGCGAGTAAGCCAGATCGACCGCATTGTCATAGAGGGAGCGGGATCCGTCACCCGGGGTGCCATCCATCAACAGAAAGCCTTCACCACGCATCAAATTCTGGCGGCCCACGCGAAGCGACAGCCCTTTGACAAAAAGTTTCTTTATGTCGATATAAGCGGTCTCGAAAGCCACCTCGTCGAAGTGGTTGTTAGGCTGCCCGAGCTTTTGGTTGGTCTCCTGGTCAGCCCCGACGAAGAAACTCACATTGGAGGAGAGCGGGACGCTGATCCAGGCGCGCGTGCGATAGCGCATCTGCTCGCGCTCGTCGTTAGACTTGTCGCTGTAGTCCGTGATGTTATTCCAGTCCTCGTTGCGAACGCGCTGTTCGAAGCCGAATTCCCATGTGGGAGGCGCTTCCGTGGCGGGCGGCTGGGCCTGCTGGGCATTGGCCACGGGCATAGCCAGCACATACAGAAGACCGACGATGAGGGAGTATCGCATGGGTTACCTTTTACTAACCTGCCTGCAGGCTGGGTAGGTCCGGCACGGCAGAAGAGGGCGTTACAAGCCGGTCGGCTCCAAACGCTTTCAAAGAGTATACACCAGGCCGTTTGCTCCTTATCAGGTTTCAGCGATAAAATCATCTGTTAATCTCGCTGTGGCCCTTTCCCGCTTGCATCCGACGGGCTTGTCGTGGGAGAGTGTCATCCTGGTGTCGATGTCAATGAACCTATCAGGCCGTATGCTGCTGAGTGGGGACGAGGCGGTCGCGCTGGCTGCGCGCGATGCCGGCGTCGCCCTGGGAACCGGATACCCGGGAACTCCTTCGACCGAGATCCTCGAGTCGTTCGCCGAATTGGGCGGACACGCCCAGTGGTCGCCGAACGAGAAGGTCGCGCTCGAGGTCGCGATCGGCGCCTCCTTCGGCGGAGCGCGAACGCTGGTGACGATGAAGCACGTCGGCGTGAACGTCGCCGCCGACCCCTTGTTCACGGCGGCCTACACCGGCGTCGCGGGTGCGCTGGTGCTGGTTTCGGCGGACGACCCGGGCATGGCCTCGAGCCAGAACGAGCAGGACAACCGGCACTACGCGGTCGCCGCCGCAATCCCCATGCTCGAGCCGGCCGATTCGCAGGAAGCCTACGAATTCACTCTCAAGGCCATCGAGATTTCGGAGCGCTGGAAGCTGCCGGTTCTGCTGCGCATGACCACGCGCGTGTGCCACTCGAAGACGATCGTCGAGCCGAAGCCCGGGCTGGCCACGACCCCGTCCGCGATCGGATACAAAGCCCACGCCGACCTGCGGGTGATGATTCCGTCGAACGCCCGCCCCGCCCACCGGCGCCTGCGCGCGAAGCTCGCCAAGATCGCGGAGTGGAACGAGGCCTCGGGTCCCAACCAGCTGATCGAGGGCGACCGTTCGCTGGGCATCATTTCGTCGGGTGTGGCGTCGGTGCACGCGCGCGAGGCGGCGCCCGGGGCGGCCATGCTCAAACTGGGCATGACCTATCCGCTGCCCTTCGAAGCTATCCGCGCCTTCGCACGCACGGTGGATCGCTGCGTGGTCATCGAAGAAGGCGATCCCTGGCTGGCGGATGCGATCCGTGCCGCCGGCGCGGAGGTCGAGGACAAGCCAGAGATGTACCGTTTCGGCGAGCTCAACGTGGAGCGCGTGCGCCGCATCCTGGCAGGAGACGTAACGCCCGAGCCCGTGCCGCCGCCCGGCAAGCCGCCGGAACTGTGTCCCGGATGCCCGCACCGCTACGTTTTTCAGGCGCTGCGCAAATTGGATTGCATCGTCTCGGGCGATATCGGCTGCTACTCGCTGGGCGCCCTGCCCCCCTTCAACGCGCTGGAGGTGCTGGTCTGCATGGGCGCGAGCATTGGCATGGGGCTTGGCTTGCGCCACGTCCTGCCGGCCGAGCAGGCGCGGCGGGTGGTGAGCGTGATCGGCGACAGCACGTTCGTACACAGCGGCATCACCGGGCTGGTCGAGATGGTCTACAATCCGCCACCGGACGGCCACGTGCTGCTCATTCTCGACAACGGAACCACCGCGATGACGGGCATGCAGGAGCACCCCGGCACCGGGCGCACCCTCGATCACCAGCGCACGGGCAAGGTCGTGTTTGAGGATCTGGCGCGCTCGCTCGGCATCAAACAGGTCCACGTCATCGATCCCACGCTCAACCAGCAGGCGCTCGAGGACCTGGTGACGCAGTGTCTCGAGAGCCGGGAACTGGCGGTGATCGTGGCCCGCCGGACGTGTCTGCTAGCCACCGGCAAGATCAAGCTAATGGAGAAGTGCCTTGAACCGCAGGAATGAGGTCTGCTCGAACATACCGCTCCCTGGCGGTCGCGGCTCGGTTACGGGAATGGACGTATGACCCCAACTACTAACCCCGTCACAAACGTCGTCTTCGCCGGCCTGGGAGGACAGGGCGTCCTCAAAGCTTCCGACATCGCTGCGGAGGCAGCCTTCCGTGCCGGCTTCGACGTCAAGAAGAGCGAACTGCACGGCATGAGCCAGCGCGGCGGGTCGGTATCGAGCGACGTGCGTTTCGGCCAGCATGTTGAGAGCCCCATGGTGCCGTCAGGCGGGGCGGACTTCCTCGTGGTCATTGCGCCGGACCAGATCGACATCAACCGCTGGCAGTTGCGCAACGGCGGCGTCCTCATCGCGCCCTCGATGATCGACGTGCGCGCCCTCTCCAACAAGAAGGCCCTCAACGTGGCTCTGCTCGGCATCCTGAGCGCGCTTGCCGGAATACCAGAGGAGCATTGGATCGCCGCCATCCGCTCCAACCTGTCCGATAAGCTGCACGAGGCCAACTTCGCCGCATTCGAGTTGGGGCGCCAGGCCGCCCGCAGGGAGTTCCATCCATGATCGAGACCATCGAAGAGCTTGCCGTGGGATACCATCCCGCCAGCGCGCCGGACTACATCCCGGCGCAGCACATGAAGGACCTGCAACTGGCGCGCCTCCGGGCCGTGGTGCGCCGCGCCTGGGACCACGTGGCGCTGTTCCACAACCGGATGGAGGAGCGCGGGATCTCGCCCGACGGCATCAAGTGTCTCGACGACATCGCGCACCTGCCGTTCACGGTGAAGACGGACCTGCGCGACACCTACCCCTTTGGCCTGTTCGCCAGCCCCATGAAAGATGTGGTGCGCCTGCACGTCTCGAGCGGCACCACCGGCAAGCCCATCGTGGTCGCCTACAACAAGGAAGACCTGGATGTGTGGACCGCCGTAATGGTTCGCAGTTTCGCGGCCTGCGGCCTGACCCACGGCGACATTCTCCAGAACGCCTACGGCTACGGCCTCTTCACTGGCGGCCTCGGCGCGCATTACGGCGGCGAGGCACTGGGCGCCACCGTGATCCCCATCTCAGGCGGCAACACCGACCGGCAGATCATGATCATGCGCGACTTTAACGTCACCGCCATCTGCTGCACGCCCAGCTACTTCATTCACCTCATCGACCGCGCTCGCGAACTGGGAGTGGACCTGCGCGAGTTGCCCCTTCGCGTCGGCGTATTCGGCGCCGAGCCGTGGACCGACTCCATGCGCCGGCACATCGAGACGGACTCCGGCATACAGGCCTTCGACATCTACGGCTTGTCCGAGATTATCGGACCCGGCGTCGCCATCGAGTGTCCCTATCACGCCGGCCTGCACGTCTTCGAGGACTATTTCTATCCCGAGATCGTGGACCCGGACACCGGAGCGTCGCTCCCGGATGGCGTGGAGGGCGAACTGGTGCTCACCACGCTCGGCAAGCTCGCCATGCCCATGATCCGCTACCGCACGCGCGATATCACGGCGATCATCCCGGGCACCTGCGCCTGCGGGCGCACGCTAAGGCGGATACGCCGCATCGGCCGGCGCTCCGACGACATGTTCATCATCCGCGGCATCAATGTCTTCCCCTCACAGGTGGAGGCGGCCCTGCTGGCCGTCGAAGGCACGCTGCCGCATTACCACATCATCCTCTCGCGCGAGAAAGGACTCGACCAGATGGAAGTGCAGGTCGAGGTCACCCCCGAAGTTTTCAGCGATAAGGTCGGCGCGATGGAAGACCTGAGCAGAAAGCTCGCGCTAACTCTCGACCGCAGTCTCGGCGTGCGCGTCGCTGTAAGGCTGGTGAAGCCGCACACCATCGCTCGCAGCGAGGGGAAAGCCAAGCGCGTCACCGACACCAGAAACCTGGATCAGTAGCCATGAAAATCCATCAGATCTCGCTCTTCCTCGAGAATCAGCCTGGCCAGCTCATCGAGCCGTGCCGCGTCCTGTCGCGCGCCGGAATCGACATCCGCACGCTGACCCTGGCAGACACGCAGCTTTTCGGCATCCTGCGCCTGATCGTCTCCGACTGGGAGGCGGGCGCGAAGGTGCTGCGCGAGGCCGGCTACGTCATCAACCTGACCGAAGTGGTGGCTGTCGAGGTGCCGGACCGCCCCGGCGGGCTCGACGAACTGCTGGAGTTGCTCCAGGGCAGCCGCATCAACATCGAGTACATGTACGCGTTCACCTTCGGAGGAGACAAGGCGGTGCTCATCTTCCGGTTTGACGAACCGGACCGCGCGATCGAGCTGCTCAAGGGGTCCGCCATCAACGTGATCGATCCCGTCGAGGTCTACACCGGGATCGCGAAATGAGTGTCTCGAGAAAGGTCGCCAGCCAGCTCGATCAAGCCTCCTGGATCCGCCGCATGTTCGAGGAGGGCGCGCGTCTTCGGGCCGAACGCGGCGCCGATCGCGTCTTCGATTTCACGCTCGGCAACCCAGAGGTGGAACCCCCGGCCGCGGTAATCGAGACGCTGCGCGAGGTGGTCGCCGGGGGCCGGCTGCACACGCACGGCTACATGCCGAACGCGGGCTTCCCCGAAGTCCGCGAGGCGGTTGCCCGGCGCATGGCCGCGCGAACGGGCCTTCCCTACGGCCCTCAACACATTCTGATGACCGTCGGCTCAGCGGGCGCGATGAACGTCGCGCTCAAAGCGATCCTCGACCCCAATGACGAGGTTATCGTCCTGGTTCCGTTTTTCCCCGAATACCGGTTCTACATCGAGAACCACGGCGGCAAGATGGTCTCGGTCGAGACCGGCGCCGACTTCCAGCCGGACGTGAACCGCATCGCCGCCGCCATCACCCGGCGGACCAAGGCGATCATCGTCAACTCGCCCAACAATCCCACCGGAGCGCTCTATTCCGCCGAGGTGCTGCGGGATCTCGGCGCGCTGCTCGAGCACAATCCGCGGGTGCTGGTGTTGAGCGACGAGCCCTACCGGTCCCTGGTCTTTGACGGCCGGAGCGCCCCTGAAGTGCCGCCGCTCATACGGCGCACGCTGGTGGCGGACTCCTGGTCGAAGGCGCTTGCGGTGGCGGGCGAGCGCATCGGCTGCCTCGCCATTTCTCCTCAAATCGAGGATGCCGCCGCGCTGTTCGATGCGGCGACCTTCGCCAACCGCGTGCTCGGCTTCGTCAACGCGCCGGCCATCTGGCAGTGGGTGATCGCGCGCGCCCCTGAGGCAACCGTGGATGTCGGCCTGTACCAGGACAAGCGCGACCTGCTCTGCGACGCGCTCGCGCGGATCGGTTACGAGGTCACGAAACCCGCCGGCGCCTTCTACGCGTTCCCCAGGACTCCCATCGCCGACGATGTGGCGTTCATCCGCGTCCTGCTCAAGGAAGGAATTCTCGCGGTGCCCGGCTCCGGCTTTGGCCGCGGCGGGTACATCCGGTTGTCCCTCACGGTGGCCCGCCAGACGATCGAGGCCAGCCTGCCGGGATTCGAGAGAGCGCTGGCGGCCGCGCGCGGCTGAGTGGGGGTTGCGGGCGACCCAAGCAGCCTCGACATGAGTGTCGAGGCGGCAGGCAGGAGTGCCCAATGCCACTTAGCTTTCCCAGATGTGGACAGCCGGAGTGGGGCGGCTCTCCAGAGCTGCGCCGGACGTCCACGTCCGGCTTGCTTCGTTTCAGGAAGTTGGACGGAGGCGGGTCTAGAGACCCGCTGCAGGACTGGAGTCCTGCCCCACGGCAGGAGTGCCTGCGCCACGAAAACGATGGATTTTGTTTCATTATGGGTGTAATCTGTACGAGGTGACGCCAAGGGGGGCTGGCAGCATTGGGGCGTCGTCGGCGTAAGACAGAGAAGAGGGGTGGTATGTCTTCATCGCCGTCTGGGAGTGGGGAATTCCGCCAGTCGACGCCGCACGCGCCGCGCGCCGCCTCGATCCTGGAGTCCGTCCTCCTCAGCCTCAGCGACGGCGTTGTGGTGGCGGATCGGAACGGCCGGTTCATCCTGGTCAATCCCGCGGCCGGGCGGCTGCTGAGCGCGATCCCCACAGACGTCGCGCCCTCGGAATTCAGTGCCCAGTACGGCCTGTACAAGTCCGACGAGACCACGCTGTTTCCCGTCGACGAACTGCCGCTGATGCGCGCCATCCGGGGCGAAGTGGTGCGCGATGTCGAGATGTTCGTGCGCCGTGGCCAAGCGGAGGGCATTTGGGTGAGCGCCTCGGCCATGCCCCTGCGGGACCAGGCCAGCGGCCTCGAGGGCGGGGTCGTCGTCTTTCGCGACATCACCGAGTACAAACGCAATGAGCAGGCCCTCCGCAGCGAGCGGGACAGGGCCGCGGCCGTGGTGGACACCGTCGCCAGCCTGGTGCTGGTGCTCGATAAGGACGGCCGCATCCTGGGCTTCAATCGCGCCTGCGAGAAAGCCGCCGGCCGCACGTTCGAAGAGGTCCGAGGCCGCTTCTTCTGGGACGTCGTGCTGCCGGCCGAAGAGGTAGCCGCCGCCAGAACCGCGTTTGAGGAGCTGCGGGCGGGGCGTTTTCCCGACCAGGTGGAGAACCACTGGGTTTCAAGCGATGGCGGGCGCCGTCTGATCGCCTGGGCGAACACCGCGCTCGTTGCGACGGACGGCAGCGTCGAGTTCGTCATCGGAACCGGCACGGACCTGACCGCCCGCCGGCATACCGAAGACGAATTGCGCCGCGCCAATCACATGCTCCGCGTAGTCATCGAGACGAGTCCCCTGGCCATCGTCACCATGGACTTCGACGGCAGCGTGAAGAGCTGGAACCGGGCCGCGGAGCGCATGTTCGGATGGCTCGAACAGGAAGTCCTCGGCCAGCCCTTCCCCATCGTGCCTGAAGAGGACGAGGCTTTCTTCCGCGGCAACCTGGACCGACTGCACCGTGCCGAAACCATCGCCGGCATCGAGCGTAAGCGCCGGCGCAAGGATGGCACGCTCATCGACGTGGCTCTCTGGAACGCGCCGCAGCTGGATGCCGAGGGCCGCGTGATCGGCGGCATTTCCGTCATCGCCGACATGACCGACCGCAAGCGTCTGGAGGAGGAGTTCCGCCAGGCCCAGAAGATGGAAGCCGTGGGACGGCTGGCCGGGGGCGTGGCGCACGATTTCAACAACCTGCTCACGGTGATCGGCGGCTACACGCAAATGCTTCTCGAAACCATGGAGCCGGACCACGCTCTGCGTCCCTCGATGGAGGAGATCGACCGTGCCAGTGCCAGCGCGGCCGCCCTCACGCAGCAACTGCTGGCCTTCAGCCGCCGGCAGATTGTCTCACCCCAACTGTTCGACCTCAACGAGCTCGTGGCCGGTCTCGACAAGATGCTCCACCGCCTGATTGGCGAGGACGTCGAACTGGCGACACTGCTCGCGCCGGAGCTTCCCAACGTGAAGGTGGACGCCGGCCAGATCGAGCAGGTGGTGATGAACCTGGTGGTGAACGCACGCGACGCGATGCCCCGGGGCGGGACCCTCACCATCCGGACCGAGGTGGCGGAGTTCAACGAGCGCAGCCCGCAGGGAGTCGGGCACGGCCGCTACGTCGTCCTTTCCGTGGCCGACACCGGCCGCGGCATGACGGAAGAGACCAAGCTCCATATCTTCGAGCCGTTCTTCACCACCAAGGGCAGGGGCAAAGGCACCGGGCTCGGGCTCAGCACGGTATACGGCATCGTGAAGCAGAGCGGCGGGGAGGTTACCGTCGCCTCGGCGCCGGGCGAGGGCAGCACCTTCCGCGTCTTCCTTCCGGCTCTGGACCGCGCCGCCGCTGCCGGCGTGGATGGCGCCCCGGCTCCCGAGCGCAAGCGAGGCACCGAAACGGTGCTGCTGGCCGAGGACGACGCCGCGTTGCGGAACCTGGTCCGTGGAATCCTGGAGAGCCGCGGCTACTCCGTGCTAATGGCCGTCGATGCCACCGAGACGGTGGCGTGGTGCGAGCGCCACCCCGGGCCGATCCATCTCTTCCTGACCGATGTCGTCATGCCCGGCATGAGCGGACAGGACCTGGCGACGCTGGCCGTGCGCTTGCGGCCCCGCCTCAAGGTCCTATACATGTCCGGCTACACGGATCACGCCAGCCTCGAACACGGCGTGCTCGACAGCGGCACCGCCTTTTTGCCCAAGCCGTTCACGCCCGAGATCCTGCTCTCGAAAATCCGGGAAGTGCTGGACGGTGGCTGACGGGGGGCTTCGGCCTAGAAGTTGGACGGAGGCGGGTCTGGAGACCCGCTGCAGGACTGGAGTCCTGCCCCACGGGGCTCCTCACCGCTCGTAGACCGCGATCCACTGGCCCCGCTCGGACCACCGGACCACCTCTCTCAGGCCGAACATCCGTTCCAGGTCGTGCGGAGCGATCTGCGGCTGGTAGCCGTAAAACCTGCGCATCAGCGGCGCTACCAGCGGCGCTCGCCGCAGGTCCCATCCGGCGTCCCATTCGCGCGAGAAGAGCACGAAGGGACCCACCGAGGCCCGGTCGAGCGACCACAAGTCGGCGGGTCGGAACCCCGCAACCTCTTGAAATGCCAAGCGCCGGGTGACGTATCCGTTCGCGGGCCGCTTGATCTCGATCGAGAACGGCCAGGCCGTCGTGATGGTTTGACCGGGATAGCTCCGCTCCACAAAATCCGCCGCGCGCTGGTGAAGCCGAACGAAATCAACCATGGCGAGGTTGTTCTCGTAAGCATAGGGGTAGGGCGGATTCCAGAAGAGGCACGCAATCAAGCCCGCCACGAGCGCAAACTGCCCGACGCGGGTGAACAGCGAGGGCCGCGCCGACCAGGCTACCGCGAACGCGATGTACATCAGCGGCAGCACCGGCAGCAGGTAGCGTTCGAGCGTCGCGCCGCCCAGCACCGTGACCGCGAGCGTCTGCGCCACCGCCAGCACCGCCGCGATGCGCCACGCCCGGCTGCGGAACATCTTGGCGCGTCGCCACGCCAGCGCCACGGCAATCCAGCCGATCCAGTGGAAGTTCTCGATGAAGATGGAGAAGCAGCGCCGCGCCAGCGCGATCGAGACCCGCACCGGGTGGAGCGGGAACAGCAGGTTGTAGTCCGTGAAAACGGCGTTGCCCAGCACGTGTCCGGTAGCGCGGTAGAGCACCAGCAGCCAGCCGCCGAGCGCAAGGGCCGGCAGGGCGAACCACAGCGCGTCGCGCCGGCGCCGCTCCACAATCAGGCATGCCGCGAACACCAGCGCTACCACCAGGCCGGTCTCTTTCACCAGCGCCAGCACGACGCAGGCAAGAGCCGCGCTCCGATAGCGGCCCCTTAGAAACAGGAGCAGCGCCAGCAGGGTGAACAGCATGGCCGGCATATCGAGCTGAGCCATCATGGCCTGTGTGTAGAACAAGGGCGAGGCCATCAACAGGGCGACGGCCGAGAACGCCGGCGCTCCGCCAACACCCCGGCCGAGTTCGATTGCCAGCAGGAACGTCAGCCACACCGCCACCGCCGCGGCGGCCAGCATCGCCAGGCGCGTCGCCGTGATCGAGAAGCCGAAGATCCGCCATACCAGCGCCAGGTAGGCCATCACCCCCGGAGGGTGAACGTTCGGCGTGGCCATGTGCGGCACCCAGTAGCCGTGCAGGTAGAGATCGAGGGAGGCCGGAACGAACTGCCCCACTTCATCCCAGTAGAACGGCAGATCCAGAAACGGCAGGTGGATCAGCACCACCAGCAGGGCGAAGGCGGCCAGAAAAAACACGTATCCGCCCAGCCGGCCGCGCGCGCCGCGCGATTCCGAGTGCCTGTGCGGCGCCTTACTGGACAACTCCGCCCTGCTGTCCGTGCGGTTCGAGGCGGATCTCGCCGAAGGCCGATTCGTACTGCGTGACGTTCTGCTGGAGGATGTTGAAGAGCGCCTTGGCCTGCTGCGGGCTCAGGTAGATACCTTGAAAGTTCTGGATGGCGACGGCGTCGGGCGCGGTCTGCGTGATCACGCCAAAGGACAGGAAGAAGTCCCAGAGGTTGACGCGCACCTGCACGCTGTTGGCGTAGTTCTCCCGATACTCCGGGTTCTTGACAAGTTGTACGTGCGGCTGTTGCGGCGATGTCATGAATCTCCCTTCAGGCTTTGCCCGATCCCTTGGCGCGGTCCATATACTTCATGTTAGCGACATCCAGGCGGATGAGGTCGCCGTCCTTGATGAACTGCGGCACCATGACCTCCACGCCGCTCTCCAGGCGTGCCGGCTTCCAGACGCTATCCACCTGCGCGTGCGACGGCGGCGCGGTCTCCCCGATGCGCACTTCGAGCACTTCCGGGAACACGACTCCCACCGGCTGCCCCTCGACGAAATCCACCGCGACCCGCATGTCGGTCTGGAGCAGCGCGGTCTGCGGCCCCACCAGAGACACCGGGACGGATATCTGGTCGAACGTCTCCGGGTTCATGAAGGTGCACTGCTCGGCGTCGGCGTAGAGGAAATCCATCGGCACCTTCCGGGTTTCGATTTCCTCGAGCTTCAACTCCGCGCGGAAGTTGATTTCCCGCAGGGTTCCGGTGGACAGGTTCTTGAGCCGCGTGTGTGCGGCGCCGCCCATTTTGCCTTGCCCCAGGTGGTGCTCGGCGGCCAGGACTTTGTATGCCTGGCCCTCGAAGCGAACGGCCATGCCGGCCCGCAACTGCGACGCGATGACCATGGGCGCCTGGATGCCAGCATACTACGGTACGCCCGTCGCCCGTCGCTCGTCGCTCGTCGCTCGTCGGAAAGGCCGGGTGCTCAGCGAGCGTCGCCGGCGGACACGTTCGGGGCGAAGCCCGCGGAGACAGGCCGGAGCAACAGGCCACGCCACAAGCCACGTGCCGGCGGTCTAGGTCCACATCGCGATTCGTGACGTCACGAGTTTGGTCAGCTCCGCGGGGTCCAATTGCATGCGCGAGCGCGCCTGCTCGGGCAACTCCTGTACAACGTCCTCGAACCCGGGCCGAACGGACGCCGCCAGCACCGAGAAGCCCAGCGCATCCGCCATACGGTCTGCACTCCGGATCAGATGAACCAGTCCGAACGGCGGATCGAGTCGGGCATCGTGGTGCTGGGCAATGACCTCACACAGTTCCAGCGGCAGCGGCATGCGCGCGGCGATCCATTCGCCCGCCTGGCAGTGATCGATATCGAACAGTTCCCGCTCCGTCGCCACCAGGTCGTAACAGCTCTCCTGAGAGACCGCGAGGAGGTTGGCATAGGCTTCCGGATATTGCACCAGCAGCGCCAGCCGCCCTATGTCGCGCAGCAGGCCCGCGGTGTAGGCGAAGCCCTGGTCGATGCCGCAGGGGCGAGCCAGCACGTCGGCCAATATGGCGCCCGCAAGGCTGCTTTGCCAGCAGGCTCGGAGGGCGGCGTTCTTCAGCACCGGCGCCGCAAAGTCGCCCATGGCGCTGGTGATGGCGCTACCTTTGACGCGTTCCAGCCCGATTACGAGAACCGCGTGCGAGATCGTTCTCACCTGGCGCTCGAGTGCGAACAGGGGCGAGTTGGCGATCTGCAGCACTCTCGCCGAGAACACCGGCTCGGCCGAGATGAATTCGCTCACGTCCCGGATGTGGACGTTCTCCCGATAGAGCAATTGCACCAGCCGCATCGCCACCGGAGAAAACGGCGGCAAATGCTCCAGGGCCCATGGTGTATGGTTCTTGGGCGGCACAGGCTTGGGCGGCGCGGGACCGGCTTGGAGTGTCTCAACCTCGCTCATGGCTCATTCTCCTTCACGACTTATCGGCGGCGGGAGGGCAAAACTTCAGCCCGCCGCGATCCCTCGAATGCATCGATCCCTGGTGCCGCTATTTTATTGCGATTTGCACACCGTTTGATCCTATTTCTGGTATTCTGGCGGGGTATCGGAGTGTCCTTCGAGGTGAATGGCGCGGCCACCGCCGTTCCCCGCCTGCTGGGCTTGCGCCATGCGGAGCCACCCCTGGGAGATCACAGAATGGGACAAGAGGACGCAGTCAAAGCGGAAAACGAGGCAATCAAGGCGCTCATAGCGAAAGGCAGGGCGGGCGAGGCAGTTGAGCGGGCGATACGCAACGCGGAGATGGCCGCCACGCAATCGGACGCGCTGGAAGGGAATTGCGCCTTTACATTAGGCCGCGCGGCACACGAGTCGGGCCAACACCGGCTCGCCGTTGTGGCCTACACTCGCGCCCTCGAGAAATCGACGCTGCTTCGCAACGCGCACGCATGCGCCAGCATTCATTTCTCCATGGCCACCGCCTTTCTGGAAATGCCCGACGGAGATCGGCAGCAAAACCTCGAGCTGGCAATCCTCAATCATCTTGGGGCGCTGGGCATGCTGACGGAAGCAAGCCGCCCCGTGGACTACGCGAGCGTGCAATACAACATGGGATACGCCTATGCCGAGCTGGCCAGCCGGTTTGGGAAACCTGTTCGCAATGAGGCCAGGCATTGCTTCGAGAACGCGCTTCAAGCTTTTCGAAGGTTAGGAATGCCGGCGGACGCGCGGAAGGCCCAGGACGCGTTGCGGGCACTGGATTCGTAGCCCCTTCGCCCCCCTACTTCGCGTCGCGCCAGTTCTCCCCGACGCCGACGTCCGCAATCACCGGGACGTCCAGCTTGCACGCCCCCTCCATCCCGGCCTTCACCAGCTTGCGCACTTCCTCGATCTCCTCCGGCGGAGCCTCGAACAACAACTCGTCGTGCACCTGTAGCAGCATGCCCGCCTGGAGCCCGCGGCGCTCGATCTCTTCCTCGATGCGGATCATCGCCAGCTTGATCAGGTCCGCCGCCGTCCCCTGGAGCGGCGTGTTTACCGCCGTCCGCTCGGCAAAACCGCGTGCGTTCGGGTTGCGGCTGTCCATATCCGGGATCGGCCGCTCGCGCCCCACCAGGGTCTTGGTCACTCCGCTCGCCCGCACCTCCGCGATGGTCTTATCGATCCACTGCCGCACGCCCGGATACCGCGCGAAGTAGTTGTCGATGTACGTCTGCGCCTCGTGCCGCGGGATTCCAAGCTGCGCCGCGAGGCCAAACGCGCTCAGCCCGTAAACGATCCCGAAGTTCACCGCCTTGGCGCGTCCCCGCAGTTCGCGCGTCACCATCAGCGGCGGCACATTGAACACCTCGGCCGCCGTGCGCGTGTGTATGTCCTCGCCGTTCCGGAACGCCTCGATCAGCACGTCGCTTTTCGAAAAGTGCGCCAGCAGCCGCAGCTCGATCTGCGAATAGTCCGCCACCACCAGCTTCCAGCCCGCGCGCGGAATGAACGCCGCGCGGATCTCCCGCCCCAACTCGGTGCGGATCGGAATATTCTGCAGGTTCGGATTCGAGGACGACAGCCTTCCGGTCGCCGCGCCGGTCTGGTTGAAGCTGGTGTGCAGGCGACCCGTCCGCGGGTTGATCAGCGCGGGCAGCGCGTCCACATAAGTACCCTTCAGCTTGACCAGTTGCCGGTAATCGAGGACCTTGCGGCAGACCTCGTGATCCGCCGCCAGCTCCTCGAGTATGTCGGCGGCCGTCGAAACCACCTTGCCCTTGCCGTACTTGACCGGCGCCGGCAATTGCAGCTCCTCGAAAAGCACCTTGCCCAACTGCTGCGGCGAATTGATATTGAACGACCGCCCCGCCAGCGCGTAGATCTCCCCGGTGAGCCGCTGCACCTCGGTGTCCATCATTTCCGAGAGCCGCCGCATCTCGACCGGATCCACGCGGATTCCGCGTTGTTCCATGCGCGCCAGCACGTGCGCCAGCGGCAAGTCGATGGTGTCGTAGATGGAGCGGAAGCCGCGCTCATCCACCTCGCGCGCCAGCACCGCGGCCAGTTCCACGGTGCAATCGGCCTGGGGTTCCACCCCCGCATCGAGCTTGCGGTCCAGGCGCCGCCGCGCCAGCATCTCGAGCGAACAGCCGCCCGGGTCGGCGTTCAGCAGGAACGCGTACAGCATGGTGTCGTCGCCGAAGCCTTGCGGGTGGATGCCCCACTGGGCAAGCGCCAGGTACGCCTGCTTGACATCGTGCACCACCTTCCGCCGCGAGGGATCTTCTAGGAACGGCCGCAGCCGCTCCACCAGTCCGGACGCCACCGACCGCGCCACGCCGGGCTCGGCCGCAAGGCCCACCGCCGGATGCCGCTCCGCCTCGAACATGTCGCCCTCGGCTTCGCCGCCCGCGGCCACGGCCACCGCCACGAGAGCGCCCGACGGGATCGCGGCCAGATACGCGTCCACCGCCTCCCCGGTTTCGAGCGCGGCATAGTCGCGCGAGCGCGTATCTTCCTCCGGCCCCAACTGCTCGATCAGGCTGAAAAACTCCAGCTCGCGGTAGACCCGCTTGAGCGCCGCCGTGTCCGGGGCCTGCGCGCGCACAGCGTCAATCGCGAACTCGATCGGAACCGTCACGTCGATGGTCGCCAGGTGCTTGCTCAGCAGGATGCGCTCGCGGTTCTGCTCCAGGCTTTCGCGGTACATCTTGCGCTCCACCTCGGCCGCGTGATCGAGAGCGCCCTCGACGGACCCGAACCGTTCGATCAGGTCCCGCGCGCCCTTGTCGCCGATCCCCGGCGCGCCCGGGATGTTATCGATGGCGTCGCCCTTGAGCGCCAGCAGGTCAGCCACCTGCTCCGGCTTGACGCCCATCTTCTCCACCACCTTGGCCGCGTCGTACCACAGGTCTTCCTGAATCGGGTTGAACATCGAGACGTGGTCGTCGATGAGCTGCAGCATATCTTTGTCGCTCGAGACGATGGCCACGTCGAAGCCGGCTTGCTCGGCGCGCCGCGCGATCGCGCCGATGACGTCGTCGGCCTCGAAACCCGGGTACTCGAGAATCGGGATGCGCATGGCTTCGAGCACCCGCCGCACGTACGGGATCTGCACCGTCAGGTCCGGCGGCATCTCCGCCCGGTTGGCCTTGTACTCGGCGAATTCCTGCTCGCGGAACGTGGGCCCGGCGCTTTCGAAAACCGAGGCGATGTACTCCGGCTTGTAGGCGCCGGTGAGCTTCCGGAGCATGTTGTTGAAGATGTAGACGGCCTCGGTGGGCACGCCCGCGCCGGTGCGCATCGAAGGAGCCGCCATCCGCCCCCGCGCGTGGTACGCGCGGAAGATGAAACCGAAGGTGTCGATGAGGAAGATCCGGGGCCGGGCCATTGC
>Ga0265320_10000435_pt1 | contig 32888 bp, 28 predicted proteins | sample 4827metaG_FD_202087 | JGI IMG/M metagenome (GOLD analysis project Ga0265320, IMG submission 202087) | Rhizosphere microbial communities from Carex aquatilis grown in University of Washington, Seatle, WA, United States - 4-8-27 metaG | ecosystem: Host-associated > Plants > Roots > Rhizosphere >... | reverse complement strand
CGCGTCGCGACGAGCGTGTGCGGCTGATCCGTCGGAATGTCGAGCGTGATGGGAAGCTTCGGCAAGGTCCGTCGATCGGTCCCGCTGATCAGGATCACGCGCGCGCCGTCCGAGCCTGCGCCGGGTTGAATGGTCGCGAGGCCCTTCAAGACGCGGAGCTTGAGCGGCCCGATCGTCTGCATCTGCTCGGGCTCGACGGTGATCTTCTTTTCGAATGCTTCGAAGCGCTCGCTGCCCGCGACGCGAACCGTGTGTTCGCCGGGCTCCATGTCCTTGATCTCTTGCGGCAAGGGGCCGATCTCTCGGCCATCGACGTAGAGCTTCAGTCCCGTGCCCTCGCCGAGCACCTTCACGCCGGTTCCGAGCGCGCGAACCAAGGTCAGGTTTTGCACGGCCTTGCCGCCCGCCGAAACGACGACGGCGATGTCGGCCATGGCCTGATAGCCCGCGGCGTGCGCGCGTACGTAGTACGTATCCGGCTTGATCCCGTCGAGCGTGCACGGCGAATTCGAGCAGCGCTTGTCGCCGTTCACGAGGATCTCGACGGCGTCGAGCGGCTTGTTGCTCGGCCCGGCGACGGTAACGACGAGCGAGCCCACGCGCGGGAAGAGGAAGAAGTAGGCGACGACGGCGAGCACGAAGACGCCTGCTCCGCCGGCGATGTACGGCGTGCGGTTCGCGGCGCGTCGACCCGGGTAATACGCGGGAACCGCGGCGGGGGCGGGGATCGCGGCTTGAGGCGCCAATGGCATCGGCGCGAGCGGCGTGGGGCGGGCCATCGGACGCGATGGCGGCGCCGTCACGCGCGGCGGCGGTGCCATCGACGGCGAAGGACGACCGGCCGCGGGCGGGGGAGGCGGCGGCGCACTCGTCGCGAGGAGAGCGCGCGCGGCATCTTCGTTTCCGCCCTTGTCGTAGACGGTGGTCTTCTCGTCTTCGTCGTCCCAATCCATGTCGACGCCGCGCGCCGACGCGGGCGAACCGGGTGCGGAGCTCGGAGCAGAAGGCGGAGCGCCATTCGGTCGCGTCGCGAGTCCGCTTCCGAGCGCGGGCGGAATCGGCGGCGGCGGTCCACTTCGCCGTGACGGAGGCGGCGGAGGCGGCACGGTCAGACCCAGCGCCGTGCGCGCGGGCGCGGGCGGTGGGCCGCCGGGTGCACCGGAGTTGCGCGGCAACGGCGGCGGGATCGTCCCACCCGTGCGACTCGGCGCAGGCGGGAACGCGCCGGGAGGCGGTTGCAACCCGAGCATCGTCTTTTGGCGAATTCCACCCGGTGCCGGCGCGGCCGCGGCTCCGGACGGGGCAGGCGCGCTCGAATTCCTGGTCAGATCCTTGAAGATATCGAGGTTGGAGCCGCCCTTGTCGCTCATGAAATTCGGTCCCGTTTCGGGTGCAAACCAGCCGACCGGTCACACCCGGTTAGCACCTCGCAGCGCGCGAGACGATGCGCGGCAGCTTAGCTCTAGCGTCGATCGATGGCGAGCGAGTTGCGAAGTCGGAACAGCCTGGACAGACAACTATGGTTCCGCTGGAGGCGTGGCCTCTCCGGTGGACGCACTGGGCGCGCCGGAAACCGCCGGCTTGGGCCAGAACCGTGTCTGGCGCTGCGCCGGCATCCAATCGCGCGGCGGTAAAATGGGGGTCTCGGTAAAGATCCGGCGGAGTCTGGGTTCGACCGTGCGCGTTAGTCGCAACGCATTTGCGCTCGACTTCGCGGGATGGTCCGAAAGATCTCGCGTACCTCCGAGCCCGATGCCGAGCGGCGCGTCGAAAAAGAGGCGCGACGCACATCGCGCCGCGTCGAGGACCTGATTGAGAAGCGCGCCGTCTCTCGTCGGGTTGGGCGCCGTGGCGACCTCGGCGTAAACGAGCATGCCGTCGGCGTCGACGCCGGCGGCGGCAACGACGTGATCCGCGCGAGACGTGCCGCTCGCGACGAGCACCGCCTCCGCGTCGGGTCGCTCGTCGGCCACGACCGCGTGCCGGCGAGAGAGCCAGAGCGTGCTGTCCGAAGCCGCTTCCCGACGCGGCACGATCGTCAGGATCGTCGGCGCGGCGCTCGACGGGCTCGCGAGCTCGAGCACGGCGGGATCGACCTTCAGCACGTACACCTTCGTCTCGGGTCGAGCGCGATCGGGGCGTACCGCCGTCGTGGCGAGCGCATAGGGCCATCCTTCTTGCGGCAAACCGACGACGGTCCACGTTCCGTCGGTCCCCTCGCCGGGAAACGCGTCCAGCGGCGCGCCGGGAAGCACGGGCTTCAACGTGAGATAGAAGAAGTCGCGCGCGCTTCTCCGGATGTAGCGCGGGAAATGCATGAGCTGCAGATTGCGGATGAGCCGTCGCCCGCGAAAGCGGTATCCGGGCATGTCCGGCACGTCGCCCTCGGTTTGCCAGTGACCATCGAGCTTGCCGGACAGGGGCGGCATCTCGGCGGTCGTGCCCACGCGGTAGAGCTCGAGCCCGGTGTGTCCCTGATTCATGTCGAGGTGAATGCCGTAATCGCATCGCGCGGCGAGCATCGCTTTGCCGAGGTGCACCGGATCGATCTGCGTCGCGTAAAAGTACGCCGCGAATCCGTCGTGCGTCATGCACACGCCGCTCCGGAGGGTATGGGTGACGTCTTCCCAATCGTGCGGAACGCCGCCCCACCAATCACGGCCGTAGGGATTGTATTTCCCGTCGGCGACGATGGGCGTGAGGTTCTGGCGAAACGCGACGAATTCCGGCGGCACCGTCAAGTCGTAGGGCCACGTCCCGAGTCCTATCGAGCCGTCGGCGTCGCGCGCGAGCGTCGCGGCGTAGGGTTTCGGCGGGACGAGCACGTCGCCCGCGGCCATCATCCCGAAATCGCCGTGCGTCGATTGGAACGCGCCGTTGAACGCCGCGACGAGGCGCGTGAGGATCTCCGGCCGCCGCGGGATCATGCCGCTTCCGGTTTCACCGGTCGCGCTCTGCGGCTCTTCGGTGCCCGGCACCATGTCGAGCTCGACCTGTCGCGGGTCCCACGCCACGACGTACACCCGCGAATCGGGACGCGCCCCGTCCGCGCGGAGATACGTCGTCACGAGCGCCGACGGCGCGCCGGGCGTCACGCGCGTGAACGGATCGTCGTCGAGGAGGCGCCAGGTGCCTTCGCCGCTCTCCGCCGGAAGCACCAGGGGTGCTAGCGGCGGCGGTGGCCAACCCGTCTGAGGATCGGTGATCGCGGGCCGGCCCGCGCCGAACGCTTGCCCGAGCTCCTCGTTGAAGCCCGAAGAATCGGCGGGCCTCACCGCGTACGCGGCTCGGTCCACGGCGTCGAAGGCGGCATAGGCGACCGCCTTGGTGAGCTGCATTCGCTCATCGCCGATGAACGTCGCGTCGCGCGCGCGATCGACCGCCCAGGTCACGAGATTGCCCGGACGCGCGATCGAGCGATCCTCTTCGCGGACGAAGCGCTCGCCCTCGATCCGCGTGCCCGCGTCGAACGGCACGACGATGCGATGTCCGTCCGCGACGATCGTGAGACTCTTCTCGTCCAGGCCGAGCTCGACCCGATGCGCGGCCGGATCGAGCTTGAACGACCGGTGCCCGATCCCCGAAAATCGTCCGGTGCGCTGGTAATTCATGAGCACGCGCTCGCCGCGGGCCGCGGCCGTCCACTCCGCGTCGTCCGGGATCCGCTCGCCGTCGAGGTCGGCGAGCTCGACGCGATAGGCGCGCTCGCCGTCTCCCACGACCCACGCGGCTCGGTGCGCGTCGACGACGAGGCCGCTCTCGTCGGCCGCGTCGGTCTTCGATACGTCGAACACGTCGTCGACGCCGAGGAGCGCGCCTTCGGGGCTGAGCCGCGCGACGACGAGATAGACGTCACGGGGTTCGCCTGCGTGGCGTCCGAGGAGCAGCGCGCGTGCTCGCTGGACGCGCGACGACAGTCCGCGCGGTGCCTCGACCCACCGCACGTCGCTCGCGTCGAGGTGCCCTCGCGCGAGCTCCGTGATCAGCGCCTCGGAGCGTCGCTCCGGGGGAAGGCGCGCCCGGACGCCGCTCGGCGCGACGAGCCACGCCACGAGAGCGAGCAGCGGCAGAGGTCGCAATATCCCGACCGCTTGCCGGAGCCGTCCGAGGATCGGCGCGTCGTTCATGGGCGTGTCCGCGCGGAATGCCCGACGCCGGGGTGCAAGCACCCGCTGCTCGGCGGTGGCTCGCCGCGAGCAGTGCCGCCAACCGGGTTGTCGAATCGTGCCTCCGAGTTTGCTCTTGCAACGGGCATCGGCGCGCGACGACCGCGGATTCTCCGAGTTTTTCGAGGTCGACGCGCGTTCGAGGCGGCGGCACGCGGCGTGCTACCGTGAGCTCGATGCGGCGGCTTTCGCGGCGAGCTCTCTTGTTCCTGGCTTCCGGCTTGCTCGCCGTCGGTTGCCTGAGCCCGACGTTGCCGTTGCCTCCGCCGTCGCCTCCCGACGCAGTCGGCATCGGGCAAGGGCAGTATCGCCTGGTCGGAAGCATTCCGCTGCCGGGCACCGTGTTTGCGTTGAACCAGCGCACTCAGCTCGTCTACGGCGAGGTCGTCGTGTCGAACTACGACTTCCTGGTGACGGCCAAGCTCTGCGATCCGATGATCCTCTGGTACGAGACCGACACCGATCAGAGCAGCGGCGTCGATTTCACGATCGGCAGCGACGTGCCCGATCAGTGCGTCGTTCCGGCGGACGGCGACGCGTCCACTCGCGGGGCACCGTCGACCGACGCGGGCCCGATCGAGAGCGACGGGGGCGACGCGGGCACGAGCGGTCACTGAACGTCGAGTCAACACGCGGACCCGTAAAAACCCAACTCGGAAATCGTAGCGAGCGCTGCGACGCGAGAAAAAGCTCCTAGGGGACGGTGCGAAGCGTGACGCGGCGGCCGTCGCTCGCGCGGTGGACGAGCCGCGCGGGAGCGGCGACCGCGGGCAGAGCCGCGCCGCGATGCGTGGGGCCGACGTCGATGCTCGCCTCGTCGTCGGCTGCTTCTTCCACTTCACCGAGGAGATCGTAGTCCGTCGCTTTCGCGACCCGCACGTGCCGGAGCTCGCCCGGTCTTACCTCGGCGCCGGAGAGAAACACCGCGCCGTCGATCTCCGGGGCCTGGCCGCGGTGTCGTCCGACGAAGACCAACTCGTTCTCTTCGCTCGGTCCCTCGACGAGCACTTCGAGTCGTTTTCCGACGAGGGCGCGGTTCTTTTTGCGGCTGATGCCGCGCTGGAGCTTCATGAGACGGCGCGCGCGCTCTTTGGCGACGGCGCGTGGGACTTTGCCCTCGATGGCGAAGCTCCCCGACGTCGGTTCGTCCGAGTAATGGAACACGCCGACGCGATCGAACTCCGCCCAGGTCACGAAATCGATGAGCTCGTCGAACTCCGCGTCGGTTTCGCCGGGGTGCCCGACGATGAACGCCGTCCGGAACACGAGCTCGGGGACGTTCTTGCGGAGCCGCTCGACGACGTCGCGCTGACGCTTGCCGCCGTGACCGCGACGCATACGCCGGAGCATGCCGTCGGCCGCGTGTTGGAGCGGCATATCGACGTACGGCACGACGATCGGATGGTTCGCGAGCAAGTCCACGACCGCGTCGTCGAGCTTCTCGGGATAGAGATAGAACATCCGCACCCAGCGCGCGCCGGGCAGATCCGCGATCCGTCGCACGACCTCGGCGAGCGACGCCTTGGCGTCGAGATCGCGCCCGTAAGCAACGGTGTCTTGCGACACCAGGTTCAATTCGAGAACGCCCGCGTCGATCAACCGGCGTGCCTCGTCCACGACGTCATCCATGCCGCGCGACCGCTGCTTGCCGCGGATCTGCGGAATGACGCAGAACGAGCAGGTGCGGTTGCACCCCTCGGCGAGCTTCAGGTACGCGCTCGCGCCGCGCGTACTGACGAGACGCGGATCGCTTGCTTGGACGACCCAATCTGCCGGGTTACCGACGAGAAGGCGCTCGGCGTCCCCGGCGAGCACGCGTTCGAGCTTCAGCATGTCGCTCGAGCCCAGGAAATGATCGACTTCGGGCATGTCGCGCTCGAGGTCGTCGGCGTACCGCTGGCTGAGACAACCCGCGACGACGAGCTTCTGGCACGCGCCGTCTTCTTTGTGGCCCGCGAGCTCGAGGATCGTGTCGATCGACTCCTTCTTCGCCGCGTCGATGAAGCCGCACGTATTGACGACGATGACTTCGGCGCTGCCCGCGTCGTCGACGTGCCGGTAACCGGAACGCGCCGCGACCCCGAGCATGACCTCGGTATCCACCCGATTTTTCGGGCAACCCAGGCTCACGAAGTGGATGGTTTTGGACAACCGAGACTCTTTCTCGGCAGGCCGAAAGGGACGCCGAGGACGGAGGGTCTAGCACGCCCTGGGATGCAGCAGCGCGCGTTAGCCTTCCATCGCGGACATGAAGCGCTGGAAGAGGTAGAGCGCGTCGTGGGGACCCGCGGCCGCTTCCGGGTGATATTGCACGCTGAAAGCGTTCGCCTCGGGCACGGTGAGTCCCTCGCTCGTGCCGTCGTTCAGGTGGAGATGCGTGCTCTTGGCGCCCCCGCCGAGGGACGCGACGTCCACGACGAACCCGTGGTTTTGGGTCGTGATCTCGACGCGGCCGGTTTCCAGATCCTTCACCGGCTGATTCAGCCCGCGGTGGCCGAACTTCAGCTTGTAGGTGCGCCCGCCGAGGGCGAGCGCGAGGAGCTGATGCCCGAGGCAAATTCCGAAAATGGGCTTTTTGCCGAGCAAATCGCGGATGTTGCGGATCGCGTAGTCGACCGCCGCGGGGTCGCCCGGGCCGTTCGACAGGAAGACGCCGTCCGGCGCGAGCGCGAGGATGTCCGACGCAGACGTCGATGCCGGCACGCCGGTCACCTTGCACCCGAGATCCACGAGGCACCGGAGGATGTTCCGCTTGGCGCCGAAATCCATCGCGACGACGTGGAACGGGCGGTCGCGCTCGACGTGCGAGACGCCGTTCACCGGCGCGTTCGGATCGAAGGAGAAGCGCCAGTCCTTGCGCGATTCGTCGAACGAATAGGCGTGCGACGGCGTCACCCGCGCGACGAGGTCAAGCCCCTCCATGTCGGGGGCCGCGCGCGCCCGGTCGACGAGCGTTGCAGGCGACTCGACGCCGATGGCGCCGTTCTGCGAGCCGTGATCGCGCAGGTGCCGCGTGAGCCGTCGCGTGTCGACGCCGCCGATCCCGACGATGCCGTTTTTCTGGAGGTATTCGTCGAGCGACTGCTCGGACCGGTAATTCGACGGCGCCGGACTCGGCGCGCGTACGACGAACCCCGCGACCTGGGGGCGCGAATCGACGCTCTCCTGATCGGCGGCGTTCACGCCGGTGTTGCCGATGTGCGGCGCCGTCATCGTCACGATCTGACCGTGATACGATGGATCGGTGAGCACTTCCTGGTAGCCCGTCATCCCGGTAGTGAACACGACCTCGCCGACGGTGCCGGCCTCGCTTCCGAAGAGGAAGCCGTCGAAGGTCATGCCGTCCGCGAGTGCGAGCGTCGCTTTCTTTCGATTCTGAGTCATCCGCGCTCCGTCGTTCCGAGCCCGTCGAACGCGACGCATCCGCCGGCCAGGGTGAACAAGACCTTGCCCGTGATTTTCCGATCGAGAAAGGGCGTGTTGCGGCTCTTCGAGCGGAGCCCGACGTCTCGCGGCACCCAGCGCACGTTCGGGTCGACGAGCGTCAGACTCGCGAGCGCGCCGGCCTTCAGGGCGGGCGCTTCGAGTCCCGCGATGCGGGCCGGCCGTGTGGACATCGCCGTGACCAGTCGCTCGAGCGAGAGCGTGCCGTCGCGCACCAGGTCCATGAGCAGGCCGAAACACAGCTCGAGGCCGATCATGCCCGGGCTCGCCTCCGAAAATTCACAGTCTTTTTCGAGAGGGGAGTGGGGCGCGTGGTCCGTCGCGATGGCGTCGATGGTGCCGTCGGCGAGCGCCGCGCGGAGCGCCTCGATGTCGCCGGGCTCACGCAGGGGAGGGTTCACCTTGCACGCCGTGTCGTAGCCCAAGACGGACTCGTCGGTGAGGAGCAGGTGATGCGGCGTCACTTCGCACGTCACGGAGAGCCCGCGGCTCTTCGCTTCGCGAATGATGCGAACGGCGCCGAGCGTCGACAAGTGCGCGGCGTGGTACTTCGCGCGCGTGTACTCGGCGAGGAGCACGTCGCGCGCGACGATGATGTCTTCGGCGACGCGCGGCCATCCGCGAAGCCCGAGGTTCGCCGAGGTGCGTCCCTCGTTCATGTCCGCGCCGGACGTCATCGAGTGATCCTCGCAGTGCTGGATCACCGGCATGTCGAAGGTCTTCGCGTATTCGAGCGCGCGGCGCATCACGTTCGCGGACATGACGCACACCCCGTCGTCACTGACGGCGACCGCGCCGGCGTCGCGAAGCTCGGCCATTTCCGTCAGTTCGGCGCCCTTTTGTCCGAGGGTGATCGCGGCGATGGGGTGAAGCTTCGTGCCGCCCACTTCGCGCGCGCGCGCCAGCATCAGTTCGGTCACCGCGCGCGTGTCGTTGACCGGTTTGGTGTTCGGCATCACGCACACGTGCGCGTAGCCACCGGCGGCGGCCGCCGTGAGTCCGGTGCGAACGTCTTCCTTGTACTCGTAACCCGGCTCGCGAAGGTGCGCGTGCAGGTCGACGAACGCCGGAAGCACGGTGCGGCCGTTGCCCTCGACGACGCGCGCGCGTTCGGCGCGCGACGCCTCGCTGCCCGCGTCGGGCCCGATTCTCGTGATCACGCCGCGCTCGACGACGACGTCCGCCGTCTGATCGTATCCGAGCGCGGGGTCGAAGACGCGAACGGCTCGGAGCACCAGGAGATCGATCGGGGAGCTCACGCGGCCCGGGCTACTACTACTTCGTGCCTAGGCCGGCAACGAGTGGAGGGCGGTGTGGGGCATCCGGTCACGGGGAGCCTCCCGTTTTTTCCCTGCCGGTGAAGAAAAGGGCCTGGCTCGCGACCCCAAAGACCCGTGTTAGAGTCCTTTCTTCCCAAAGGAACGGCATGTCCGACGATTCGACCAGTCGCAAGGAGGGCGGCGCAGCGAAGGCCGTCCCGAAGCCCCCTCGGCCGCCCCACGCCGGAAGCGAACCGCCGCCGCCTCCGAGCAGCGCCGCGCGCGCGTCGCGTGCCCCGGAGACCCCCGGCCCACCGCCGGTGAAGGCGTCGCAGGCCCCTCGGCCGCCGTCTCCCCCGAAGCCCGCGTCGCGAGCGTTGCCTTCGACGCCGAAGGCTCGTTCGGTCCCACCCCCGCCGCCCCGCGCCGGTGCGTCGGGCGGTCCGATTCCACCTCCGCGAAAACCACCTCCGCCGCCTCCGCCGCCGAGGTCTCCCCAAGCCTCGCGCGCTCCGGAAGCGGGAGTGCCAGGGCCCGTCTCGGCGGCGCCGCGCGGTTTGCCCGTTCCACCGCCGGCCATCGCGCCTGCGCCGCCGGTGTCGATACCCGGGCCCGCGCCGAAGTTTCCGCCGCCGGTTCCGATCGCCCCGATGGACGCGACGGCCCACGACGTCGAACCCACGCACTTTTTCGCCGACCAGGCCGGGCCGCGTCCCGGCGCGTCCGAGCCGCCGTCACCGGAGGCTCGCGAAAAGTTCGCGAAAGAGCTGGTCGCCGCGTGCGAGAAAGAGCTCGCGAAGCAACCCGACGCGCCCCGCGCGGGCCGGCTCCACTACGAGGTGGCGCGGGCCTACGAGGGCGTCCTCGACGACCTCGAGCGCGCGCGCGAGCACTACTTTGCCGCGCGCGAGCGGCTCGCCGAACACTTGCCGACCCTCGCCGGTTCGCGACGCGTGCTGATCGCGCTCGGTCGGCACTCCGACGCGCTGCCGCTCTTCGACGCCGAGGCTCGCCTCATCGCCGACCCGCAGAAAAAGGCCATGCTCCTCTACGAGAAGGGCGTCGTTCTCGAAGATCGACTTCGGCAGGGTAAAGAGGCGAGGCGCGCTTATTCCGCGGCGCTCGATCTCGACGAGAGTAACCCCACCATTCTGAAGGCGTTCGAGCGCGCGTGCACGCTCTCGTCGGAGTGGGACGACCTCGACCGCGCCTTCGAGCGCGAGGCGAACGCCGTCTCGTCCGACGCGAGGCACCGCGCAGCCGTCTTGTCGGAGCGTGCGCGGCTCGCCGACGCAAAAAAGTCGAACGCCGAGCGGGCGATCGAGCTCTATCAAATGGCGCTCGGCGTCGATCCGCGCGCTCCGGGCGCGCTCGCCGGCCTCAAATCGCTGCTCTACGCGCACGAGCGCTTCCGCGACTTGATCGCGGTGCTCGAGCACGAGGCCCAACAGGCAACCGACCCCGAGACGCGAGCGCTCGCCCGTTACCGCGTCGGGCGCCTACAAGTCGATCGCCTCGGCGCGCTCGACGAAGCGATTGTGTCGCTCGAGAAAGCCGTCACCGACGTTCCCGGGGACGCGATGATCCTCGGCGAGCTCGCGCGCTTGTACGAGCTCGGCAAGCGGTGGGCGAAGCTGACGTCCGTTCTCGAAACGATGGCGGCGACGACCGCGTCGCCCGGCGAACGCGTCGCGCTGATGCACCGGATCGCGCAGATCGCCGAAGACCGCCTCGGCAACGTCGACCAAGCGATGGACTGGTACCGCCGCGCGCTCGACGGCGATCCGGCGTACGTGCCGGCGCTGCAAGCGCTCGGGAAGATCTACGCCGATCGCGAGCACTGGACGGCGCTCATCGCCATGCACCTCGGCGACGCCGGCGCGACGAAAGACACCACGCGCCGCGCGGAGAATCACGCGCGCGTCGCGGAGATCCTCGAGCGCCGGCTCGGCAACGTCGATCAGGCGATCGAACACCACACGCGCGCGCTCGGGATGGTTCCGGGCTATGCGACGTCGTTCAAGGCGCTCGTGCGCCTCTACTCGCAGGGTGGGCGTTTCCGCGAGCTCGGCGAATTGTATGAGCGCGCCGTCGACGTCGCGCCCGACGCGGACACGAAGATCACGTACCTGTTCAAGATCGGACGCTTGCACGAGGACGCGCTCGGCGCGCCGCTCGCGGCCGTTGCGGCGTACAAGCGCATCCTCGGGATCGACTCGGGGCACCTCGGCGCCATTCACGCGATCCAGCGTGCGGCGGAGCGCGGCGAAGACTGGCCGGAGCTCGTGGCGGCGCTCGATCGCGAAGCCAACGAGATTCATGACAAGGCTGCACGCGCGGCGTTGCTTCACCGCGCCGCCGAGGTCGTCGAAGAGCGGCTCGGCGACGCCGAAGGCGCGGTCGGGCGCTTCAGGGCCGTCCTCGCGCTCGACCCGAAGTACACGCCGGCGCTGTCGAGCCTCGGCCGGCTTTACTACCGCGCGGGACGCTTCGAGGATTTGCTCGCGACGTACGAGCTCGAGCTCGCGGCCACGCCGTCGGGCGCGCCCTCGGCGGCGTTGCTCTACAAGATGGGTGAGCTCGCCGAGGAGCGTGTGGGTCGCGACGACGACGCGATCCGCCACTACAAGGCCGCCATTGCCGCCGATCCGCGGCACCTCACGGCCCTCCGCGCGCTCGTGCGCCTCGAAAGCGGGCGCGACGCCTGGCCCGAGGTCGTGCGCTTGCTCGAAATCGAAGAGCGGGCCCTCGACGACAAGGGCGCGCGCGCGCGCACCGTCTTTCGAATCGGCGAAGTGTACGAGCATCAGCTCGGCGATCGCGTTCGCGCCCTCGAAGCGTACGATCGCGCGCTCGGACTCGCGCCGGATTTCAGACCGGCGCTCGACGGCCGTTCGCGCCTGCTCGAGCGCGCGAAGGACTATCGCTCGCTCGTCGAGGCGCTCGATCGCGAAGCCACGACGTCGAAGGACCCCGGGCTCTCCGTCGTTGCCCGGTTGCGACAAGCCGAGGTGCTGCGCGACCACGTGAACCAGCCGGAAAAGGCCGTCGAAGCCTTCGAGGCCGTGCTCGCCGTCGATCCGAATCATATCGGCGCGCTCCTCGCGCTCGAGCCGCTCTACGCGGCCCTCGGTGCGACCGACAAGTTGACCCAGACGCTCCTCGCCGAAGCGCGCATCGTCGAGAACGGCCTCGCGCGCATCGCGGTGTTGCGCGAGCTCGCGCGACTCGAAGAGCTGCGCGTCGCCGCGTCGCCGAGCGAAGTCGCCGAAAAGTACCTCACCATCGTGCGCGTCGCGCCGTCCGATACGTCGGCGCTCTCGGCGCTCGAACGCGTCGCGCTCGGTCAGAAAAACTGGCCGCTGCTCGCCCAGGTCGACGCGAAGCTCGCCGCTCTCGTCGACGAACCCTCTGTCGCGTCCGCGCACCAAACGCGGCTCGCCGAGGCGATGGAACTCGCCGGAGAACCGTCGGCTCTCGATTCGTATCGCGCGGCCATCGCCCGCGACGGCGAAAACGTCGCGGCTTCGCGCGGCTTCGCACGGCTCGCCGAGCGTGCGCTCGATCCGGCCTTGCTCGAGGAAGCATCGGGCCACGTCGCTCGCGTGCTCCGCGATCCGGAACGGGCCGCGTCGCTCCTGGTCCGGAGCGCGCAGGTCCGCAAGGACCGACTGCGCGATCCGGTCACGGCCGCGGCGGAGCTCGAGCGCGCGCTCGAGATCTGTCCGGATCACGTCGACGCCGCTCTGCGGCTCTCCGACATCCTCGTCGCGGCGAACGACTTCGGTCGTCTCGCCGACGTCCTTTCGCACGCGGCCGCGCGCGCGAAGGATCCGGAGCGCAGAGCGTCCTTGTGGGTCACGGTCGCGGGCCTCCACGGCGATCGCCGCGGCGACGTCGGTGCGGGCTTGAGCGCCCTCGGCCGCGCGCTGAAGGATCTGCCGAACCACGTTCCGGCGCTCGTGAAGGAAGCGGAATTCTTCGCGCGCGAAGGCCGAGCCGCGGAAGCGGTCACGCGGCTCGAACGGGTCGTCGCTCGTGCAACCGACCCCGCGGTCTTGCTCGAAGCCCACGTGCTCCTCGCCGAGCTCCTCGACACGGAGCTCACCGAGCCGGCGAAGGCCGCGCAGCATTTGCAGGCGGCGTTGAAGATCCAGCCCAACCACCGGAGCTCGCTTGCCATGCTCGTCGAGCTCCAGATGCGGCGCGAGCAGTTCGACGCCGCGGCCGAGACCGCGGCGCGTCTCGTCGAGGTCTGCGCGGACGGCGCCGAGCGCGCGGATGCGTTGACGCGACTCGCGCGGCTCGAGCGCCGTCAAGGATCGATGTCGGAAGCCATCGACGCCTACCGGCAAGCGGTCGCCATCACCGGAATCGAAGGGCCCGCGCTCGAAGAAATGCGCGCCCTCTTGAACGAGTCGCTCGGTGCCGGACCGGCCGGTTGGGAGGCGTACGCCGACGCGCTCACGCGCCACCTCGATCGAAACCAGGAGCAAGATCAACGGCTCGTCGCGGTGTACCTCGACCTGGCCCGGATCCTCGCGGACGTGCTTCAACACACCGACCGCGCCGTGCAGACGCTCCGCGCGGCCGTCGCGAGGTTCGGTCGCGAACCGCGGCTCCGTTCCGAGCTCGCTGCGCTCTATAAGAAGACGGGACGCACCCCCGAAGCCGCCGAGGAGCTCCGGCGCTTGGTCGATCTCGAACCGCTCCGCCTCGACGTGTGGAGCGACCTTGCCGAGACGCTGCGCGCTCTCGGTCGAACGGATCTGGCGACGGTGGCGGGCGAAGTGCTGGTCGCGCTCGGCGGCGGAACGGACCGCGATCGCCTCGATATCGAAAATCGGGTGCTGCGCGTCGCCGCGGTGCCCGCCGGTTCATTCGATCCGGAGACCTTGCGCCTCCTCGACGCGGCGCTCGCCGAAGATCACGCGACGACGCGGCTCATCGCGAGCACGGCGTCGGGGCTCGAGCGGGCGTACGCGCCGGACTTCGAGGCCTACGGCATTTCGCGCGGCGATCGCATTTCGCCGAGGGCAGGGCACCCGACGCGCATGCTCGCCGACCGCGTCGCGCGCATCTTCGGCGTCGAGAGCTTCGACCTGTACGTGCACCAGGCGCACGCGGGCGGCGTGGAGATCGAAATCAGCGATCCGGTCGCGGTGATGGTGCCCGCGCAGGTCACGACGCTCTCGGAAGGGCAACAGGCGTTTTTGTTGGCCCGTGTCTTCGCGAACATCGCGCGCGGGCTCTTCGCGGTCGACAAGCTGCCGCCCCAGGGGATCGGTGAGCTCGCGATCGCGGCGATGCGCATCGTCGATCCGACGTTCGGCGCCGGACAAGCCGAGGAGGAATACGTCGAGACCTTGTCGAAGAGTCTCTATCGCGGGCTCCCGCGACGGGCGCGCCGGCCCCTCGAAGAAGCGGCGCTCGCGTACGGCCCGTCACCGAAGCCGCGCCTCGAAGATTGGATCCTGCGCGTGAAAAAGACGGCGACCCGCGCCGCGCTGCTCGTCTCGGGTGACGCCGCGGGTGCCATCGCCGTTCTCCGGCGAACGGAGGGCGATCTCGCGCGCCTCGACCGCGTGACGGCCGAGCGCGGGATGGTGCTCATCGCCGACGCGCTCAGGTTTGCGGTCAGCGACGTTGCAGCGACGGTGCGCCGGCGCGTCGGTTTGGGATAAAACCCCCGGTCATGTCCATCTCGGCCGTCGTGTTCGACCTGGGGGGAGTCGTGTTCGACTCGCCCATCGCTCTGATCCGTGAATTCGAGCAGAAAAACGGGCTTCCCGAGCATCTCGTCGCGCGCATCGTCGGGGGGTACGGCGGCGAAGATGGTCTCTGGCAACGGCTCGAGCGCGGCGAGCTCTTGCTAGCCGATTTCTGCGCGCACTTCGACGCGGACGTGAAATCGGCGGGTCACGTCATCTCGAGCAGCGACATGATGCGCGATCTGCACGAACGGGCCGCGCTTCGTCCGGTCATGCTCGAGGCGATCCGCCGGATCCGGCTGGCGGGGCTCAAGGTCGCGGCGCTGACGAACAACTGGGTCGTCGACGAGGGCCACGACGAACGCCTCGAGCCGCTCCGTCTCGAGTTCGACGTGTTCATCGAATCGTGTCGCGTGGGCCTGCGCAAACCGGATCCGAAAATCTTCGCGCTGGTGGGGACGCGCCTCGGCGTGCCGCTCGAGAACACTGCGTTCCTCGACGACATGGGACCCAACCTGAAAGCGGCCCGCGCGCTCGGCATGACGACCTTCAAGGTCGCCGATCCGAAAGAGGCGCTCGGCGCGCTCGGCAAGGCGATCGGCCTGGAGCTCGTCTGAGTGGATCTGCGCGCGATTCGCGAGCGGCTCCGGACGAGCACGCTGTTTTCCGCGTTCACGATGTTCGTCGTGTGGCGCCTCGCGCTCTTCGCGTTCGACGAGGCCGGCCTGCACTTGATCACCAAGGTCGGCACGTGCCGGCCGCAGTGGGAGGTGTTCGGGCCGCACCACGACTTTTGGAACGGCTTCTTTCGCTGGGACGCCGCGTGGTACCGCAACGTGGCGTTGAACGGGTATTACACCTACCGTCCCGATCAGCCGAGCTCGGTGGCGTTCTATCCGATGTTTCCGCACCTGGCGCGGTACCTGGGTCCGCTGTTCGGAAGCCTCTACGCCGCGGGTCTCGTCGTTTCGAACGCGGCGACGATCGGCGCGATCTACTACGTGAAGAAGCTCGGCGCGCTCTTGTTCCCGGACGAGTCGTCGGAGGGCACGTCGGACCGTGCCGCTACGTACATTCTCGTTTTTCCGACGTCGTTTTTCTTGTCGGCGTTCTACACCGAGGGCCTTTATTTTTTCTGGTCGGCGGCCTCGATGTACTTCTTCTTGCGTGAGCGCTACGTGACGAGCGGCGTGCTCGGCGCGTTCGCGATGCTCACGCGATCGAGCGGCCTCGTGTTGTTCCTCGCGCTCGCGCTCGATCTCGGGCTGCGGCTCGGCCGAAAAAAGACTCGGTTTCACTGGCGGATGCTCGGGCTCTTCTTGATCCCCGCCGGGCTCGTCGTGTTCATGCTGATCCTGAAGAGCGAGACCGGCGATCCGTTTGCGTTCATGAAGACGATTCGCTTCTGGGGTCGCGAGCAAGTCTGGCCGTGGACGCCGGTCATCGCCGCATTGAAGAAGTTCGGCCCCGGTTTGCCCGATCGAACCGACGACGCGCAGGAAGTACTCGATGCGTTCACCGCGATCGTCTTTTTCGTCATCGGGCTCTGGATGGCGAAAGAACGAATGCCGGTCGCGCTGTGGGCGCTCGTCATCGGCGGCGTGCTCTTGCCGCTCTCGACCGGAACCGTGAGCGCGATGGGTCGTTACACCCTCGTCCTTTTTCCAGCATTCCTCTGGCTCGGAAAAGAGACGCGCGATCGGCCGAGCCTCGATCGATTCATCGTGTACGGGTCCGCTTTCTTTCTCGCGATCTACAGCTTGCGATTCATGCGCTGCGCGTGGGCTGGTTAGTGCAGCACCCGCGATGAACGATCATTCATGGTCGTTTCGGTTGCGCGGGTCCTACGTGCGCGGCAGGCTGAACAGGTGTCGAAGCGCGTCCACCTCTTCGTCATCGGCGCGTGCGTGGCGCTCGCAGCGTGCAGCGGAGGCGGGAACAGCACCGGAAAGGCCGCGAGCAAACCGGCGGGGAGCGGGGGCGCACCGAGCATCGCGATGCCGGAGGCGTCCGTGCCGTTCCAGGCCGATCCGCCGACGGTCTACGTCGCCAAGGTAAAAAACCTATTGGTCGGGCTCGCTCCGACCGACGACGAAGTCACGGCCGTCGTGAAAGACCCGACGGCGCTCGGCGGCCTCGTCGATCAATGGATCGCGCTGCCCGAGTACACGACGAAGATGCAGACCTTCTTCGAGCTCGCGTTCCAGCAGACGCAAGTCGCGATCACGGATTTCGCCGATCAGGCGTACCCGAAGCAGGCCGACCCGAACGTGGGTTTTCGCGATCTTTTGGCCCAGAACGCGAAAGAGAGCTTTTCGCGCACGGTCCTCGAGCTCATGAGTGAGGGGCAGCCCTTCACGAACACCATCACCACCCAGCGGTTCATGATGACGCGCGCGTTGATGGAGCTCTACGCCTTCTTCGACGCCTGGCAGGTGAACGACGACGGCACCGTCCACGACGCGTTCAAGCAGGCGAACCCCGGAGTTCAGATCACCGTCGAGGCCCAGCAAGGCCCGATCGCCATCGTGGACTCGCTGAATCCGTCGAGCGCGAACTTCATGCACTTCTACGATCCCGACGTCGGTGGCTCGGCGCTCACCGCGCTCGGGTGCGGGCAAGATCCGATCGTGTATCCGGCGCGTGGCGACGCGCTCCACTATCTATTGATGGGCACGCTCGTCGGATTCAAATCGACCGCGGGGACGACGTGCCTTCAGTTCGGGGGCTCCGCGAACGCGGGCCAGCTCACCTCCGACGATTTCGATGCCTGGAAGATGGTCAATATCCGAGCCCCGATGGCGGGTGAGGCGACGACCGAATTCTACGACTTACCTACGCTCCGCACTTCGGACGAATTGGTGCTCAACTTGCCGCGCGTCGGCTTTTTCACGACGCCCGCGTTCTTCGCGAACTGGCAGACGAACATCAGCAATCAGATGCGCGTCACGATCAATCAGGCGCTCATCGTCGCAACCGGCGCCGACGTCGACGGCACCGATCGGACGATTCCGACCAGCACGCCGGGCCTCGACGAAGCGCACGCGGGCGCGGGCGATTGCCTCAGCTGTCATCAGACGCTCGACCCGACCCGCTCGATCCTCGCGTCCACTTTTTCGTGGAACTATCACGCGCAAGACACCGCGTCGTACGCGAACCAAAAGGGCATCTTCGTCTTTCAAGGCGTTCAGAAGCCGGTCGCGAGCGTCCTGGACCTCGCCGCGACGCTCGCGTCGCATCCGCTGTTCGCGCAAGCATGGGTCGAGAAGCTTTGTTACTACGCGAACTCCTCGGCGTGCGATCCGGCCGATCCGGAGTTTCAGCGCGTCGTTTCGGTGTTCGTGAAATCGGGATACTCGTGGAACGCGCTGGTCCACGAGCTGATGGCGTCACCGTTGACGACCAACGCGTCGGAGACGATGACGACGAGGGAGACCGGAGGCGTCGTGGCGGTCTCGCGTCGCGACCACCTCTGTGCGGCGCTCGACGCGCGGTTCGGGTTCGCCGACGTCTGCGGTTTGAACGTGCTGACCAAGAGCGCGCAAAAAGACGCCGTTCCGGAGATCGTCGCGGGACTTCCATCCGACGGATACGGCCGCGGTTCGGTCGCACCGGTGCTGCCCAACCAACCGACGCTCTTTTATCGAGCCGGCCTCGAGAACATCTGCGAAGTGGTGTCTGCTCGCGTCGTCGATCCGTCGTCGACGGTGTCCGCGCCGGCGACGAAGACGTGGTCGAGCAGCGACCCCGACGGCGCGATCGCCGATTTCGTCGCGACCGTCATGGCGCTCGTCCCCTCGGATCCGCGTTCGGCGTCCGCGGTGACCATCTTGAAGCAGCATTTCACGTCGGCGACGATGACCGGTGCGAGCGCAACCTCGGCGCTCCGCTCCACGTTCGTCGCGGCGTGCCTCGCGCCGTCGTCGGTGTCGATCGGGATGTGAAGGAGATGCGGACGTGTTGAATCGCAGGCAGTTTCTCCTCTCGACCATTTTCGGCGCGGGCTACGTGGGCCTCCGCACCCTCGCCACCGGGCTGCCGGCGTCGTTGCTCTTGAATCCGCGAAAAGCGTTCGCCGACGGGTCGACGCCGCCGTGCGCCGGCAAAGCGCAGTTCGTCATTTTCAACACGTCCGGCGCTGGCGATCCGATCAACGCGAACGTCCCGGGGACGTACCTCGATCCGAAGATCACGCACAGCACCGATCCGACGATGATCGCGACGCCGCTCACCATCGGCGGTCAGACGTACACCGCGGCCGCTCCTTGGGCGACCTTGCCGGGCAGCGTCCTCGATCGGACGGGGTTCTTCCATCTCATGACGAACACGCCCGTGCATCCGAAGGAGCCGGACGTACTCAAGTTGATGGAGACCACGAAGTCCGACGAGATGTTCCCATCCGTCCTCGCGAAGCAGCTCGCGCCGTGTCTCGGCACCATCCAGACGCAGCCGATCACCCTCGGCGCAGCGTCGCCTTCCGAAGGGCTCACGTACGGCGGGCAAGCGCTCCCGATCATCCCGGCGCTCGCGCTGAAAGCGACCCTCACGAACGCGCCGGGCGCGCTCACCGATCTTCAGGCGCTCCGCGATCAGACCCTGAATCAGCTCTACGATCTCTACAAGAACGGCGCGACGCCGGCGCAGCAGGCGTACGTCGACTCGCTCGTCACGTCACAACGAGAGGTGCGAAGCATCCGGCAAGATCTCCTGAATCAGCTGGCCTCGATCCAGGACAACACGCCGGCGTCGCAGATCCTCGCCGCAGTGACCCTCATCCAGATGAAGGTGACGCCGGTCATCGCGATTCACATTCCGTTCGGCGGCGACAACCACCGCGACATCGCGCTCGCCGCGGAAACGGCTCAAACCGTATCCGGCGTCGCGACCATCGCCGCGTTGATGGCTCAGCTCGCGACCGCGGGTCTCACCGATCAAGTGACGTTCCTCTCTCTCAGCGTGTTCGGTCGCACGCTCGGGCCCACCAACACCGACGGTCGTCAGCACAACCCGAATCATCAGGTGTCGATCGCCATCGGCAAACCGTGGAAGGGCGGCGTGTACGGCGCGCTCGCGCCGGTCGCCGGCGATTACGGCGCGCTCCCCATCGATTCGAAGACGGGGCAGGGGACGATGAGCGGTGACATCCCCGCCGTCCAAACCCTGTCCTCGTTCGGCAAGACCGCCCTCGCCGCCCTCGGCACCGACCCCGCCGTCATCTCCGACCAAATCCTCGCCGGCCAGGTGATCCAAGGCGCGCTCGCCTGAACGAGGCAGCGGTAGGGCCAAGAGCTAGTGCGAGAGCATGGGGGGACAGGGCTCCGTCACAACCCCTCGAGCGGAACCCGAACGGGGCAGGGGCCCCGGTCGACGCCGGACGCTGATCAGTCCTGGAAGACAAGATCACGGTGCGCCTCAGCGGCCAATCGAGCGGAACAAGAGCACCCGGGTCGATTGGCGAAGACCGCGTGGTCAGATGCGTGGGTGAGGCGCGGAAGCCTGCACTGGCACGCTGAGCACCGAGAGCACGCAGATGGCCGCGTGCTCGAGCCAAGCGGCCTGGGTGCTCCGGGTCGGGGTCGAACCGACACACCCTTGCGGGCACAGGAACCTGAATCCTGCGCGTCTGCCAATTCCGCCACCGGAGCGATGATTTCCTGGGGCAATGGTGGGGCAATCACCGCCGCTCCAAGGGTCAGGGGGTCTAACTCATCGAGGCTCAGCTCGGCAAGCCCCTTGGCGGCCTGCCGGTAGGTCAACAGCTCCTCGGACTTGTGCCCGGTCCGCTGGCGGACCCAGTCCTCGTTCCGCCCGATCGCCAGCGACCGCGTCACGAAAGAGCGTCGAAAACTGTGTGTTCCGAAGGCGCCCTTGTTCGGCCCGCTCGAATACAGGTCCGCCCGTTCGAGCCCGGCCTCCTTCAGGTGCGCCCGGATGGTCTCCGCCAGGTGGTCGAGCTGGAGCGGCCGGCCGTGCTGGTCGGTGAAGACGTGCTCTTCCGGCTCGACCGTCCCGCGGATGGCAGCCCACCTCTCGAGGGTCTCCGTCACACCCGGCGCGAGGCGCCACCACCGGGGGTGATCCGTCTTGTTCTCGTCGAGCGAGATCGTCCCGTTCTCGAGGTCGAGGTCGCGCCATTGAAGGGCAGCCGCTTCGCCGCGCCGTACGCCTTCGCGATGCAAGAACCCGTAGAGGATCCGGAACGCGAGCGGCACGCGATCGCACGCGAGGAGCGTGCGGTCTTCGCCCGGGTAGAGGATCGGGAACCGCTTCTTGCCACCGAGCTTCGGTAGCCAGCCGCGGGGCAGGGGGTTGCGCGCGATGTAGCCGGCGAGCTCGGCGAGGTTCAGCACGCGGTGCATCAGGCCCGCGTAGTGGCGCCGCGTCGCGCGAGAGAGCCCTTCGGGAAGGCGGCGCATGACCTCGTCGCAATTCGCGCGCGTGATGGCGGTGATCTCGAGCGGACCGATCACCGGGTAGATCGCTTTCTCGAGCCGCTGCTTGTTCTCCGATTGGTCGATCGCTTCGACGTGGTCGGGGAACGCCTTGTGAAGGTCGCCCCCCGTCCACTCCTTCCCGACCTCTTCGAACGTGAGCGCCTTCGGCCCCTTGCCGGCGGGGAACTTCCCGCCGAGCAGCTCTTCCGCGATCGACATGGCGTCTCGAAGCGAACGGGCCGACGCGCCGGCCACGATGCGAAGCGACTCGATGCCTCGCAGCTCGCTCACGCTCGCGAGACGGAAGCGCTTCCCGAGTTCGGCGAGCATCTTCGAGCGCGCGAGCGCTTCGTCGCGGTCCGCACACGTCGGGAGGTCGAGCGAAACGCGCTGGTAGAGTCGGACGCGCGTCGTCCAGATCCCGCCGATGAAACGGACTTCGCCCGTCGTCTCTCGTCGTGCCATCTACTTCGTCCCCTTGCTCGCCTCGTCCGCGAGCGCTCGAAGCCACTCGTTGAGAGTCATCCCCGCCCGTGCCGCCGCCCGCTGCCATCGCGCTTTCTGGGCCTCGTCGACGGCGCGAAACGCGATCTGAATGCTCGTGTGCTGCCCCGATGGCCCAGAGCGCCGGGGCCCGGCTTTCGCCGAACCCCCTTTCACGCTCCCCGTCACCCGAGCTCCGTCAGTTGCCGCTCGGCGTCGATGATGCTCTCGGTGACGCTCCGTCGCATCGCGGCGGTCGTGCATGTGGAGAGTTCCTCGGTGAGGACGTTGATCCGGATGCGGAGGGCCTTAGCGCGTGCGACGTTCTTCATGTCCTCATGATACAGCGCGCGGATATCCGCGCAAGTGACAATCGACATGGTCGGATCACTTTTTTTCGTCGTCGTTCGCCGTGTTTGCGAGTGCGAGTCCGGCTGCTCGGAGTTGCCGCCGCAGCTCGGTCCACTTCTCGTCATTCGTGTAGGTGAGCGGCGTTCGTCCCAGCCATAGGATCGCGGAGTAGGCGTCGGTCTCCGCAGCGCGCGTGATGACGGCGAGTATCACCCCGGCCTCGCCTTCGACGCGAGCGCGCCGGCAAGCTGCGAAATCTCGGTCGGCGTAGTCGGAGCGAGATCGGGCGCCGCGGGCGGCTCGTCGACCTCGGGCTCCGCAACCATCTTCAGTTCCTCGAGTGCGCACGCCAGCGAATGCATGGCACGAAGCAGCGCAGCAGGCTCGATCGTCTCCGCGTCGGCATCGAACCAGTAGGTCAGCACGTGGCGCGCCTCCTCGACGAAGTGGCGGACCTCTTCGAGATGGCCGCTCACGGCGTCACTTCCTCTCGCGCGTCGAAGCTCTTGCGCGTGTTGTCGACGGTCTCGATGACCTTGTGGAGCTCACCGAGCGCACACAGCACTTCGGCGCAAGCGTCACTCGAAGCGACGCCATTGGCCGCCGAGAGCAGGCAATCACGCGCGCTCTTCGCGGAATTCTCGACCACGTCGAGCATCCCTCTGAGCATCTGCGGCGCGACGTAGCCGTAGCGCGGATCGGGCCGCGGGCGCGCCGCGTCGTTCGCGGGCTCGGCGGTCTTCGGGGCGGGCTTCTTGGTTCGTGATACGGTCGTTCTTGATGCCATGGTGTACTCCGTGGTGTCCGGGGTCCCGGCTGTTTCCTCAGCGCGGGGCCCGCTTCGTTGGTCACTTTTTCGGTTTCGGGGGCGCCTTTGGTCCGAATCGAGCGGTCCACTCTCGTCGGAGAAGCATTCGCAGTACATCCGACTGCGAGATGCCGTCCGTCGCCGCAAGCGCCTTCAGCATGTGCACCTCGTCGCGTGACATTCGAAGGCTGATCGGTTCGTTTCGTGCCTCGGGAGCCATGTAATACGTATTAAAGCAAACGGAGCGCACGTGCAAGCGTGTTTTTCGGTCCGTCTGAAAAGTCGTGACTTCCTAAATTGAGAGCGTAAGAATTCCGCTCAGATCGCTGCTGGGTGGGCGAGCGAAAGGAAAGGTCGTGATGACGAAGACCGAGCGCCTGATACTTATGAACCAATGTCGGATTCTCGCGAGGCTCTTCCCAGAGGAAGCCGCTCAACATGAAGCAGACCGCCGCGCGCTCGAGCAGGGGTACCCGCCGGAATATCCAACCAGCCACATGCGAGACGAGTTGCCCGACTCTGTCATCGACGAGATTCACGAAACTCTCACGATGTACAGCGGGATCGTGCTCTCGCTGAAGAAGCTCCCGCCCGAACACCTTCTGCAGAACCACATCTACGCGAAATTTGATGGATTCAGTGTCAGGGATGAGCCGGGGTTTACTGGTCTTGTGCGATATCTTGTCGACCGCGGGGATTTTTCGTGGCTGCGAAATCCGGCTTCCGCCGACTTCGCCAGCCCTGCTCCGATGCGCGAGAAGTACGCGCGCATGCTTGCGGTGTGGAAGACGATGCCACCGGACCAAAGACATGATTTGAAAGAGGATCAACTCCGGATGATTCTTGAGGCGTAGGGTTCGTCACCAATCCGCCATCACCGGCCGCTCCGTGATCGCCGCGTCGTCGTCGAGGCGCCTCGCCGCCTCCTCGATCTGTCGAAGTCGTTCGAAGAGCACGAAGCCCCACCCGGCGAGGTCGAGCGCCTCCTGTTGCAGCTCGCGCACGAGCTCGGCCGTCGGCCGCTCGAAGGACCGATCGCCGTACGCTTCGGCGCCGGCCTCGAGGCGAGTGCGCACGGCTTCGATGAAGGCGGGGAACGCGTCGAGCGGGTCGCTTCCGTTGTGGGCCATCAGGTCGGGACGACATGCCAAAAGTCGTTGTTGTCGAGGTGGATCTTCACGTTCTGGCTCTTCGGCGGGACCACGCCGGGCTTTTGCGCGAGTGCGTGCCGCGGTTGTTGATCGGGCTCCTCAGCGAAGACGAGGTCTTCGCAGCGCATCAGGTTCAATCGCGTGGTTTTCTGCATCTGCGCCTCGTACTGCACGCTCTCGATGTACATCGGCCCCTCGATGCCGAACTCGTCGTCGACCACCTGCAGGACGGTGTCCTGCGTCCACGGAATGCGACCGCCGCCCTTGAGCGCCGGCACGGTGTGCCCGGACACGATGTACGAGAGCTTCCAACCGTTGCGCCGTGATTCGGCGATCTTCCGTCGCGCGAGGAGATTCGCTTGTGCGATCGTTCGCACGTGATCGTCTTCGATGACGAGTCGCTTCTTTCGCGTGCCGCCGTTCGCGCGATCCGCCGGGTTGGGGTTCAGAATGGCAACCATTTCGTCGTCGACGAAGCTTCCGAGAAACCGGTGCCGTCCCTCCTTGCCGCCGCCGCCGCGACCGAGCACGACGCACTCCGTGTAGCGCTGCGTAATGTCGTGCCGAAACGACGGTCGTCCGAGCACCGAACTTCCGTCGGCCTGCCCGGTTTGCTTCCGGATGATCCGATAGATCGGATCCTTGTTGCCGTTCGGACGGGAGAGAACGAAGTTCCCGGAGTGATCGGCCCACAGGAAGAGCCCCGCTCGTCGATTCTGTTCGGCCAGAAATTCGAACCACGTTCGGCCGCACTTCGCTTTGATGGCCTTGTATACGGCGAGCGTCGCCGGCGAAGCGTCGACGGTCGCACTCCCCGCGTCGTCAGCGCCTGAGGCCGCCGGCGCGAGCTGTATGACTTCTTTGCCGGTGACCGCGGCGAGGTTCGCGGCGTTGTCGCTGAAGACGGTGGAATCGCCGAGCCCCACTGTCTTGAGCGCTGCCAGCGTGAGCGCGAGGTACGTCGACTCCGAAAACGTCTGCTCCGAATCGATCTGCCCATCGACGAGGCGTCGAAGCATGTCGCGCCCGCCGAGCCGAGCCTCCGTCGCCTGTTCGGCAGCCTCGATGGAGTCGAGCTCTCCGGTCTGCACGAGCTTATCGCCCACGTACATTTCAAACGGTGTCTCGGGTGGGAACGCCGAGGCGAGATCTCGGAAGATGCCGCCGTGTCCCACGGTGAGCGAGAACGCCGCAGGGACCCCCATCATCCCGCACAGAACGGTGTACCTGCTGACGATGGGCACCTCGTGCCCGTCGAGCTTGAGACGGACCTGATCGTCGAAGAACGAGCTGCTCATGTCGCACCTCCAGCGCGCGATAGAATCGCTCGAAGGCGCGAAGCGATGCGCGGGTCGGCCTGGTCGATGACCTTGCCGACGTCGACATCCGAATGTCGGATACGAGCTGCAGCCTTGAGAATTCCGAACTCGTCGATCCGGAGCACGTTCGGCAACGGAGCGCCGCGCGGAGTCGGATCGCCACCGTCGATGAGCACGCCGGCATCAATGAGCTCGGCGCGAAACGCCTCGGCGTCGACCGGTCGACGCTGAAGATGCGCAGGTGCGATGGGTGGACTAGACATCTCATCTCCTTACACGGCGATAACGCCGCAAATTCCGCTGCGCGCTGCCGCAGTCATGAAACGCCAGCCGCGCGTGTTGCCGCCGTTCGTCGAGTTGCGCCCGAGAAACCAGAACGCCCCGCCCGTAGCGACGACGTCCTTCACGTTGACGAAGTGGCTCGTCTGCCGATTCGCCGGACATGAGAGCGTCGCCTGGGTGCCGCCCGTGCTGCTCTTCAGGTTGAGGAGCGCTCCGGAGCTTCCCATCGCCGAGAACGTCGCGACGGTTTGCGTCGTGCCGGCGGCTAGCGAGAGATCGTGGCCGGAGATCGACAGATTGCGGAACGTGTTCGACCCCGTGATCGTCAGCACGCCGCTGCCCGAGCCGTCGCATGTGAGATCGCCGTACGTGAATCCGCCGCCGTCGAACGTTTTGCCGGCGGTCGCGTTCTGCATGTGGATCGTCGACGTGCCGCCGTTGATCGCGAGGTTCGTCGTCGGCGTCGTGACCCATGGCGTCGTCGAGCCCGTTTCGCCGGGGTTGAGGGACCAAGTGCCGCTCCCCATCGAGAGCGTGCGCGCGTTCGTCGATCCGGTCGTGTCCACGAAGCCCGCGGTCACATTGAAGCCCGCCGCGTCGAACACACCGTTCTTCAACAGAAGGATCTTGCCCTGCGCCGTCGCGACGTCGCCCGCGCACGTGACCGTTCCGCCGGCGCAGTCGATGGTGATGCCGCATTGCAATGCGATCCCCGCCGTCGAGAGCAATCGGGACGCGGAGCCGCTCAACGTGAGCGTGCCGGTCAACCCGGACACCGTCATGCCGATGTTCAAAAGCAGATCGCCCGTCAGCGTCAGGTTCGGGTTCGACGTCCATGTGCCGACGAAGGACGTGAAGTCCAGGGCGTTGATCGTGAACCCTGTCGTGTCCACCGACGTGGTCGAAGCGCCGATAGTGAGCCGCGCGATCGTGCCCGTTGCGTTCAATGTGAGCGGCCCGGCGCCCGAGAAGGTGATCTTGTTGTATGTCTCGCCATCGAGCGTGAGGACCTTCGCCGTCCCGCTCGTGTCGGTTGCGATGATCTCGGAGCCCGCTGAAATCAGCGTAAGCCCCGTCGACGTGCTGCACGTGAACGCCGTACCCGAGCCTGTTAGCGTCAGCGTCGAGTTGGTGAGGTCGAGCGTGCGCGTGTTCGAGTTCGACGTCGCCAGGCTCGAGCACGTGACCGCATGGCCCCCGAACGCGAGCGCTCCTTGCGTGAGCGTGATCGCGCCGCTTGTCGTCAGAGCTTCCTGCAGCGTCCACGAGCCGCCAACGCCATCGAATATGAGCATGCTCGAGAGCGCGACGCCGTTCGTCGTGATGGTTGCCGGGCCCGTCGCTCCAAACGTGATGTTGCCGGTGAGCGCGAGCGTCATCGACGCGGCGAGCGTGAGATTGCCAGACGGCGCGAACGTGTTGGCAGTACCGGCAAAGGTGCCAGTGAAACCCGTGAAATCGGCGTTGCCGCAAGCGCCTCCGCCCGCGGCACACGTGACCGTCACCGCGCCCGAATTGCTGTCGAAAAAGACGCTGTCCGAGCTCGTCGGGACGGCCGCTCCACCGGAGCCGCCGCTCGTCGTGGACCACTTCGATCCAGCCGTCGAATCCCACGAAGCCGAGCCGCCTACCCAATATCGACTCGCCATCTTCAATCACCGCTTTCGAGGAGACGCACCATCGAAAGGCGCGCCGTGGCTGCGAGGGTGTCCGCGCCGCTGCCGAGGCGATACACGCGGACCTTCACGCGTTGGGGCGCAACGAGAGAGCCACCGCCAAGGGTCGTGTGAGCGTAGTTGGCCCCGGCGATCTGAATCGGCGTCGATTGCGGAGTCGTGGCCGAAACGTTTTCCAGGTTCGCTCCGCCGTTCGCGCTGGTCGTCTCGATCGCCGTGCCATAGGCAGAGTCGATCGCGTCGCCGGCGGTGTACGCGCGAAGCTGAACGCCCCAAACGACCGAGTTCGTCGACGCGCTCGTCGAGGTCCAATATACGTTTGCGAGGAGGCCGCCGCCGTTCCAGCCGAACGGCATCAAGAGGCCCCACTCGCAGAACGTTTGCGCGCCTGCCGCGAAGTCGACGAAGGCGTCGTTTTGCCGGTTCGTGGGCGTCTCGGATTGCGCGACGTCGGCCGCACCGCTCGTGATGCTCGGAAGCGCGCCGGCCGCCGTTAAAACGATGTTCATTCGCTACCCTTTCGATTTATGAGAAACACGCCGTCCCCTGTCCGATACCGAGCTCCGTCTCACCGCTGCTGCAGTGAACGCGTCGGGAGATAGCCGAGCTCGGCATCGGACGGGGAAAACGCGGGCGTCGGATCGGGGGCGTCGGAGGTGAGAGGTCCGCACGCACGCTCGGCGCCCGCACTGCGGCGCCGCCAGGGCCAACAAAACCTGGGATCCGAAATCTTGCACGGCTACGCCGCCTCGTTGGGCGGGTTCGGCTCGAGTAGCGGGAACCACCCCGCTTCCAGAAGCTCACGTGCGGCTCTGATTGCCAGCGCGCGAGCGTCGCGATCGACGACGGCGCTGCCCATCGCGACGGCTTGGATCGCGTCGTCGCGTTTGGTCGCGTCGTACGGGCGACCGAGCGCCTTACACGCCCACCTAGCGGCGTGAGTCGCACATAGTTGCAACTTCGGGTCGTTGCGCGCGGCGTGCGCCCGGTCATATCGTCGCGCCATCTCGACGTTGCCGTTGTTGCGCAAGGTCGCGAGCGCGGCGGGGGAGATGAGTCCGTGTGCTCCGACGGTGATCTTTTTCAAATCGATGGGAGGCTTGAAGGACATGTCTTAAACCTTTCGGATGGGCATCGTGAGGAATGCCGCGATCGTGTGCGGTGAGTGGGTGTTTGCGAACGCGAGTGCCGCGTGACGCGGTGTGCCGCGATTTTGGGACTCCCAGCGCGCGTTGGTTGCCACCAAGAGATTCTCGAACGTTGGGAACTTGTATCCGTCGGTTGGTCGTCCGAGCATCTTGGCTAAATCGACGGCCTCGGCGCTGTCCTTGCGGTGCGTCCACAAGTGCGCGACGAGCTCGTCGACTCGACGTGAGTAGTCGTCCGCGAACGCTTCGACCGAGGTGCGCAGGCCGTCGACCATCGAACGGTATGCGGCCAGCACCGGCTCGAGTGCGGCGAGCTTCGCGGCTGCCTCGGCGTGCGCCCTCTCGCGTGCGACTTGCTCGAGCAGCTCGGCGTGTACCTCGCGGGCGGTCCGGTGCGCGCTGTAGGCGTTCGCGGCGAGCTGGGATTTTATCGCGGCGTCTGCGTGCGACTTCTGCGATGGGGCTCTCTCGAACTCGCTTTGCGCGTTGCTGGCGGCTACTTTTGTGCGCGCCGCCTCGGCTTCGAGCGTTGCGATATCCGCGAGGATGTCCTCACGGCTGGGTTGGGCTTGATCCATTTGCTGTCGCTCCTTGCGAGAAGAGATTTTGAAGCCTTGGTTCTGGCGATCCTCGATGGACGTAGTCGTCGTGCATGGCCTGCCACGTTGATGGATCGCGCTTCTGGAGATCGACGCGCGCCGCCGGCGGCATGTCTTCGAAACGCGCCGCCGTGCTTTCGAGCCCCTGAAACGTTCGATCCCGAAAGGGCGGTTCGAGCTTCGATGCCGGCATCAAGGCGAAGGCTTGCTCGGCGTAAATGCGGAGCTTTGCAAGCGGCAAGCCCGCGAGAACGTGCTCGACGAGGAATGGGGTCGCCTTTCCATGATCGTGCAAGGCCTCGATGATCTTCTCCCGTTCGAACGCGGCAACGTGGTCGTCGGGTTGGGTGATGCGTGCGACTTGGGCTTCGAGCGCGGTTACTCGGGCGAGTGCCTCGGGGAGGGCCTTCGAGTCGCGCCACCATTGCGCAACCATTTCGGTGGTCACGGTCTCGCCGGTTGCGGCCGATAGCGCGCGCAGGGTTGGTGTGGGTATGGTGAAACTCATGCGTGACTCCGATCGGTAGTGAATGAAATGGTGCGTTCGAGGAGGTCGACGTGAACGGACACGTCCGTGCACCTCAAGCGTCCGATATGGATGGCGGCGGCGAGCCGGAAGCATGCGGACGCCATCGCGATTGCGTATTCGCGCGAGTCGCGCGGAAGACTCACGGCAATGAGGGACGGTGTGTCCAACAAACTGGTCGCGATATCGTCGGTGGGTTCGATCATTGCCAACTCCTCCCTGCGTCGTGACGTGAGCCGGGCGCGAAGCCTGAACGCGGGGATGTGAAACCGACTCGCTCTTGTTCGAACTGGTCGAGGTAATGCAACGGCTTATGTGAAGGCAGCGCACCCGCAACGATCGCGTGAGCGAGCGTGATCAAACACGATGCGAAATCCAACCCGTTGCTTTCATATTTGATCCGACCGCTCGGAACGAGTCGGGCTCGCATGCTCGTGAGCTCGCGTCGGAGTTGGGTATGGTCGGGAAGGTATATGGCGCGCTCGCGCATCATCCGGCGCAAGCGCTGAACGGCCTCGTCCTTCGAGGTGTCCGTCCACGCGAATGGTCGAAGCGGGACGCGGCGCACCGCGAACATCGCGCCGAGAGCAGCCTCCTCGCGCTGGTCGCTGTAGACGACAGGCGCGCCGATTCGTTGCGCGAGCGCCGAGATTTTATCGACGATGTGGCTGAGCGCCATCGGCCGATTCGGTCCGCCCTCGGTTCCCGGAGCGGCTTCGAGGGGCAGACCGCGGAGCGCCTGCGCATCGACGGCGTCGACCTGCGTTACGACGATTTCGCCGCGGGGTCCGATATAGCCGGCGATCCACGCGAAGGCATCACCGCGGAGCGACGATGGGTCCGCCGCAACGAAGGCCCGTGCTCGGGTGCCCGCGTAAGGCCGATAGCAACCCGCGATATCGTCCGGGTCGAACGCTGGCGAGACGGTCGAACCGGGCTCGGCGGCGTACTCCCTCGCCCATGTGCGCGGGTCGGGCTCGAGTTCGTGTGTGCGCTCCTCGGAGATCGTCGGGTTCGCGACCCACGTCGGCGCGAAGCTCACACATTGGTGCGCGCCGTCGCCGGCGTCGAACAGCTGCGCGTGGTAATCGTCGCTCCCCCAAGGCGATGAAACGGCGACCTCGAAAGCGGCCACCTGCGTCGCCATCGTGGGTCGGAGGCTCGCCATGACGTCGGCGGCTGGATTCGCCATGGCGTCGCGGGCTTCCCACTTCGCCATTTCGTCCGCGAAGACCGCGATCGCCGTGAACCCGACGACGGCGGTCGTCGTACAGGCGAACGTCCGGAAGACGACTCGACGAGAGCCGGTCAACTCGATCTCCTCCCCGCGCTGCTCGAACGTGACGCCGAGCGCGCGAAGGATCTCGGCGATCGTCCGAAGCCTGCTCGCGCTCTCGTCGCGGCTCACGCTGACGAAGGCGACGATCGGCGTGTCGCCGGGCGGGACGGACCATGTGCCGAACAGCGCGTGAACTACGGCAACCCGGCAGAGCGTGGAACTCTTGCCGGCGCGGCGGCCCGCTCGAATGACCCATCGCCGGCGCCCGGCGCGGACGAACCTTTCGAGCTCGGCGCGCCACCACGGCGAGGTCGCGGGGAAGCCAGCGCGGACGAGCTGCTTATCGGTTCGCTCGAATGCGGCGAGAAATTGTGGCGTGCGGTTGAAGATGCTCACGGTGTCGGCTCCTCCTCGTCGAGCGGGGCGGTCATCCACGCGGGCGGCACCGGCGGCCGCGCCGCGGCTTCGCGGGCGGCGAGCTCGTGGGCCGCGAGGAGGTTTTGGCGCGAGGCGTCGGCCAACGTCGAGCCGAGCGTCATGTCGCCGAGCACCTCGAAGGCGAACCTGCTCGCGGCGAGCTGTAGCGACGCGCTGGCCACGATGCTGGCCGGAGCCGGGCCGCACGTGCCGCCGCCGACGTCGCGGGCGAGGCGGGTCACCTGCGCCCTACGGAACGCCCTGGCGGCTTTTGCGTACGGCTCGAAGCGCGGGTCGGCGAACGTGTCACCGAGCGAAAGGCGGCGGGCTAGCCGCGTCTGCTCGCGGCTCGCGGCCCCCCCCGCGCTCTGCGCCGTGCGCGCGCCCGGCGCGAACCTGCCACCATCGTCTCGTTCGCCCGTGTGCTCGGCCAGCGCTGGCGCGTGCACGCCGATCGGCAGCTCGTCGACCGGAAGCACCTCGATGCGAGGCGTCCCGGCGCCGTTGCCGTGGCCGGTGCGGAGGGTCATCGGGGCGCCGCCCCGGGGTAAACGCTGGGTTGGAAGCTCATCGAAAAACCTCGAATCAACGGGGAAATGGCTGGAATGCAAAGGACTAAGAGTCCTTCGCGCGCCGGTGTGAGCGATAAGGAGACGGGCGCGCGCGGGTGCACGGGTGCGTACGCGGGCGTGTGCGCGACGCGCGGGGGCGCGCGTTCCGGGTCGAACGCGCTGAAAGCGTTCGGCCACGGAGGAGCGTTCGCGTCAACGGGTGAAGCCTCACGTGAGGCTCGACCGGCTGACGCCGGAAAAGTCGCTTCCGCTCTTGCTCGCGAGGCGGGCGTCTCCCGTTCGACGATGGAGCGCGCTGGGGCTCAGCGGTCCAGGTGGACCAGGTGGACCAGGTCGTTTTGAGTTAGGCGCTGAGTTTCCCCCCAGCCAGCTTCTCTATATGTACGCCTGACCTGGACCACATGGACCACATGGACCACGGCTTGTTTCCTGCCGTTTCGGTGGTCCAGGTGGGTCGTCGCTAGCCTGGACCACATGGACCAGAGGGAAAATACCGGCGCGCGCGCGATTCTCCTCGTGGCCGGCGAGGCTCGTAGCCGAGATCTCTCAGCACGTGTCCGACGCGCTTCGTGGCCTGCATGCTGATCCTGTCGGGCGCGAAGTCGAGCGCGCCGAGCAGCACCTCGGCGGTGGTGTAGCCGTCGCTCGGGTCGAGAGGCTCGCGCGCCTTTTCGCCCGAAGGCACGCTCGGCGCTTTCAACCATCGCTCGACAATGTCGATCCAGTCGTCACGCTCCGAGCGATCCTCCTGAACGGCGGCCGCTGAGGCGCAAAGGTCGGCCGTCTCGAGGTGCCACGTCGCGCCGTCGTCGTATCGGCGTTTTGCTTCCGCCCACAACTGATCGCGATCTCTTCGAAGACCGTCGACGTCGATGGTTCGGCAGCGCACGGGCCAGAAGCGGCGTCCGCCCGTTGGGTCCGTGAGATAGTGGTCCTCGTTCGTGCTCCCCGCGAAAACGACCTGTCGCGGCACGTCCTTATTTCGCCTGCCGTACGACGGCCTGTAGTTATCGGAGCTCGACGACAAGAACGTTTTCACGCGCTCTACATCCCGCCCTTTGATGCTCGAGAGCTCCGCGAACTCGTAGAGCCACTTTCGACGAAGAGCCTGATAGCTGTCCTTATCGCCAATCACGATGCCGGTGTCCGAGAACCAAGGGTCGCTCGCGAGGATGCGCAGGGCCGTCGACTTCCCAATTCCCTGCATCGGGCTCTCGAGCACAAGCATGTGATCCGCTTTGCATCCCGGGCGCATGACTCGGG